>QLIP01009419.1_pt1 | contig 19237 bp, 20 predicted proteins | sample 1769771 | NCBI WGS metagenome assembly QLIP01 (sample SAMN09428762, study PRJNA476227) | Gut metagenome, whole genome shotgun sequencing project. | isolation source: cecum | host: Rhizomys sinensis | place: China: Jinsha town of Minqing, Fujian Province | collected 2013-09-23
CTTATATAAATTATTTTTTCAATAATCATACATGAAGCCGAGCATCGACAACCAACTGGTGATATACCAGACCCCAGACGGCAATACGAATATTGACGTCCAGTTCAAAGATGAAACCGTTTGGCTCTCTCAGAGTCAAATGGCTGAACTATTCGAAAAAGATAGAACTGTTATCGGTCGCCACATTAATAACGTATTCAAGGAAGGAGAACTTGAGCGTGACACCACATGTGCAAAATTTGCACATATGGGTACATTATGATAGCCGGGAGCCGTACCGAAGAAAAAGAGACCTATAAGTTAAAAATTATTTCTTTTGCGGTATAAGTTGTTGAATCATGAATAGATAACTTATGCACTATCTTATGCCGTTGTCCTCAATAGAACCAGTTCTATGCAGTGTGTCTGCCGTTGTTGTGAGGGAATATGATGATCCGTAATCTGCCCATTTTGGATAAGTATGCAAATTTTGCATAATACTTTGGACTATATGGCGGGAAGGGCTTTCAGTGAGGGCGTGGGGTGGGTTAGAGGAGCTTGCGGAGGTGGGTTAGGAGGGTGGCGGGGAGGCCGTAGTGACGGGTCATGATGCGGAAGCGCTCCAGGAGGGAGGCGCGGTGGTTGGCCGTGGTGAGGCCCTCGCTGAGGTAGTGGGCGGTGACTGCGCCAGTGTAGGCGTTGGGGTGGCCTTGGAGCAGGATGCGGCACACCCAATCATAGTCGGCTGAGAAGCGATAGCGCAGATCGTAGTCGGGTGCTAAGTCGCGGCGCACGGCCATGGCTTGGTGGCACACTGTCATGCCGTGTTTGAAGGATTGAGCCGTGAGCACCTCCGGTGCGGTCAGGTGGCGCGGGCCGAGGTCGTGACCGTTGAGGTCCACCAGGCGTGTTTGGCCGTAGACTATCGCGGGGGCTTCGGGGGCAGCGGCTATGGTGTCGGCATAGAGTTGCAGGGTGTCGGGCGAGGCAAAGCGGTCGCCGGCGTTGAGGAATATGACGTAGCGACCTTGGGCGAGTGCCAGGCCGCGGTTCATAGCGTCGTAGAGGCCGCGGTCGGGGCGGCTGACGATGGTTTTTGCGGCTATCGGGGCGGCTTCGGCCAGGGCTACGGTGTTGTCCTTAGAAGCACCGTCAATGAGTAGATACTCAAAGTCGCCACACGTTTGCTCGGCCACCGAAGCAAGGGTGGGAGGCAGCACGGTGGCGGCGTTGTAGGTGATGGTGATGACCGAGAATAGCATCTTAGCGCAGGCGGTCGGCGCTACGCAGCAGTTTGATGTCGGCGGCTATTGCGCGGGCAGCCATGACGTCGAAAATGCCGCTCAGGGCCATGAGGATGGTGGGGAGAGGGTTGATTTTGCAACCAGCGGCATCGGGACCTAACTGGCTGAGTGCCACCACGTAGGCCACGGAGGCGAGAGCCATCAGCGCGGAGAGTTTGGCCACGAGTTTTTCGCGTGCAGGATTGCGGAAGATGATGAGGGCCACGATGGGGAGCAGGCAAGCCAGAGCGCCTAATATGGCCAGTATGGGGTTGCTTTCGATGCCGAAGCTCTCAGCGCCCACAGTGAGCCACGGGAAGGCGAGTGCCACACCTGCAGCGGCCAGGGCGAGAATGAGCCAGAGGGTTTGGATGCGTTGGATTTGCATAGGAGGTTAGCGTATAGCGTTGAAAAATTCGGTGCGGAGTGCGGGGTCGTGTTCAAACACTCCGAGGTAGTCGAGGGTGGTGGTGGCAGAGTCCTGTTTCTCCACTCCGCGCATTTTCATGCACAAGTGTTCGGCCGTGCAGCTCACGATTACGCCCTTGGCGGGGAGAGTTTCGAAGAGTTCGCGACACACCTGCTCGGTGAGGCGTTCCTGCACTTGCAGGCGACGTGCGTAGGCATCCACCACGCGGGCCACCTTGCTCAGGCCCACCATGGTGCCATCGGGGATATAGCCCACGGAGATGTGGCCGAAGAAGGGGACGATATGGTGCTCGCAGAAGGAGTAGAACTCAATGTCCTTGACCACAATGAGTTTGGAACCATTATAGTCGAATATGGCTTGGCGCACCATGGCCGAGGGGTCGAGGCGGTAGCCACCGGTGGCATACCACATGGCCTTGGCGGCGCGCATGGGGGTTTTGCGGAGTCCGTCGCGCGAGGGGTCCTCGCCGATGAGACGGAGTATAGCCTCGTAGTGAGCAGCAATCTGCTCCACTTTCTCTTGGTCGTAGTCTTTCTGTTCCATTATTTTCCAGGCTTCACTTTGTCACGCACCAGACGCATTTCGCCGGCGTAGGTGGGATATTGCTTGCGGAGCAGGGCATGGGCAGCGCGAGCTTCCTCGTAGGAGCGGAAGTCGCCCACGCGTAGGCGCCAGTAGGGGGCAGCAAAGGTGACGTAGGCGGGCCACTGGGGGAAGTCGGCCTGCACGGCTGCTGCGCGATAGTCGGCGGTGGCTTTGGCCGAGTGGGCCGAATTGCCGCTGAATAGCTGCACGCGATAGCCAGGCACCGAGGCTGCCTCCTCCACGGAGGCTTCGGCTGCGGCGGCCGGAGCAGCCACTTCGGGTTGAGTGCGCGCCACCACCAGCCGGCGAGCCAATTCGTCGGGCTGAGTTACCACCAACTGTGCGTTGCCCGCAAAGGCAATCAGCAACAAAAGCGAGAGGGCGTGTAGGGTTTTCATAATCAAAATTTCAGAGGGGGAGGAGTAAATATGTCTAAATCGAGGTTGAGTTTGCCCGACTTTTTGAGCTCGAGTTCCATCGAGTGCAAGAAGGAGCTGAAGCCAAACTGAGTGAGGGGCGACATGAGGACCCAGGCCGTGGGTATCTGCAGAGGCATCAGCGACTTAACGCCCTCGAATAGCTTCTTCACGTTGCCCTTGTCCATGGACTTGGCGGCGGCCAGCAGGCCTGAGAGCACCAGATCGATGGGCACGTGGCTATTCTGAGTGTCAACAAAGTGCTGAAGTTGCTCCACCAGCGGCTCGTACATGCCGCCGAGATAGAGCGCGGAATAGAGAATTGCGGCCTCCTCGGGGGAGAGACCAATCACAGAGTCGATGGCCATATAGACGGTTGAGGCCTCGGCATAGCACTCGTGGGCGTAGAACTCGCGTGCAGTGGTGAGCCAGCGCGTGGCATCGTGCTCATTTTCCAGCACCACGGTCAGCATTGCGAAGGCCTTGGGGTGATTGTGGCGCAGCGCGATGTCCACGAAGTGATGGTCGTGGTTGAAACTGAAGTTGGTTTCCAGCATGTCGAAAGCCTCCTCTTTGCGACCGGTTTCATACAGCGCGTAGAAGTAGGCCACCACCTCGGGCGGATTGTCGAAGATGCAGCCCGCCTGCTTGATGGGGTCGAGGAGCTGAAACACCTCTTGGTGCTTGCTCGACTCGCCTAAGAGGGACGCTTTGAGGCTGATGGCTTGGGCGTTGTCGCTCTCAATGGCCAGAGCGTAGTCGATTGAGGTCAGCGCCTTGTCATACTGGTCGTCCACGCTCTGTTCGCGAGCAAGGGCAATCCAAAAATCGACCACGAAAGGCTCCATTTCCACCAGTTCGTCGAGAATTTCCAGGGCGCGGGCGCGATGGGGCGAGCGGGTGAATACGTTGTACATTTCGTAGAGCAGCGCGGGGAGATACTCCGTCTTGGCGCGGAGTTGCTGCTCGTTGGCCACGAGCCAATCGTGGCGCATGGTGGCCGCTGCTGCGTCAACTATCTGTATAGCCAGTTCGTCGTCGAACTTATCGGTGCTGTTGAGCACCTGATTGAGCAGCTCATCGGCTGTCTCGGCAGATAAGATGGTTTCGTTGACGCGCAAGCGGAGGATAGTCCACAGGGGCGAATTGCCCTTGCGCTGTTCCAGGGTTTCGAGCACGCCTTCGTCGCACTCGATGTTATAGAACAGGAAGCCTTTGCGCACGTTGATTTCCTCGTTGTCGGGAAAATATTTCAACCCCTGAATGACGGCTTCGAATTGCACGTAGGTATCGTCGATGTCCACGGCCTGGTCAATGATAATCACCAGGTCGTCGGCATCGAAGAATTTATTGTCGGAGGGATTTGCGAGGTGTCGGCGAAACGCCTCGTAAAGCTCCTGACGTTCGTTCAGAGGTTTTTCTAAGCTCATTTCTTTTGTTCTTTTTCCCAGCTGTCCTTCAGGCTGATGGTGCGGTTGAAGATCAGATGGTCGGGGGTGGAGTTCTTGTCGGGGGTGAAGTAGCCGATGCGTTGGAACTGGAACTTGGTGCCAGGTTGGGCAGCCAGTTCGGCCAGGTAAGGCTCGATTTTGATGTCGTTCACCACCTTGAGCGACTCGGGGTTGAGCAGCTCGCGGAAGTCCTTATCCACCTCAGCAGCGGGGTTCTCAACGGCAAAGAGGCGGTCGTAGAGGCGTGCTTCGGCGCTGATGGCGTGGGCGGCGCTCACCCAGTGGAGTGTGCCCTTCACCTTGCGCATGCTGCCAGGCATGCCCGAGAGGGTTTCGGGGTCGTAGGTGCAGTGGATTTCGGTGATATTGCCGTCGGCGTCCTTCACCACCTCCTCGCACTTGACTATGTAGGCACCTTTGAGGCGCACTTCGGCACCGGGGGCGAGGCGGAAGAACTTCTTGGGAGGGCACTCCATGAAGTCGTCGCGTTCAATGTAGATTTCGCGAGTGAAGGGCATTTCGTGCATGCCTTCTTCGGGTTGCTCGGGGTTGTTCTCCATCTTCACGGTTTCGGTTTGGCCTTCGGGATAGTTGGTGATGACCACCTTGAGGGGGTTCATCACGGCCATGACGCGGGTGGCGCGGCGGTTGAGGTCCTCGCGCACGGCGTGTTCGAGGAGCGACATGGAGTTCAGGGCCTCAAACTTAGTGTAGCCGATGGTGTCAATGAAGCGGCGGATGCTTTCCGGAGTGTAGCCGCGGCGGCGCATACCGGAGATGGTTGGCATGCGGGGATCGTCCCAGCCGTCGACCAGACCTTCCTGCACGAGCTGGAGCAGCTTGCGCTTGGACATGACGGTGTAGGTGAGGTTGAGGCGGTTAAACTCGATTTGTCGGGGGCAGTAGTTGCCGCCTTGGGCGAGTTCCTGCACGAAGAGGTCGTAGAGGGGACGGTGGGGTACGAACTCCAGGGTGCAGATGCTGTGAGTTACGCCTTCGAAGAAGTCGCTCTGGCCGTGGGCGAAGTCATACATGGGGTAGACCTTCCACTGGGTGCCAGTGCGGTGGTGGGGATACTTCGTGATGATGCGATACATGATGGGGTCGCGGAAGTGCATATTGTCGCTGGCCATGTCGATTTTGGCGCGGAGCACACGCGAGCCGTCGGGAAATTCGCCGGCGTTCATGCGCGTAAAGAGGTCGAGGTTTTCCTCGGGGGTGCGGTTGCGATAGGGGGAGTTTTCGCCGGGGCGGGTGGGGGTGCCTTTCTGTGCGGCGATTTCTTCGCTGGATTGGTCGTCGACGTAGGCTTTGCCCTCCTTGATCATGCGCACGGCGAGTTCAAAGAGCTGGGGGAAATAGTCGCTGGCATAGTATTCGCGGTCGGCCCAATCAAAGCCGAGCCAGTGAATATCTTCGCGGATAGCGTCCACATACTCCACGTCCTCCTTCACCGGGTTGGTGTCGTCGAAGCGGAGGTTGCAGGTGCCGCCAAACTTCTCGGCGATACCAAAGTCCATGCAGATGGCCTTAGCGTGGCCAATGTGGAGGTAGCCGTTGGGTTCGGGAGGGAAGCGGGTGTTGAGGCGTCCGCCGTTTTTGCCTTCGGCCAAATCGTTAGCCACTAATTGCTCAACGAAGTTCAAACCTTTCTTTTCGGTTTCTTCGGCGGGCGACTTTTCGATATTGCTCATCTGATATATAGGGGTTTAGGGTTCTATAAAAGTTAAAACAAGTCGGGCAAGTCAGATGGCGCTGACGAGTCCCGACTCGTGATTAGTTATGCGAAAGAGGATTAAGCCTCGTACTTCTTGACGATGATAGTGGCGTTGTGGCCGCCGAAACCAAACACGTTGCTGAGAGCTGCGCGCACGGTGCGGCGTTGAGCTTTGTCGAAGGTGAGGTTGAGGTCGGCGGGGATTTGGGGTTCAACGTCGTCGGCGCTGTGGTTGATTGTGGGGGGCACGATGTCCTCCTGCACGGCCTTGATGCTGAAGATAGCTTCCAGGGCACCAGTGGCACCGAGGAGGTGACCAGTCATCGACTTGGTGGAGCTGATGTTGAGTTGCTTAGCAGCGTCGCCAAACACACCTACGATGGCTTTGATTTCGCTCACGTCGCCAACGGGGGTTGAGGTGCCGTGGGCGTTGATGTAGTCAATGTCTTCGGGCTTCATGCCTGCGTCTTCGAGTGCGTTTTGCATGGAGAGCATGGCACCGAGGCCTTCGGGGTGGGTGGCGGTGAGGTGGTGAGCGTCGGCGCTCATGCCGCCGCCAACTACTTCGGCGTAGATCTTGGCGCCGCGAGCCTTAGCGTGTTCGAGTTCTTCGAGAATGAGCACTGCGGAGCCTTCGCCCATAACGAAGCCGTCGCGTGAGGCGGAGAAGGGGCGGGAAGCACCCTTGGGGTCGTCGTTGCGGGTGGAGAGGGCGTGCATGGCGTTGAAGCCGCCTACGCCAGCGGGGAAGATAGCTGCTTCGGCGCCGCCGGTGACGATAGCGTCGGCCTTGCCGAGGCGAATGAGGTTAAAGGCATCAATGATGGCGTTGTTCGAAGAAGCGCAAGCCGACACGGTGCCGTAGTTGGGTCCGTGAAAACCATACTCCATGGAGATGTGGCCAGAGGCGATGTCAGCAATCATCTTGGGGATGAAGAAGGGGTTGTACTTCGGACCGTTGTCCTTGGTCATGGCATAGTAGCCAGCTTCTTCTTCAAAGGTGTGCAGACCGCCGATGCCAGCAGCCACAATCACGCCTACGCGATTTTTGTTGATATTTTCGCCTTCCAGGCCGCCGTCAACAACTGCTTGGCGGGCGGCAACAATGGCATATTGTGCATAGAGGTCGAGCTGGCGCACTTTTTTGCGGTCGAAGTGGGCGTTGGCATCAAAGTCTTTCACTTCGCAGGCAAACTGAGTTTTGAACTTAGAAGCGTCGAAGTGGGTGATGGGGCCTGCACCACTAACACCGTTAATGGCAGCCTCCCAGGTGGAAGCTACGTCATTGCCAAGGGGAGTGATTGCTCCCAGACCAGTGACTACTACTCTTTTTAATTCCATGTATATGCAGCGTGGAGTATTGTTTTTAGGGGAAATGGGGTGAGGAGAGGAGGGAAGGATTGGAAGATTAAGCCTTTACCTTTTCGATGTAAGCGATAGCGTCGCCTACGGTTTGGATGTTGGCAGATTCTTCTTCGGGGATGGATACTTCGAATTCCTTTTCGAGAGCCATGATGAGCTCAACGGTGTCGAGGCTGTCAGCACCGAGGTCGGTGGTGAAAGAGGCTTCGGGAGTTACTTCGTTTTCGTCAACGGCGAGGTTTTCGACGATGATTTCTTTTACGCGATCTGAGATTGCAGACATAGTAAATTAATTTATTGGTTTATAAACTTATTTTCGTTTTTGCACTTTTTGCGGTGCAAAGTAACGAAAAAATCGCGACATATGCAATTTTTTTGAAAAAAATATGCACTTGTGGCTAATTTTTGTTCAAAAAATGGGGCTTAAGCGGGGTAATTGAGGTTGGCTTCGGTGGCCGAACGGAGGACGCGGAGGTAGTTGGAGGCTATTTCTTTGGCTTGTTCGAGATCCTGGAAGGCGTAGTTGCCACACTCCACGGGGCTGGCGCCAGGGATAGATTTATCGCCCCAGGCTTCCACTTGCTCAAACACCTCAATGACCTTGGCGAGATAGTCGGCGGGGTCGACTTGACCCTTCACTATGAGGTAGAACCCAGTCATGCAGCCCATCGGTCCCCAGTAGATGATTTGGTCGGAGATGGTGGGGTCGTTGCGCAGGAGGGTGGCGATGATATGCTCAATGGTGTGGGCGGCGGCGGGAGTCATGGCTACGTCGACGTTGGGGCGGCACACGCGCACATCGAAGGTGGTGAGGTGTTCTTGACCCACTACGTCGCGGCGCGACACGTAGAGACCCGGGAGGAGCTTGGTGTGGTCGATGGTGAAGCTGGGGATTTTTTCCATATATATTATATGTAGAGTGGTTAGAGTTGGATGCGTTGCAGTTCGTTGGCTGTGATGATTTCGCCATGGAACACCTCGGCGGCTTGGGCGGCAAGCTCGGCCTCGGAGCGGTAGCGCTTGGAGAAGTGGCCTAAGATGAGGCGCGAGGCACCGGCGCGGAGAGCTATCTCGGCGGCTTGGCGCGAGGTGGCGTGTCCGCGTTCGCGTGCTAAGTGGGTAAGTTCGTCGCCGTAGGTGCAGTCGTGGAAGATGGTGTCGACTCCGCGCACGGAGGTCACCACGCGGCGGTCAAACATTGTGTCGGTGCAGTAGGCGTAGCTGCTCGAGGGGGAGGCATCGGTGGTGAGTCGATGGTTGGGCACCACTTCGCCCTCGGGGGTGACAAAGTCCTCGCCGTTGCGCAAGCGCTCGAGCATGAATGTGGGCACCTGATAGAACTTCACCATCTCCGCGTTGATGTGCCGCCCTTTCGGTTTTTCCTCGAAGCGAAAACCCACACAGGGCACACGATGATAGAGCGGGAAGGAGTGGATTGTGATTTGTTTGTCCTCGTAGAGGAGCTGGTGCCTGTTGGGGTCGATGATGTTATACTGTATGTCGTAGGGGGTATCGCCGATGATGAACTTGAGCATACTTTGGAGCAGCTGAGCACCCTCGGCAAAGGTGTGGACGGTCACTGCGTGGCCTTTTTCGTGGAGGGCCATGGTGGAGAGCAGGCCTGGGAGACCGAGGAAATGGTCGCCATGGAGGTGGGAGATGAAGATATGGTTAAGGCGGTTCATTTTGAGTCCCATGCGCATGAATTGGAGTTGAGCGCCTTCGCCGCAGTCGATCATAAAGAGTTTCTGCCCGACGCTCACCACCTGACTCGAAGGCAGATGCCGCAGGGAGGGCACTGCCGAACCGCAACCTAAAATAGAGAGTTCCATGGTTGCAAATTTACGAAAAAAAATCTATCCTACCAACGGAGAGGGTGTGTCAAAATAACACCGTTATTATATTCGCTGGATATTTGACCGCCAGCGGATGCACCATGGTGCATCCGTCAGCGGTAGTCCAATCCGCAGTAGTTGGCCAACGGAACGAGGATGGACTATTTTGACACACCCTCACAAAAATCGTGTGGGAGTTTTATTTTCCGTGATGGCCTCCGGGATTGTGCCCTGAATGGGTATTTGAGTGATGGTTGCCGCTGTGAACGGGGCAATTATCCGTGGGGCAAGCTGCGCCGCCAGGGCAGTATTGACCAGCAGCAGAAGTGCTGTCGGTGGGAGCGATGTAGCTGCGTGAGGCGTGGGCGGTATCCAAGAGATGAGCTTCGTCGAACTCTTGTGAGCAAGCGGTCAGCAAGATGGCGGCTGCAAAAAAGGTGAATACGTGTTTCATGATTATATGATGAATATAAATAAAAAATCCCGACTGGTGGGTCAGGATTTGTGGAGTATAGCGGACTCGAACCGCTCACCTCGACACTGCCAGTGTCGCGCTCTAGCCAGATGAGCTAATACCCCGTTGTTTCGTTTTTGCACTGCAAAGTTACGAACAATTTTTGGATTGACCAAATATTTTTGCAACTTTTTTTGAAAAATTTTTCAGCGAAAAACGTAAACAGTTAGTTTTTAGTTGGTTAAATGTCTATTGTAGAATAACGCCTATTGAGAGAGTGGTGGTGTGGGGGCCGCAGTTGGGGCGGTAGAGGTTGAAGGGGCTGTATTTTGCGTATACGCCGACGCCATCGTAACTAAGGGTTGCGATAAAGTCCCAGTTGATGGGGCGTAGTACTGCGGTGTCCCATTTCTGGGTTATTTCGCTGTTGTTGAGGGTGTATTTGTTTTTGAGGCATGCATGGGAGGGTACGACCATGATGGCTCCGAGCTCGAGACGTGTGTCCTTGGTGAGTTTCTGCTGTATGATGAAGGGGAACATAAAGTTGAACATGTGCACATGGCTTGATACTTCCTTTGCTCCTTCGGGTGCACGTTCTACGGCAATCTTTTCCTTCCAGTCATCGCCGAGGTTGGTGTAGACAAAGGGTGAGCTTGAGTGGAGGTTTTTCCAACCCAGGCCGAAACCGATCATGAATTTAGGCCCTTTTGAGAATGGTGTGTAGGCGAAGTGTACAAGGCGGTCGGAGAATATTTCGAACGAGCGTCCCATGGAGTTGCGGGGCATTACATCGGCATTTGCGGTGCCAACAAAGCCCATGCAGAGGTCGTCGAGTACTCCTACGTCGACGTGTGGGTATTTGGGAGTCTTTGATTTCTTGGTGGGCTTGAATGGGAAGTCGAAATTGAAGTCCGATTCTTTAGCTTCGCCCTCGTCAATGGTGATAGTGCTTACCGTGTAGTGTGTGGACACTACTTCTTGTGCGGCGACCGTAAGAGAGAGGACAGTAAGCAGAGGGGTGAGAAGGAGCTTTTTCATTTTTTGATGAGGGATTTGATATGGTTAAAACTTACCGCCCCTTCCATGTAGATGAGCACGGCTTTGGATTTATTGCTGAAGAAGAATACGAAGCGTTTTTGAGGTTCTTTTGCAGGTTTAAATTCATAAAATCCGTAGTTGATGTGCCCCTGGCGTATTGACTCTTCCTTCTTTACCGCTTGTGGGGCATCGGCATTTACTAAGCCCGAGAGGAAGCTGATGGCCTCTGGGTCGGTGACGGTGACGCTGCGATAGAGCTGGAGCTTAAAGCGGTCGAGGTCTGAACCTTCCACGATTGTTTCGGTGGCATAGGACGCTGTTCGGAAGCGTCCGTCAAGTGCTTGCTCAATATTAAGGTTCTGAGCCGAAACGCTCATGGCCATAAGTGCGAACAGCACTAAGAATAGCTGATGTAATCGTTTCATAATTAATTCTCCAATAATTTAGATATATCATCGAATTGCGCGTCTATGTCGGGGGCAAAGTATTCCGCTGCCTCGGACATACAGGCAAGGTCGTTTGAGATTATTGACATTACCATTTGTTTTTCTTCTATCTTTGTGCCGGCGATGTACGTTTCGCATACATTGGGCTGATTGAAATTCATCAGCCATACAACGCCCAGTGCTGCTACGATAAGAATTGCCGCCGCATGTCTAAGGTATGTAAATCTGTGACGACTCTTCGTGACTTTACGACTCGTGCTTGTCAGCGACATTAGCGCTAAAGCTTCGCCGACGGCCTGGGAAGATTGATATGCGCCTGTTGCCAAGGCATGGCGCAGTATCTCCTCCTCTTCCTCGGTGGTGTCGGCGTTGAAGTATCGGCCTATTAGTGTTTCGAGTTCGGATTGTGTTAATTGATTACTTTTCATAATCTGCTGAGATAGATTGTTCTTACTGTTTTGCGTGCACGACTCAGAGCCATGCGGACGGCAGTCTGCTCCATGCCCAGAGTTTTTGAGATGGTGGCATAGTCAACTCCTTCAACGTCGCGCAGATGTAAAATTCGCCGTTGCAGGGGTGACAATTCGCGATTGACAACGCGCATTACCTCGTTGTAAATCTCCTGTACGCTGTTGTCATCGTAGGTGTCAGCCACATCTTCGAGTTGGGTAGTGGTCTGGCTCTGTCGTCGTTGGGTGTCGATGCACACGTTGCGCATCGAAGTCATTATATATGCTTCGGCCCAATCCTCGGCAATATTTTGCGACGGTTGGGCCCATATTTTGCAGAAAGTGTCTTGCAAGGCATCATCGACGGCATCGCTACGCCCCAGTATAGAGGTGCCTACAGCCCTCAGACGGGACTGCAGTCGTACGAAAATAGATGCTATCTGTTCGGAATTCATTGTCGTCGTGATGTCGTTCAATAAATATACGAATCACAACGGCATTTGTAACACAATCAGTGACAAAATTACGAAAGACGTTGTGGAATTGTGTTGCTTGGGCAGTCGAGAGAGGGTGAGTCAAAAGCGCTTCGTCATCATATTCGCTGGATATTTGACTGGTGGCGGATGCACCATGGTGCATCCCTACAAAGTCTACGTGCCAATCTAATTGGCTGATTACTTGGTTGTTATCCTCTTTGTAGGGCTGCACCATGGTGCAGCCGCCAGCGGTTGCCTAATCCGCAGTCGTTGGGAAAGGCGGAGGCAATTTTGACCCCCCTCGGGATTTCAGTGAAAACGGTTGTTTTTTGGTTAGTCGAAGATGTTTTCGACGGAGGAGGAGTCTTCGGCGCTGCCATTTCCGAGCTCGTCGTTCTCGCCGGTGCCTGCGCAGAGGTTGATGTCGGCGGGGAAATGGAAGGAGTGTGACTGCTTGTAGGGGAGGGTGGGGTCGGCAAAGCACTTCGTGATGAACTTACCGAAGATTGGCAGGGCGGCCGATGCGCCTTGACCCTCCGCGGTGCGGTTGAAGTGGATCGGTTTTTCTTCGCCGCCTACCCAGGTGGCAGTCACCAGGTCGGGGGTGAAGCCCATGAACCACGCGTCGGAGTTGGAATTGGTTGTGCCAGTCTTGCCACCGATTTGAGCGGTGAGGTTGAAGGGGGCGCGGCGCAGACGCGAGCCAGTGCCGGCGTCCACCACATTGAGCAGAATCGACAGGATTTTCCAGTAGGCCTGATTGGAGATAACCTCCGTTTGGCGAGTGGTAAAATCGGAGATGATGTTGCCGTTGGAGTCGGCGATGTGGGTCACAAAGAGCGGGTCGGTGCGCATACCGCCGTTAGCGAAGGCCGAGTAGGCGGTGACCATCTCCTTGAGCGACACTTCGCAGGGACCCAGGCAGAGCGACACCACGGGGTCGATGTGGTTGGTGATGCCGAAGTTGTGGAGATTGCGTGCGAAAGTGTGGGGCGAGAGTTGGTCCATGAGGCGCGCCGAAATCCAGTTGTTGGAGTTGGTGAGTGCCCAGCGGAGGTCGACCATTTCGCCCACGCGAGCATCGCCTGCGTTGCGCGGTTTCCACTCGTTGCCGTTGCCGTCGTAGAGGATTGGTTGCTCGTTGAGGAATTGGTCGCAGGGGGTGAAGCCCTCCTCCATGGCGTAGGTGTAGAGGAGCGGTTTGATGGTAGAACCCACTTGGCGGCGGCCAGTGGAGACCATATCATACTGGAAGGCGGAGAAGTTGGGGCCGCCCACGTAGGCCTTTACGAAGCCCGTGTTGGGGTCCATGGCCATGAAGCCAGCGCGGAGGAAGCTCTTGTGGTAGAGGATAGAGTCGCGAGGGGTCATGGTAGTGTCGGTCCAGCCGTTGTAGGAGAACACGCGCATATCCACGGGAGTGTTAAACGCTTGGTCGATTTCCGATTGCGAGGCACCGTCCTGCTTCATGATGCGATAGCGGTCGGAGTCCTTGATTGCGCGGTTAATCAGTTTGAGAATAGCGTCGTCGGATATTTCGCCTCGGTTGGTGGAGTAGGGGGCGAGTTTTGAGCCGCGTTTCTCGGCCCAGAAGGCAGGCTGGAGACGCTTAGAGAGATGCGAGATGACGGCATCCTCGGCGTAGCGCTGCATGCGGGAGTCGATGGTGGAATAGATTTTCAGGCCGTCGGTGTAGAGGTCGTAGTGGGAGCCATCGGGCTTGGGATTCTTCTCAATCCAGCCATAGAGGGGGTTGGTGGCCCAGGCTATGGAGTCGTCCACATAGGCCTGCTTTTTCCATTCGGGGTAGTTACTCTTGCTCGGTTTCTTGGCGGTGAGCATGCGGCGGAGTTCCTCGCGATAGTAGGGTGCGAGACCCTCCTTGTGGTCCACCTTATGATAATCGAGCGTGAGGGGGAGCTGCTGGAGTGAGTCGCACTCGGCTTCGGTGAGGTAGCCCTCCTTTTGCATTTGCGACAGCACCACGTTGCGGCGACCGCGAGTGCGCTCGTTGCGGCGCACGGGGTTGAAAATCGAAGGATTTTTCACCATGCCCACCAGGGTGGCGGCCTCCTCTATATTGAGGTCGAGGGGATCCTTACCAAAGTAGACCCACGCGGCCGACTTGATGCCCACGGCGTTGTTGAGGAAGTCAAACTGGTTGAGATACATTTTGATGATTTCCTCCTTGGAGTAGTAGCGTTCGAGTTTGACGGCAATCATCCACTCGACGGGTTTTTGGATGGCGCGTTCAAAGAAGTTGCTTGAGCCAGGCGAATAGAGTTGCTTGGCCAGCTGCTGAGTGATGGTGGAGCCGCCGCCAGAACTCTTGCGTTGCAGCAGGATAGTCTTGGTGAGGGCGCGAGCCAGGGCGCGGGCGTCAATGCCCGAATGCTCCATGAAGCGGGCGTCCTCCGTGGCGATGAGTGCGTCGATTACGTGTTGGGAGATGTCGTCGTAGTCGGCATATACGCGGTTGTTCTCATTGCGGAAGTATCGACCCATCTCCTCGCCGTCGGCCGTGTAGATGACAGTGGCAAACTTATCGGTGGGGTTCTTGAGCGACTCAATGTCAGGCATATAGCCAATCCAACCATGATAAATGAGCACGAGCATAAGTATGGTGAAGGCCACACCTATGCCGAAGATAGTCCAGAGGCGTTTGATAGTCTTTTTGACGTCGAGGTTTTTGACGTCGATGTTCTTAACGTTGAGTTTTTTAACGTCGAGTTTCATGTTAGAACTTTATGATGCGTGAGTTGGAGCCAGAGCGAGCTGTGAAGATAGATTGACTCACTGGCACCTGCTGCGGGAGGCGAGCGATGCCAGTGAGGAGAGTTCAGTTGCAAGAAGAGTTACTGAGAGTGTGTGTCGGAGCATCAACTGGGGGGGGGTTATCGGTTGATTTTTACGACTTTACCGTTGGTGATGTAGATGCCGTTGGAAGGATTGAGCACGCGGCGACCCTGGAGGTCGAAATAGAGCGGCGAGGGGTTAATGGCCTCCTCGGTGACCTGTTCTATGACGCCAGTTTCGGTGTTGAGCGGAGTATAGAAATTGGGGTCGTCGCCGTTGTCCTTGATTTGACGGGTGTACGAACCGCCGTTCACCTTTTTCTGATACACGCGCACGTAGTCGAACTGTGTGAGATAGTCGAAGTTAGTGTCGGGGTTCTTGGCCCAAGAGCCGTTGCCTACTGATTGGTTGATGATGATGTAGAATTCCTTGTTGAAGGGCCAGGTAATATCTTCGGTGTAGTTGGTGCCAGGTTGGCTGTAATGCTGATTTTTGTAGGAGAACACCTGCTTGCCGTCCACATACCAGCGCAGTTCTTCAGCCTCCCACTCGAGGGCATACACGTGCCATTGGGTGGCGTCGTTGTAGGGGCCAGCGGTGCTTGTGGGCGAGTTTTTGCCAGGTGCGGGCCAGTTGAGGTAGGCCTTCCAGCCAGTCCAGCCTGAGTGCACCGTGTGGTGGCTTTGGTTGGCGGTGTCGATTTGTTCCCAGATGTCGATTTCGCCGCTTTGGGGCCAGCCGATGCTCTGCACGGGCATCATCCAAAAGGCGGGGAAGTTGCCAATGTGGGGGGTAGTTTTGAGGCGAGCCTCAATTTTGCCATACTTCACGGAGAACTTGCCGCCACCAGTGTAGATTGCGCCCGAAATCATCGGTTGGGTTTCGGTGGTGAACTCCTCGGGTGTTTTGATGCAATAGGAATTGTAGATGCCGTCGGCAAATATGTTCACGAGTTTTTGTTCCTTCAGGGTGTTGGCTATCAGACGGTTCCAAGTGGCGTTGTAGCGGGGGTGATAGCCCCAGCGGCGGGTGTCCATCTTATCGGCGGTGAACTCGTCGCCCCAAATCTTGGTCCATTCGCTGGATTCTGACTCCTGGAAGAGAGCGTAGATTTCGAGGTCGCCATCAACGATGTTGTCGGGGATGTAGGCGATGCCGTCGGAGTTGAGGGCCACCTTGGTGTCCATGCGTGCTTCGGCGCTGCCGTGGCGCACGATGATTGAGTCGGCCTCAAAGCCAGGCAGGGTGGGGACGGCCTTGATTGCCAGCGGGAAACCTGTTGCTATGCGTTCGGGGAGCAGAGCACCATTGGCCAAGAACAACTGAGCGTTGAGGGCCTGCGGACGGATAGCCACAGATGAGGTGGAGGCGGGGAGGACGTTAATGGCGAGGTCAACGATAGCACCGCCGTTGGCGATAATCGTGTTGCCCTCGGTGTTGCTACCCTTGGGGTCGGCACTGTCCCAGTCGATTTTCACGCGCATAATATACTTGCCCGGAGCCAGTTCGCCAGGGAGCGTGAAAGCCGGGGAGTTGAGCGCATCGCCATTATTGAGAGTGGTGCCTGCGGAGTTCTTGCCACCGAGGTGAGAGAACGAGAGCAGATCGGTGCCGGGGAGCGGAGTGCCGTTGGTGGAAAGTTGGGCGGAAAATTCGCCATCGCCACTGCGGTCGATATAGACGTAGGAGTTCATCCAGATGCCCGTCCAGTCGAAGGTGACGCTGATGGGCTGATTGGGGAGCAGATTGATTGCGGGAGCCTCGGTGAGGTTGTGATAGAGCAGTTTATCGGCGTCCTGACCCACCTTGAGCACCTGCATGCCAGTGAGGGGCGATGAGAAATTGATGTTGAGCAGACGGCGTTTGTCGTGGGTGATTTTGGCCGTGGTGCTGAAGTTGATAGCCAAGGGGGAGGCTGAGGGCGCGGGACTGCCAGTGACGCGGAGGGTGGCGTCGACTATAGCGCCAGCATTATCGATGATAGTGTTGCCCTGCTGGGTGCGGCCGCCAGGGTCGTTGCTGTCCCAGTCCACCACATAGCGCATGCGATAGTCGCCGGGTTTCAGGCCAGGCACTACAAAGGCTGGGAGGGTTACACCGCAGTCGTCAGCGGCGGTTTGACCAATGGAATTGCGAGCCGACAGGTAGGAATAGCTGATCAGTTCGGAGGCGGGGTTGAACACGCCGTCGGAGTTGAGGTCAATGTAGAGATAGCCGTGCATCCAGGTGCCGGTCCACTCCATTGAGGGGGCTACTTCCTGACCAGCCTCGGCCGAGAATACAGCTGACTCGTGGAGGTCAAAATAGAGTCGCTTGGACGCGGCTTGATTGACGCTGACTGAGGTGCCATTGAAGGCAATGGCAGTGAGGGCGCGATTGCCTTTGGTGGCGATGGTCGCGTCCTTGTCGAAGTTGATGTCGTAGTTTGCGGCTGCGGCAGTGAGGGGCAGCAAGCAAGAGAGGAGAGAAATGGTTTTATTCATCTGAATCATAAAAAAATGGTTCTAACTAAGCCACAAATTTACATAAAAAATTTGAGATTTCGACACACGAGGAGCAAAAATGCCTAAAAAAGGTTATTGTGGGTTAAAATTCGTAGCCAAAACCGACGTTTACGAATATCGGATACATCGGAAACGAGATGGTTTTGAAGGAGTGTTGGAAAATGCCGTTGCAGCCCCATTCGAGGTTGGCGTTGACCATCAGATGGTTGAGGGCTTCCCACCCGATACCAGCTTCTGCGCCCCACTGAAACTTGCGCAGATTGTCGTGAAATTTATATTCGGCTTGGGTTTGGGCGTCAAATTCCACCTTGTTGCCCGTGGGGTCGCCCTCGCGCAGATAGCCGTTGGTGACGTGGCCGTTGAAGTAGTTGCGCAGTGCGTAGGCAAAGTAAGGGCCGGCGTGGACGGTGATGGCGGGGTTGCATCGGTAGGTGAGCAGCACGGGCACACACAACTGCTGCGACTGATAGTGGGTGAACACCTGACCAGTCCAGCGGCCAGAGAGCTCCTTGCCGCCGTCGATGAGTGTCATGCCGTAGTTTTTCACCGTCGCATCGGTGTCCATACTCTTCACTTCAAAGCGCAGCCCAGAGGTCACGCCCCAGTCGGAGGCGTTGAGCCATTTAGTGGCGGTGAACCCGAGTGAGAGGTTGAGGTTGGGGTGGAAACTATTGATAGCGCGAATTTCGGCCGGGATAGGGAAGGGGGACGCACCGCCCACGTTGAGGCCAGCTTGAAGTTGGAAGTCGAGATCCCAGGGGTGGAGATTAAGGGCTGAGGCGGGCAGAGTGACAAGCGCTAATAGACTTGCAGCGAGTATGTTACGGAGTGGTTTCATTGTTCACATTCAATCTTCATTTGGTCAACTTGGAGGGTGGAGCCGATAGCGCCCTTAAACTCATCGCCGTGGAGGCTGGAACTCATCACGATTACCATATTATAGCCGCCAGCGGCGAGTTTTTGGCGGTCGATGGTGCGGCCAGGGAGGAGTTTGAAGGGGATAGCGAAGGGTGTCCATTCGGAGGCGGGTTTGCGGTGGTCAGCGGCAATGTCGGCGCGAGCCACTATGGCAGTATTATTGGGGTCGGCAATGCTTGCGCCCGAGAGATATTGCACGGCAGGGGAGGTTTCAAACAGGAGCGCGAAGATATTGAACTCATCAACTATTTCGGGACGCTCCACCCACTGCTTATTGACTGTCTCGCCATAGACGGCACCGGGGGTGTACTTATACATACCCTTGATGCTCAGGGGGTAGCCGAGGAACGGATAGTTCTCGCCAAAGTGGGTGGCTTCCAGCGGATTGAGCAGTGCAGCGGCCGAGTTGAACGAGCCAGTGAAGATAGAGCCAGCAGCGATAGGTTTGCCCATAGCCGCGCCATAGGAGCCAGTGGAGAGAGTTTGCAGCACTACGCATTGTCCCTCAAAACCATTTTCGCCCTGATAGGTGGGGAACTGATTAGGCTCGGTGCCCTGCATGGTCATCACGAAGCTTGCGTTGGCGGAGGCCCAGGTGAGAGTGCGTTTGCCTTGGCTGTCGGCTTCATAGAGTTCGTGGTAGTGGCGTTTGCCACCGCTGGCCGAGATAATGGAGGCGTTTTCAAAGTTGTACTCCAGCATCATTTTGGGCACGTCGACATAGACGGTGTATTCCTTGTGCCATTGGCGATCCTCGGAGGTGACCACGAAGGTCTGAGGCGAGGTGTAGTCCAGCGGAGTGCCTGAGGGCGGGTTGATAGTAGCACCCGGGGTGAGGGTGAAGTTGAGGGCGAGATTGGTGAGGGGTGTGCCGCCCTTGACCACAATCTCCACGCTGTTGTTTTTGATTGTGGGTTGGTTGTTGAGCATATCCTCGGTGGGGAGTGTCACCTCGAGAATGTCACATTCGGAGTTGAGAGGCTCGGAGCCAATGCAACTGCCCACGAGGAGAGGGAGGAGGAGAGGAATGAAACGGAAAATTTTCATGGGGTTTATTAAGGGCGGTTCTATAAATTGAGATGAGGTAATTTTGAGTTA
>QLIP01008628.1_pt1 | contig 19236 bp, 14 predicted proteins | sample 1769771 | NCBI WGS metagenome assembly QLIP01 (sample SAMN09428762, study PRJNA476227) | Gut metagenome, whole genome shotgun sequencing project. | isolation source: cecum | host: Rhizomys sinensis | place: China: Jinsha town of Minqing, Fujian Province | collected 2013-09-23
CGCCACCTTACAGAAAGAGGAAACGAAAGTTTCCTCTTTTTTTTGTATATACTTTTTTTATACCTATACGCGAAGTTAAACCTTATCCCGCCGCTGGTGATTTGAGCGTTGGGATGCCGCGGTGTATCAGCGTCCGCTCGGACCCGCTGTTGCTTGCAACTGCGGACATACCCTTATAATTCAAGGGATTTCCGGCTTTGCTGTCCGTGGTTGCCAGCAACCACGGGTCCGAGCGGACGCTGGTTCGCCGTGTTTATCCACCGCTGGTTTACGGTGTGGATGACAGGGTGCGTTGGAACGGGTGCGTTGGAACTCCTCGTGTGGGGGAATTGACTTATATTTTTTGTGTGTTTGGTGTTGGGATTGAGGATTATTGATTAATTTTGTGTATTAATTAAACTTACTACCATGGAACATCTGAATTTGGAACATCCCGAAAATGACTCTGCATATAAGGGGCTTCAGGTAAACAGCGGCGTTACCTCTCAGCCTACCACTAATCCATATCGTAAACCTCGTGCCCGCAGACCTCAACTTACCGTCTCTGACTACGTCGAGGGGATTCTGAAGGGTAATGTTACCGTGCTCGGTCAGGCCGTTACTTTGGTCGAAAGTCTTGCCGACCATCATCAGGCACTCGCCCAGGAGGTAATAGAAAAGTGTCTTCCCTATTCGGGAAATTCCCGCCGTATCGGTATTACAGGTGTTCCAGGTGCAGGAAAGTCTACTTCGATCGATGTGTTTGGACTCCACGTGATTCGCAACGGGGGTAAATTAGCCGTTCTTGCCATCGATCCGAGCAGCGAACGAACCCGAGGTTCGATTCTTGGGGATAAGACACGTATGGAGAAGCTTTCGGCCGAACAGAATGCATTTATCCGCCCTTCGCCATCGGCAGGTTCATTGGGTGGTGTTGCGCGCAAGACACGCGAAACTATTGTGCTTTGCGAGGCGGCTGGTTACGACAACATCTTTGTTGAGACCGTTGGAGTTGGTCAGAGCGAAACTGCCGTGCACTCCATGGTAGACTTTTTCCTCCTTATTCAGCTTGCCGGAACCGGTGATGAGTTGCAGGGTATCAAGCGTGGCATCATGGAGATGGCAGACGGAATTGTTATCAACAAGGCCGACGGCGACAATATAGATCGTGCCAATCTTGCAGCCGCACAGTTCCGAAATGCACTTCATCTTTTCCCACCCACACCGAGCAAGTGGGTTCCTGAGGTAGAGACATACAGCGGATATTTCGAACTCAATATCGATAAGGTCTGGAATATGATAGACCGTTATTTTGACTACGTCAAGAGCACAGGGTACTTTGAACGCAAGCGTAACGAGCAGGCCAAATACTGGATGATTGAGACAATCAACGAGGAGTTGCGCAATAACTTCTATCGTCAGCCGGAAATCGCCGCCCTGCTCGAGCAGAAAGAGCTGCGTGTACTCAACAATGAGCAGAGCTCATTTACCGCCGCCCACGAGGTTTTAAACCGCTATTTCGACCTGCTTCGCACTCGTCAGTAAAAAGCTAACAAATAAATAGCTCCAAAAAATTAAACTATAAGATATTGTTTAATTTTGGGGAGCTATTTTTGTATATATGCATTATGATTGGGGGGCGGTTAATGGGACATCTTGCCGCGAAGACGCTCGGGGAGAGCGTTGCGATAGTCGGTGAGTTGGCGGATGAGTAGTTTACCTTCCGACTCGATGCTGTCGGCGCGATGGCGCAGGGTGGTTGCTATTGCCGCGTCTGGGATAACGCGGTTCCCCTTCCCATGGTGTGAGTGTGCCTGGGAAGTTTGCGCAGCGTCGACTGCATCGGCAATTTCGCGGAATATCAGCGGCATCTGGTTGCGGATGTTGAAGGTAGAGTCCGCCACCCTGACAGCGGTAAAGCTGCGAAGGTCGCGACCTGGCAACTGATCGGCGGCTACTGCCAGTTTCAGCGCCGTTGAGAGCCGCTTGTGGTTAAGCATGTCTCGAGCACCAAGCAGCAGAGCAGTGCGCATTGTGGCAGCCTGTCCGGCAGGAATCATATCCATATATACCTCTCGACCGGTATCGTTGGCGGGGAGCATATTCTCGAGAGCTGCGAGATATCCCTGTTCGCGATAATCGGGGGTAGTGCCACCGTATTGACGGCAGAAAAGGTGTTCGTCGGTGTGGGGCATTAGTCCGGCATAGGAGCCTGCCGGGAGGTTGCGCATCCAGAACACCGGACGCGGCTGTGCCGACTCCATATTGGCAGTGATGATATCAAACACCACGAGTCGTTTGAAGTCCAGAAGAGAGCCCCGTTCGCTTTTGGACAATGTGCGGAGCGGGAACACCACTGAATCCTTAGGTGAAGTCTTGAGCCATACGCGCGAATAGGGGAGAACAGCCTCCGAATTGGCGGCAAGCGCCGAGAGAGCCTTGCGCGGAGAGACAATAGTGTCCGATGGGGTTGATGATATTTTGGTGAACTGTAGTGCACCGTAAAGGTAATCCTTAGGTTGCAGAGTCATAGCCAGCGGCTTGGCACCATCCCATTCGCGAGTAAGCGCCTCGACATACATCGGCACGGAGAGGTAAGCCAAATTAACTACACGGACATCCTTGCGGATACCCTCCACCTCCTGAGCATACCAGAGCGGGAATGTGGAATTATCGCCGTTGACAAAAATAATGGCATCCTGCGGCAGGGAATTGAGAATGTTGGCAGTGATGTTTGAAGCAGCCCTGCGCCCCGAGCGGTCGTGGTCGTCAAAGTTTACACAACCCATCCACACAACCATTGCAACCGGGATAGCAGCCATAGCCGGAGCACGACGCGACCATAGGCGTATGAACCCCATGGCACCAAATCCAATCCATGCCGCGTATGCCCAGAACGAGCCCAGGAACGAGTAGTCGCGTTCGCGAGCCTCGCCCGGTGACTGGTTGAGATAGACCACAATGGCAAGACCGCTCATCACAAAGAGCATGGCAAGCATAAGGTTGACCTTGCGCCCTCGTTTACCCTGATACAGCAACCATATTATACCGAAAAGACCGAAAATAAGGGGTAGCATATAGTAAATGTTACGCCCCTTGTTGTTGGCACCCAGATGGGGGGGGAGCGCCTCTTCGGCCCCTAACATGGCATTGTCTATAACCGGGAAGCCGGTAATGAAATTACCGTGCTCCACCTCTCCGGTGGAATGGTAATCGTTCTGACGCCCGCAGAAGTTCCAGAGCAGGTAGCGGAAATACATATATCCGGTCTGATAGGTGAGGAACATCTGGAGCGATTGCAGATATGTGGGGCGGTAGGAAACGGTAGGGATACGTTTACCATCCGCACCCATTCGAGGCACCGGTTGCCCTAACGAGTCGACCGTCTCGCTGATGTTGACCTGCGTCATGGTTTCTGGATTCATCCCCACCCAGTCGTTAAAAAACGGGAGATCCTCGGGGTCGCGGCTGGTGATGCGGGGGAACCACATATCGAGTTCGGGGGTGAAATATGGCTTAACGGTATATGACCTAACAATGTATGCATCGCCGTCATGACTGAAAGCCGCGCGGTTCATTGCCGAGTCTTCGGCAGTGAGCTTGCCGTAAGGGTCGCGAATCTTCCCACCGGGTATTTTTGCAGAGATAACGGGGTGCTGAGGTTCGAGGATGGTGCGTGTGTATGACGGGGCACCTCCGGGTTTGGAGGGAGCATCCTCCTGCAGCATATGCTTGGAGTAGGGGGTGTTGCCATGCAGCAGCGGAGAGGCGCCATACTGTTCGCGTGCCTGATAGGCAGCAAAAGAGAATGGGTCCCCCGGACGGGCAGGGTTGGCAGGAGAGGGGATGCCACCGCGGATGGGGATAATGGCATATGAGGAGTATCCGGTAAGCAGGAGGGCCAGCATCCAGACCGCAATGTTAAGACGGCGTGGCGAGAACATCTGTCCGCGTACCGAAAGAATAGCTATGAGAGCAGAAACGGCACCACCAACGGCAAAATGTCCGGAAAAAATAAATAGACCAGACAGGAAAAGCGGGGGGAATATGGCCATTGAAATACCGCCACGGTTGCGGCTGTGCCCCGTAACAATCAGAGCCACGACCAGCGAAATACCGAGAAGCGCCACGTATGCCACTACACCAGACAGGAACGGGAGGTGGAGACGGTTAACAAAAAAGAGTTCAAACTGAGCCGCCAAGGCAATGGTAGAGGGCATCATGCCTGCAAGCACGCACCCCACCGCCACGAGCGACAGGAAGAAGATAAAGGCAACCTTCCACCATACGCGCACTTGCCGCTTGATGCTCCACACTATTGCTAAAGCAGGGATGCACAGCAGGTTAAGCTGATGGATCCCTACTGACAGGCCAAAGAGGTATGCCAATAGAATGAGCCATCGTGCAGACATGCTGGTGGACGAGCAGAAACTCCATTTAATCATAACCCACACACACAAGGCGGTCATGAATATGGAGAGGGCATAGACCTCGGCCTCAACGGCAGAATACCATGCAGAGTCCGACAAACCGAATGCGAGCCCAGCCACGGCAGAAGCCACACCGAGTGTAAGGTTGGGCCAGCGTCGTGGTGATATGCGTTGCATTATCCACCCCCCGCCGAGCCATACGCTCTTGGTGAGCAGAAAACCGGCAAGGGCTGTAAAGAGACCGCTTGACAGGTTGATGAGGAGAGCCGCATATTTACCCGACGGGGCGAGCATGGTCACCACTCTCTCTACGAGCATCCACACCGGATTCCCAGGGGGGTGTCCCACTTCGAGTTTCCATGCCGCCGCCACATACTCGGGGCAGTCCCAGTATGAAACGGTGGGTGGTACGGTGAGCCAATACATAACGAGGAGGGTGCAGAACACCCCCCACGAAGCAAATTTCTCTATTTTAGAATTAAAAACTTGATCCATAAGAATTTCGATGCCTTGTCATGCACCGTATATTTTGTCGAGCGATGAAATAAAGTTTGTCCAGGAGTGAGAGTGAAGATACTCAGTGATGGCAGCTTCCCCCATGCGCGTGCGCAGTTCAGGATTCTGACACATCCTCTTCATAGCATCGGCAAGTCGCGCCGGGTCTCCGGGGGGGACGAGCAGGGCAGTGACACCATCGGTGAGATATTCGACCTGAGCCCCGTTGGAAGTTGTAATCTGCCCTCTCCCGGCTGCCATCATAAGGAGGCTATTGAGCCCGAACGCTTCGGACTCGGACGACGGGATGACAGCGAAATGCACCGAATGTGTAATCTCGGGGGGTATGCTGGTACCGATTTTCCAGTCGATGCTATCCATTACCGACCGGTTCATGGCCAGGCGTCGCAGGCGGTCGGCATAGTCGGGGTTTGCAGGGCCGCAGATGCGAAGCCGCAACTTTACCACCCCGTTGAGCATAGCAAAAGCATCGATGAGAGTTTCGAGCCCCTTGCCGTCGACCACAGGACCATAGTAAAGGGCTGTGAGTGGTCCCGAAGCGGGTAGCGGCTGCGGGGTGAAGTCGGGGAGATAGAGGGAGTTGCGCAACACTGCCGTCTTTTGTTCCGCAATCAGTTCGCGTCCGGTGATGCGGGGAGCGAGAGAGTGCATAAAAGTGTCACGAGCCAGTTTCGAGACAAAGAGGTGAGTGTCGACACCGCTGTATATCTTGCGGAACAGCATGGAGTTGCGTCCTCGTCTCACCGCATGCCGGGTGGAGATGATGCGAATGTCGCGGCGGCGCGACAGGCGGCGTGCAATGGCGGCGGTCATAGCGTCGCGGTAGCGGTGCACATGGATTGTGACCTTTCGGTCGCGCGGGAGTCGCTTAAGGTAATCGGATAGGATAAGGGGGGAAGAGAAGTCGGTAAGTCCACTCAGCGGGGCGTGCAGCAGTTTGATGTCCGCCTCAACAAAGGGTGTGTCGACCGCTACTGCGTTTTGGGTAACCACAGTAACATGCCACCCCTCCTGGCGGTAGTGACGGCAGATGTCGAGTGCATAAGTCTGCACTCCCCCCCATTTATTGGAGGGGACTATATGTATCAACTCTCTGTTTTTGTTCATTATAAAAGAACGGAAGCGCGACGCAGTATTGTGCGGCGCTCCCGTGGTATTCGTTCCTGAGTAAGTTTAACTTTCCGGAGCAAGTTAACTTTCCGGAGTAACCCTTAGTTTACTGGTGAGAGGAGCATACCGATGTCGGCACTCTGCATACCGAGGTAGCTACCCAAAAGCTTGTCGACCAGATACCCGTCGTATGTCACCATGCCGTACTGCATTCCGGGGGTTGTTGCCACCATGTTGCTGAACCCACCCTTGAGAGTCATTTCGTTGAAGAAATTCACAAGAGCATTTGAAAGCCCCATTGCGACGGTGCGCGGTACCGCCACCGACGGATGACACTCCTTGAGGTCGAGGAGATATACATTCTCCTTCATGGCGGCAAAGAGGTTGCGTGGTATGTCAAACGGCATCGAAGTGGTGCCGAGAATTATGACATCGGCACTTTTGGCGCGGTTGTAGAGCACTCTGGGGTGAATGGCAATCATGTCGACCAGACCGCCGACCATGTCGCGGGCTATCTGGAGTGCCGACACATCGTTGTCCATAATTGCAACGCGGGCACCGAGCGCCACTGCACTTTTAGCGGCACTCACAATGTCGTGCCCCATACCGATAAGGAGGACTTCGCATGGGTTTATGCCGGTGACGCCGCCGAGCAGTACACCCTTTCCGCCACCCTCGAACGAGAGGGCATCCTGAGCATATATAATGGAAGCGCGGCCGTCAATTTCGTCGATGACGTTAGCAAAAACAGGCTCATCATTATGGCTCAGCATATTGTCAAAGCATCCCATCGAGATTCGGTTGGCAAGGAGAGCATTGATGGCTTCGGTATCGATAATGGCATTTGTCATCATGCACAGAATGGCCGAACCGGGAACCATTTTGTTTATATCCTTGGCTCTCAGCGAGCTGTAGCTAAGCACTACCGGGTATTTCAGCGCCTCGTCGCGGCTTACAATCGTAACTCCGTATTCGGCATACTGAGCATCGGTAAAGGAGATATCGCTTCCGGCTCCGCTTTCCATGGCAATTGCCACCCCACCCGCCACGAGGAGTCCGCAGGCCTCAGGTGTGAGGAGCATGCGTGTTTCGCTGCTGTCGGGATAGTTGGCAAGCAGTCCGATGTTGATTATGGGAGTGGTTTGCTCAATTGCTTCGGGCATCTCTTGAGTGCCGTGGAAGTTGTTTTCCTTGTAATCTTTCATAACCTGTAATGCTTAGATATGAAACCTGTAATGTTTAGACTCCTAAATTAGCAGAAAAATTTTAATTCTCAAAATCGATAACGACGATTCCCACTTATAAATGGGGGTTTACCCGTTATAAATCGGGGTAAAGGGATAAAAATCGTTCTACGGAGTGTGAAATTTGCCGGCGGTCTTCGAGTTCCTCGCCACTGAAGCGGATGGAAGCCTGCGAGTAGTAGAGGTGTCGGGCGGCGAGTCCGGCGGCAACGGTCTCGCTGATTTCCTGTGCCGATTTCCCCCGCATAAGCGGACGTTTGGCGCTGTTGGCGATAAGTCGGTTGGTGATACGCTCCTCGGAGGCTTCGAGCCAAAGGGTTTGTCCATGCGCGTTCATCCACTCTATGTTACCGTTGAAGCATGGTGTGCCACCACCGCATGAGATAATGACGTTTTCAAACTCCCCGACTTCGCGGAGCATGGCGCTCTCTATGTCGCGGAATCCGGCTTCCCCCCGTTCGGCAAAAATATCGTTGATACTTTTGCGGAATCTCTGCTCTATGTAGAAGTCAAGGTCGATAAACTCGCGACCCATCACTTTGGCAAGGGCACGCCCGAACGTGGTCTTGCCGCATGCCATGTATCCGATAATGAAAAGTGTCATATCCTATAGGTTGCTTTACCAGTTGCGTTACAGATTGCGGACTATGGTCCAGACAATTATTGCTGTTAGCATTACTATTACTGAGGGGAGGGAGTAGAGTGCGGCATAAAGTCGGGGGAACCGGGACCGGTAGATTTCGAGCACCACCATGGCCAGTATCAGCGGTAGCGAAACCAGCAGGGCCGGGTTGAAATGCCATGCGCCCTGCAGGTCGCCGTGGAGCAGGGCATGGAGCATGCGTTGCGATCCGCACCCCGGGCATTGGTATCCGGTGAGTTCGTGAACCAGACATTTGGGCATAAACCTTTCTGCCGGGTCTACGACAGCATATATGACCGCTATCACGGCAACGACCGCTATCAGGAGCAGGAATTTTCTGCGCGGCGTCAAGGGTCGGAGTTTGTGGTGCGGCTTCACCTTTTGCGGACGAGTCTCCATTTAGAGTTGCGGCATCTGGACAGTAGGTCCGAAGAGCATGGAGATGGGTATGTATAGTATCGCTGACACGACCCCCGCCACGATGGCGGCAATAATCCACTTTTCGGTAGTCTCGGAGGCTTTGCGAGCACCCTCTATATCCCCCTGGTGATAGAGTGGACTCACTTTTGAGGCGTATATTATAGCCACGACACCCAGCGGCAGGCAACAGCACAGAATCGAGATAATGGCCCACACCATGTGAGAAGGAGGCATTGGTTCTGAAGGGGGAGTGTTGCGACCGTGCATCGGCTGGTTAAACTGCGGCGCCTGATTACGCGAGCTCATATTGTGGCTCGGAGCCTGCTGAAACTGTGGTGTCGGCGGTGGGGTAGAGGGGTTGTAGTCCCGAGCCGGATTAAACTGCGGTATCGGAGGAGGTGTAAGCGAATCGGCAGGCAATGGAGGGGGCTTGGGAGGGTTATACTCCATGCTCAGAGCCTTGGCCCACTCACGGTCCTGACTCTCGATGTCATTTACCTGGCTGGACGAGTCGGACGGGTCGGACGGGTCGGACAGGTCGGACACAGCCGATTCTGGCTCCTGCTCGTACTGTGCCGGCTCCTGCTCGTACTGTGCCGGTTCCTGCACCGACTGTGCCGGTTCCTGCTCAGATTGTTCCGGCTCTCTCTGAGGCTGTTTTTTGTTGTCAAAATCCATATCCATAACCTAAATATCTAAAATTTAAAATCTAATATCTGAAATCTGAAATCTAAGAACTCAGTTTCCCATCTGTTGCATCTCTACCAGACGATGGTATATCCCCTGTAGCAGCATCAGTTCGGCATGGGTTCCTGTTTCTACTATTTCACCTTCGTGCATAACGCAAATTTTGTCGGCATTGACGATAGTCGACAGGCGGTGTGCAATAACGATGGTGGTGCGGTTGGACATAAGACGTTCGAGGGCATCCTGTACCAGGCGTTCGCTTTCGGTGTCGAGGGCAGAGGTGGCCTCGTCGAGAATAAGTATCGACGGGTCCTTGAGCAGAGCGCGGGCAATGCTGATGCGCTGCCGCTGACCACCCGACAGACGGCATCCACGGTCGCCGACACAGGTTTGATAACCGTGCTCGGTCTCCATGATGAAATCGTGGGCGTTTGCCATTCTGGCGGCACGCTCCACATCCTCGGGGGTAGCCTTGGGGTTGCCGAACGCTATGTTGTTGTAAATGGTGTCGTTGAACAGGATAGCCTCTTGATTCACGATACCGGTGAGCGAGCGGAGGTCTTCGATGCGGAGGTCCTTGACGTTGATGCCGTCTACGCAGACCTCACCCCGTTCCACATCCCAGAAACGTGGGATAAGGTCCACCAAAGTCGATTTGCCGGAGCCGGACTGCCCGACGATGGCGACAGTCTTGCCAGGGTGTATGGTGAGGTTGATGTTTTTGAGGATTTCGCGCTCGGGGTTGTATGAAAACCAGACGTTGCGAAATTCAACAGAGCTGTAATCCCTGCGGGGTAGGGGGGTAGGGTTGATGGGGTCGTGAATCGGGTTTTCGGCATATAGAATCTTGTCGATACGCTCCATGGCAGCCATACCCTTTTGCAGAGTATATGATGTTTTGGCAAGATCCTTGGCAGGAGATATAAGAGAGTAGAAGAGAGCAAGGTAGAGGATAAACCCGGCAGCGTCAAACGATTGGTCGCCGGCAAAAATCAGAGTGCCGCCAAACCATAGGATAATTGCAACGGCGCATGTTCCCAGGAATTCGCTCATGGGGTGTGCCAGTGCATAGCGGCGCCCCATACGGTTGTGAATGTTGCACAGGTCCTGAGTCTCGTACCCAAATTTGCGGGCCATATACCCCTGGGCGTTGAATGCCTTGATAACGCGGAGTCCACTCACGGTCTCCTCGATGTTGCTCATGATGGAGCCTATGCGCACCTGCCCCTCCATGCTCTGCTGTTTTAGCTTCTTTCCGATAACGTTCATCAGTAACCCGATGAGTGGGAGGATGATAAACACGAACAGAGTAAGCTTCCAGCTGAAGACAATCATCATGGTGAGGTAGGAGATGATGAGTATCGGATATTTTACCAGCGAATAGAGCGACGACATTACCGAGGTCTGGGTTTCGACCACGTCACCACTCATGCGGGCTATGATATCCCCCTTGCGCTCGTTGGTGAAGAATCCGATAGGAAGGGTCAGAATCTTGTCATACATGGCATCGCGTACATCGCGGGTTACTCCGTTCTGCATCGGGAGTGTTAGCCACTCGCTGAAGTATGCGGCAAGCACCTTGAGCAGGGTTGTGAATGCTAACAGGGCACCTAAGAACAGAAGTGCTGTCGACGAACCGAGGGTCTGTATGATACGACCTATGTAGAAGTAGAAGTTGTTGATAGCCACGTCGGTGAGGCTGCCGCTACCCCATTCCATAAATGAGTAGACCTTGTCGTTGATACCGAACAGCATCTGCAGAATCGGGATAATGAACGAGAAGGAAAACACCGTGAGAGCTGCGGTGAGGATATTGAAGAATATGCTCAGCATGATGCTCCACTTGTAGGGCAGAGCAAACCGACGCAGGAATTTAAAGAAATTTTTCATCTATCGTAAAGATATTGTGGAATCTGACAATATAACACTCCTTAACATGCAAGTGTTATGCCAGAACTGTTTTTTGTGATTGCAGTTGTCTAAACAACTTCATTATTACTCCAATTAGTCACCATTACTCCATGGGGAGGCCATGCTGCTCGGCACGGCGCATTATGCGGCGGAATATTATAGTTGCTGCCACGGCTGCCACGGCGAGCGCCACGTCAAAGCTGTAGTAGACACCGAGGTTGCCCCAGTTGAATGTCTTGGCAAACAGAAGCAGAGTCGGGACGCCGACGGCAAGATATGACAGCAGGGAAATCCAGAGCAGAGGTTTTACCTGCGAAGTACCTCGGATGGCGTTGCAGAAAGTGAGCTGTATGGCGTCCATATACTGATATACCACCAGTGGTAATATCAGGGTAAATGCCGACATAATCACCTCCTCTTCGGCGGTAAAGCAACGGATAAGCCATTTGCCGCCAACCAGGAATATCACAGATGCCAGAGTGGCAAGGAGGATGTTGAGTCGCAATCCCGCTGCCGCGGTGCGTCTTATCCCAGCCAGGTCTTTTACCCCTAAGTAGTTGGAGATGCGTATGGTTGTGGCTGTGCCAAAGCTTATGAATGTCATGAACCCTAACTGCCCCATGGTGGTTACCACCTGGTAGCCGGCAAGCTGAATCTTGCCAAACCAGCCGCTGACGACAGCTCCGAAGCTCCATAGCGAACACTCTACCCCCGACTGAATCATGACCGGGTAGGAGGTTACCCACACTTCGCGCCGCAGGCTGGTTAGTGAACCGTGGTCGTGGTAACCCTCCATATATGCTTTGTAGTTGCGTCGCATATAGAAGTATGCGATTATGGCACACGCACCGAGCACACGCGCCAGCAGCGTGCTGTAGCCGGCACCGGCAAGTCCCAGTTCGGGGAAACCGCATTTGCCGAAAATCAGAAGCCAGTTGCCGATGATATTCAGTACGTTGCTGCCCAAAATCACCCACATCGGCAACGAAGTGTTGTTGATGCCGTTGGCAGTCTGCTGGAAGGTGTTGAAAAGCACCATCGGAATCAGCGTGCCGAGCACAATCAGGTAGTACTGGCGGATGAGCGGAAGTAGCTCGACGGGTTGTCCGAACTGGTCCAGAAACGGGTATATACCTGCCATGATGGCAGTGAGAACCACCGACAGCAGCAGGTTGACCTGCACACCGGCGCGCAGGGTGCGACCCACCCCCTTCTTGTCGTTGCGTCCGAAGAGAGCTCCGATAAGTGGAGTGAGCCCGGCGGCAAAGCCGATTTGCATCACTATCGGGATGAGAAACAGAGAGTTGACAAACGCAGCTGCAGCCAACTCGTCTACGCCATAGAGCCCTACCATCATGGTATCGGCAAACGAAACGACAATGATTCCCAACTGAGTGAACAGTACCGGGACACCGAGTCGTATAAGAGGTAGATATTCGTTGTTATCTGTTTTGTTGCTATTAGTCATAATAAGTGCAAAGTTATTGCAAAGTTACAAAATATAGCCGACTAAACAAAAACGGCACAGTTTTTGTTTAGTAGTCGAGTTGTTGTGTAAAAAGTGCAACAAAATGCAAAATATGCAAATTCAGACTAATTATGGGTATGAATCTTAAATTACTAAAAATCAGTGCGTTTAATTTTAGAGCATTTGCGGTGGTGGCCATAGCTGCCGCGGCTCCGTTTTTTTTATCGCGCGCACACGCGCAGGGGGAGGGGACCGTTTTTTCGCTTGACTCCTGTCGCTCCATGGCTTTGAAAAACAACAAAACCATCAGAATTGCCGAAGAGGGTATCCGCGGTGCGGGGTATGAGCGCAAGGCAGCCCAGGCGATGTATCTGCCCGGACTTGACTTTGCCGGAACCTACCTCTACAACCAGCGTACCATCAATCTTCTTTCGGAAGATGCCAAGCTCCCGACAATGAGCTTTGACCCGGCATCGAAAACCTTTAAGTGGAATATTCTTACCGACCCTAACGGTGTGCCAATCAAGGACCCTGCCACCGGAAGCTACATACCCACCGAGGTGGCTGTAATTCCGAAGGAGGCAATGAGCTTTGACACCCATAATGTGTTTGCCGGCGCATTCACCCTTACCCAACCCGTGTATCTGGGTGGGCAGATCCGTGCGCTCAATGAGATTGCCGGATATGCCGAGAAGGTTGCTACACACACCCGCAACGGCGTGGTGCAGGATGTGGTGCTGGGTGTGGATAACGCCTATTGGCTTGTGGTGTCGCTGAAAAATAAGAAGAAGCTTGCCGACTCGTTTGTGAATCTTGTGGACACGTTGCGCAGCAATGTCGACGCCATGGTCACCGAGGGTGTTGCCACCCGTTCGGACCTCCTGATGGTCGATGTTAAACTCAACGAAGCCAAGCTGATGCGCACCAAGGTCGAAAACGGTCTGTCGCTGGCACGCATGGCACTTGCACAGCTGTGCGGTCTCCCCATCAGCGACGGTATGCGTCTTGCCGACGAGGACCGCGACCCGGGTAACCGCCCCTCCAATGTTGCACCGGTGGATATGCAGAAGGTATATGCCGACCGTCAGGACCTTGCCGCTCTGCGCGAAGGGGTGGCGCTCCTCGGAGCCCGCGAAAAACTCGCCATGGGTCTTATGCTCCCCAAGGTGGGTCTGGTAGGTGCGTACGAGTTTTCAAATCCGAATCTCAACAACGGATTCAGCAAGAAGTTTGGTGGTGGATTCTCAGTTGGAGCCACCGTCGCCATCCCGATATGGCACTGGGGTCGCGACATGAACCACTATAAAGCCACCAAGGCAGCCACCACCGCCCAGCGTTATCTGCTCGAGGACCTCGAAGAGAAGGTGTCGCTGCAGGTGAAGCAGGCCCGATATAGTTTTGACGAAGCCTATAAGACCTATGATATGACCCTCACCAACCTGAAGAGTGCCGAGTCCAATCTGCGTTCTGCGCAGTTCGGATTTAAGGAGGGTGTCATGACCGCCACCGAAGTTACCGCTGCCCAGACAGCATGGTTGCAGGCTCAGTCAGAGAAGATAGATGCCGCCATCGGGATCCGTCTCTGCGAGGTTTATCTGGCCAAGGTAACCGGACAGATGGGTTACTAACCTTATGTTGTTGATAAGGCAGATTTTGATAATAAATTTTAGTTTTAGAAAATATTTTAGCAGTTAAAGATATGAGTGCGCAGGAAAACAATATTGCTCCGCAGGAAAATAATGCAACACCCAAACCCATAGGTGGAGTCGACCCGACTGAAGTGACAGGGAAGGATAAAATGCTGATGGGAACCATCGGAGTGGTTCTTCTTATTATCGCAGCCATGGCAGTGGCAGGTTTCTTATTCATGAAGCCCGGTCCCGACACAGTGCAGGGTCAGGGGGAAGCCGAAGAGATAAGAATTTCGGGTAAGCTACCGGGTCGCGTGGCAGAAATATATGTCGAAGAGGGTGAGCGCGTTCACGCTGGCGATACGCTGGTAAGAATTACCTCGACGCTGGTCGATGCCAAGCTCTCGCAGGCTCAGGCTTTGGAGCAGGCGGCAGCCGCTACCAATCGCGGGGTTGATGCTGGTGCCCGCAAGCAGGTTATTGATGCTGCCCGCGACATCTATACACAGGCAAAGACAGCATCCGGAATAGCGCAGAAGACTTACCAGCGCATCCAGAATCTTTTTGAGAAGGGTGTGGTGAGCGAACAGAAGCGCGACGAGGCAAAGGCCGCCTACGATGCTGCCAAAGCTGGTGAGTCGGCTGCCAAGAGTCAGTATGAGCTTGCAGCTTCGGGTGCCCGTGCCGAAGAGAAGCAGGCATCGGCTGCCATGCTCGATGTGGCAAAGGGTGGCGTCAAGGAGGTGAATGCTCTCCTCGAGGACCAGTATCTTACCGCCCCCTACGATGGGGAAATCACCGAAATCTACCCCAATGTAACCGAACTTATTGCCACTGGCGCACCGATAATGTCGCTACAGAAGGACGACCGCTGGGCGGTGTTCAACGTGCGCGAAACAATGCTGAAGGATATCAAGGTGGGCACTGTGCTTAAGGTTTATATCCCGGCTCTAGACAAGCGTGTGGATATGAAGGTGTTCTATATCAAGGATATGGGAACATATGCCAACTGGCAGGCTACCAAGGCCACCGGCGACTATGATGCCCGTACATTCCAGATCAAGGCCCGCGCCGAAAAGCCTGTTGACAATTTCCGTCCCGGCATGTCGGTAATCTTAGAGAAAAAATAAGACCTCGCAATACCCCCTCTGTTAATGAAAATGGGGGAGTGACTTCTCCCCCTGTTCAAGAATAACAGGAGGGATCTCTCCCACCCCAAATTTGCAAATGTGGAGGGGGATTGCATGGCAAAAAATAATAACCAAGATGACAGACAAATCCAATAAAATAAAGGATGGCACGTGGGGAATCATGCAGCGAAGCCTGATTCAGATCGTGAGGCGCCCGATTTATTGGGTGGGTATATTTGCGCTTCCGCTGTTTCTGTTCCTGTTTTTCACCACGATGCTCGACAAGGGTCTCCCCACCCGTGTGCCGGCTGCCATGGTGGATATGGATGGCTCCCGGATTTCGCGCCAGATGACCCAAAACCTCGGGGGTATGCAGCTTGTGCATATCACCGAGACCCCTCAGACCTTTTCGGAGGCCCGCTCATTGATGCAGGAGGGTAAGATTTACGGCTTTTTTGTGATTCCGGCAAATTTCCAGGCCAACCTGCTTGCCGGGCGTAAACCGGTGATTACCTTCTACACCAACATGACCTATTTCGTGCCCGGTTCCATGCTGTTCAAGACCTTCAAGACCACTGCTATCTTTACCAAGGCAAGTGTGGCCATGAATGTGGTGAGAGTGGCTGGTATCAACGGAGAGGAGATGATGCCGCTGATGCAGCCGGTCAACATCCAGGCTCGCGGCATTGGTAACCCGCAACTGAACTATGGTATCTATATTGCCAACTCCTTTATCCCCGCCATAATCCAGCTCATGATAATGCTCATGACCTGCTTCAGTCTTGGGCAGGAGTTGAAATACGGCACATCGGTTCGACTCCTGAAGATGTCGCACGGCTCTATAATGCGAGCACTCTTCGGCAAGCTATTCCCGCAGACTGTGATATGGTGGATAATAGCGATATTCATGACCTCGTGGCTATACCGCTGGAACGGGTATCCGATGCACGGTTCATGGTTCTGGCTTATTGTTTCGGAGATGATGTTTGTGGTGGCATGTCAGTGTTTTGCGGTCTTTATCTTCGGGATAGTGCCCAACCTGCGTTTGTCGCTGTCGGTGAGTGCGTTGCTCGGCATATTATCGTTTTCGATTGCCGCCTTCTCGTTCCCGGTGCAGAGCATGTATGGGGGGCTGGCGATTTTCAGCTACATAGTGCCGATACGCTATAACTTCCTGATATATGCCGATCAGGCGCTTAACGGAATCCATATCGCCTACTCCAAGATGTGGTTTGTGGCCTATATAATATTTATGGTGCTCCCCTTCACCCTGGCCTGGCGCATAAAGCGCGAAATGAAGCAACCCGTGTATGTGCCGTAACGAGTAGTCATTAGTCTGTTTGAGTCATTAGTCGATAGTCATTAGCGGCTACGCGGCCCTAAGGACCTTAAGGACCTTAGCGACCTTAAGGACCTTAGCGACCTTAAGGACCTTAGCGACCCTACTACACTATCAGGTCTAATGACTAATGACTAACGACTACCGACTAAAATAAAAAATTTAGATAAAAATGAATAAGATCAAAGGGATGTTCGAGGTCTACTGCCGCGAATTTAAGCTGGTGATTCACGATGCCGGAATCATCCTCTTCTTTACGTTCCTGCCGCTGGTTTACCCCATCATATATTCTCTCATATATAATCCGGAGGTGGTGAGGGATGTGAGTCTGGTTGTGGTGGACCACGACCGCACCGCACTCTCGCGTGAATTGGCGCGCAATATCGATGCCTGCGAACAGGCCAACGTAATCGGTTATGCTCCCGACCTTGACGAGGCGCGACGTGCCATGGATTCGCATCAGGCTTTTGCCATACTCGAAATCCCGGAGGGTTTTTCGCGCAAGATAACCCGTAACGAGACCGGTAATGCGGTGCTGTACTGCGACATGAGCCTGCTTATCCGTTATCGCGGTTTTCTGGTGGCATCGACCAATGTGATGCAGGCCATGGGAGCCGAGTTGATGACCGAGAAGCTGAATATGGTGGTGCCTCTCGCCGAGACAGTAATCGACGGTGACCTTATGCCCATACACAATGTGGCAATGGGTGATACCATAAGCGGTTTCGACTCGTTTATCATGCCCGGTGTGCTTATCCTTATCCTGCATCAGTGCATAGTGCTTGCCGTGGGTATGGCAGGGGGTGCCAAGCGGGAAAGCAAACGGTTTACCGGTTATGATGGTATCAACCGCACCAGTAGTACGCTGATGACCATGATAGGACAGTCGTTGGCATATATCACTCTGCTGATAATTCCCGTTATATTTTTGTTACACTATGTCCCGTTGATATTCCGTTTCCCGATGCAGGGGGATACGCTGCAGATATTGGCGTTTATAACTCCGATGGTGTTAGCCTGCTTCGGACTCGGGTTTGCACTGCAGGGTTGCATCACCGAACGTGAGTCAGTGTTTGTAGCCTGGGTGGTCACTTCGCTGCTGTTCCTGTTCCTGAGCGGACTCATCTGGCCCCGCTACGATATGTGGCCGGTATGGCGCTGGCTCAGCGACATCTGCCCAAGTTCGTGGGGTGTCGAAGGGTTCATTAAAATGAATGCCAATGGTTCTACGTTATATCAAGTAAGGGAGCCTTACATCAACCTCTGGATACTTGCTGCCGGATGGTGGGTTGTAGGGTGGATTGTTCAAAAATATTTACGAAAAACCAGTAAACTGTAATGGAAAGAATATTCTATCTTTTTTCTCTTCTCCCGCTGAGACTGCTGTATGTGCTGTCTGATACTTTGGCTTTTATAGCCTATTATATAGTGCGTTACCGCCGCGGTGTGGTGCGCCAGAACCTTGTAAGCTCCTTCCCCGAGAAATCGGAGAAGGAGATTCGTCGTATTGAGAAGGGGTTCTATCGCTTTCTGGGCGATTATTTTGTCGAGACGCTCAAGATGATGAGCATGTCGCCACGTAATATGAAGCGGCGCATGCACTTCGAGGGTGTGGACCTTATCGACTCGGCAACTTCGCAGGGGATACCCTGCACCGTTTATCTCGGTCACCTCGGCAACTGGGAGTGGGTAAGCTCGCTGCCGCTCAGCGTGGCCCCAACGGGAACCTGTGCGCAGATTTACCACCCGCTCCAAAATAAGAAGTTTGATAGGATGATGGACCGTCTCCGCACCCGCTTCGGCGCTGTCAACATCCCGATGTCGGGAGCGATGCAGCAACTGATACGTTGGAAAAAGGAGGGTGTGGCATCGGTGACAGGCTTTATTGCCGACCAGGCTCCCGACCTAAATATCCATCTGTTTCTTGAGTTTCTGAATCATGAGACGGGGGTTTATACCGGTCCGGAGCGTATTGCCAAGTTTCTTGATTCCCATGTGTTTTATGCACATGTAACTCGCCCCCGACGAGGGTATTATGTGGTGCGGTTTGTGAAGATTACCGATACCCCCAAGAAGGAGACAATATTCGAGATTTCGCGTCGCTATTTCGAGCTTTTGGAGGAGAATATCAAGGAGTCTCCGTCGCTGTGGCTGTGGAGCCACCGCCGCTGGAAGCGCACTCGTGCCATGTTCGAGCAGTATCATGGCGATAAGGCTGCCGATATGCTTACCCATCTGTAGTGACAGCACTTAGGTATCATCTGCTTGCGGCAATACGGCGGCAAATGTTTGCGACAGTACGGGGGCACATCTGCTTGCGGCAATACGCCTGCAAATGTTTGCGGCAGTACGCAGGCACATCTGCTGCGGCAATACGGCGGGCAAATGTTTGCGGCAGTACGCAGGCACATCTGCTTGCGGCAATACGCCTGCAAATGTTTGCGGCAGTACGCAGGCACATCTGCTTGCGGCAATACGCCTGCAAATGTTTGCGGCAGTACGAATAATGGTAATGAAAAAAGGGGCGAATCGCCCCTTTTTTTATGCTGCCTTAGCGGCAGTTATATCGATGTGTTGTGTCTGCGCAATGTGCGTATTAGTGGCAGCAACCGCCACCGCAACCGCTGTCGCTGCAACCGTGGTCGTCGTGACCGCCGCAGCAACCGCCGCATCCTGACACGGGCTGGAGCTCTTCGGCAGTGGCTTCACGCACTTCGAGCACCTTGCC
>QLIP01007921.1_pt1 | contig 19196 bp, 16 predicted proteins | sample 1769771 | NCBI WGS metagenome assembly QLIP01 (sample SAMN09428762, study PRJNA476227) | Gut metagenome, whole genome shotgun sequencing project. | isolation source: cecum | host: Rhizomys sinensis | place: China: Jinsha town of Minqing, Fujian Province | collected 2013-09-23
ACAGCGGCATAGTAATAAAGATAGGGCTTCTGCTGAGTATGGCAGCGGGCTCTGTGGCGGCTTATGCCCAAAAAGATGCCCCAACTTTCTCGCAACAGATGTTCTCGTCGGTCAACTTCAATCCGGCGGCCGTTGTGCCGGATAACCAGATACAAGCCACGCTTTTTGGTCGTCATCAGTGGATAGGCTTTGAGGGGGCGCCCACCTCGCTGATGTTGAATTTGCAGGGTTTTGTGAGTGAATATAGGTCGGGATTCAGTGCCGCTATCATTGCCGACCGCTTTGGCCGCAGCCACTCGCTCGACTTCAAAGTGAGCTATTCGTATCACGTGAAAGCGGGCGAGAACAGTTACTTTCAGTTCGGACTCTCGGCCGGAGCCATGACCAAAAACTTTCGCGGCGGCGATATTATTTTGGACCAGCAGGGCGACCCGCTCATTTTGCAAGAAGACATTATCGATATCAAACCCGATGCCGATTTCGGGATCGCGTTTGCGTCGGGCGGCTTTATGATAGGCGTATCGGCCACGCACCTTCCGTCCTTCCTCTACAACAAAAACAACTACTATGTGCCCGATGCGGGCTACTATGCGTTTTTGACTTATTTGGGACGGGTAAACGAGAAGTTGGCCCTGCAACCCTACTTGCGGGCCATGTATGTGGGCAATGCCCTTAAAATGGAGGCCGACTTCCGTGCCGAGATCATGCAATGGTTCTACGTAGGGGCCGGCTATCGTTATCACGAAGCGGTTAAGGCCATGGCCGGCGTATCCATTTACGACAAGTTGAATATCGGTTATTGCTACGATGTGGGGATGGGCAAAATTCGCAACCATCAGGCCGGTTCGCACGAAATTGTCATCACGCTTCGTCTATCGACCAACAACCGCTTGGGTGATGTGATGCGCGATACCCCGCGTTATTTTGGTGAGAAAGACGGGGGCGATTAAGCCCTGCGTGATTAAGCCGGAGGCGGCATCTTGACAAACATTCTCAACAAGGCACAAGCGTTCTCGACAAGGGTGTGCCAAAATTCAAAAAAAAACGTATCTTTGCAACGCTTTGCGAAAATTTAGGATATATTAACTTAGGAAACGACACAAGGTTATGGCAAAGAGCGAGGAAGAAAACAACAGCACGGCGGTCAATCTCATCAGCGCCGGCACGGTGTTTGAAGGCAAATTCAAGAGTTCGGGCAGTTTGCGTATAGACGGCTCTTTTAAGGGAGAATTGGAAATAGGCAGCAAGTTGGTCATCGGGCCGCAGGGCAGGGTAGAGGGGCAGATTGTTTGCCGCTCGGCCGATGTGGAAGGCTCGGTGGAAGTAACCACGCTCACCGTGTCCGAAAGTTTGACCCTCAAAGCCTCGGCGAGCATCAAGGGCGATGTGTCGGCCGAAAAACTGACCATAGAACAGGGCGCGGTGCTCATTGGCCGTTGCTCTATGCCGGACAGGGGCGAAAAACGCCGCATGGTGGTAGCCCCCGCCGAACCTGCGCGTGCATAAATAATAAAAAACAGATACAAGATTCAAATATGAAAACGACGGTTTTTACTGATCTCCACATCAAGTTGGGGGCAAAAATGGAACCTTTTGCCGGATACAACATGCCGGTTCAATACCAAGGTATCATCGTAGAACACAATAATGTGCGCCAAAAAGTAGGCGTTTTCGACGTATCGCACATGGGCGAATTTTATGTGCGCGGCCCCAAGGCGTTTGCCTTGGTGCAAAAACTGACCACCAATAACGTGGCCGCCCTCACCGACGGCAAAGTGCAATACACCACCATGCCCAACGGCAAAGGCGGCATTGTGGACGATATGTTGGTTTATCGTTTGAGCGAACAAGAATATCTGTTGGTGCCCAATGCGGCCAACATCGATAAGGACTGGGCTTGGGCCTCGTCGCACGCCCGCGAAATGGGCATGGAAGTGGGCAAAGAACTCTACAACGCCTCCGACGAAACTTCGCAGTTGGCCGTTCAAGGCCCCTTGGCCCTGAAAGCCATGCAAAAGCTCACCTCTACGCCCATCGAAGATATGGAATACTACACCTTCAAGAAACTCACCCTCGCGGGCGTGGAAAACGTGATTCTCTCCACCACCGGCTACACGGGGGCGGGCGGCTGCGAAATCTACTTCCCCAACGCCTCCGGTGCCAAAATTTGGGACGCCGTGTTTGAAGCCGGCAAAGAGTTCGGCATCATGCCCTGCGGTTTGGGTTGCCGCGACACCTTGCGTTTGGAAATGGGTTTCTGCCTCTACGGCCACGAAATCACCGACGAGACCTCGCCGCTTGAAGCCGGTTTGGGTTGGATTACCAAGTTTGTGGACGGCAACGACTTTATAGACCGCGACAGGATGGAAAAACTCAAAGCCGAAGGCCTGAAACGCAAGCTTGTGGGCTTTGAAATGATAGACCGCGGTATTCCGCGTCCCGACTACGAAATCTGCGACGCGCAGGGCAAGGTGTTGGGCAAGGTTTGCTCCGGTGCCCCTTCGCCCTCCACGGGCAAGAACATCGGCACGGGCTACGTTCCCACCGAGTTCTCCAAGGTCGATACCGAAATTTTTATCAAGGTGCGCGAAAAACTGCTTAAAGCGCAAGTGGTTAAGATTCCGTTCTACAAGGGATAGGGAAAGTCGCGCAAAAACCCTATCTTTGCACCTCGTTCGCGTGTGGCGTCTGTTCCACGCCCCAACGGGCCACCCCATACGCCGCGCGACAACCCGGTCCTATAGCTCAGTTGGTTAGAGTAGCTGACTCATAATCAGTTGGTCCTTGGTTCGAGCCCAAGTGGGACCACCGCTTTCATCCATCATTCAAAGTCCCGAACGTCTTACACACGTTTGGGGCTTTTGTTTTTCCGAGCCGAATATTTTTTGTAAATTTGGGTCTGAAATAGAAATGACCGATGACCATAAAATTCGTTGTAACCTGTGTGGCATGGAAGCCGGCAGGTGGCTTAAAGATGATATACGAGTACGCCAATCGTTTGGCGTCCGACGGACACGATGTACATGTGTACTACAGCATCAAGTGCCTACGCTGGCAAGATTTCAAAGAACGTCTTAAAAAGGTGGCACGCTACGCCTATTTCCGTATGGGGATAAGCTACTATGGTTGTCGTTCGTGGTTCAAACTGCACCCAAGCGTAAAAGAACATTTCTCGTGGGCGTTGACACCGAGAGTGGTCGGAACAGCAGATATATATAGCTACTACTTTAGACTCTGCTTATTTCCTTGAATCATTCAAAAAAATCCCGTCTGCCAAAAAATGGTATTTCATACAAGATTTTGAAAAATTTGGTATCGGCATAACGGAACAAATGGTGTACGACAGTTATAAATTTCCTTTCCGTAAAATTGTCGTTGCCAAATGGCTTCAACAAAAGGTGGCAGAAGTGAACGAAGAAAGCACCTTGGTTTTGAACGGCTTTGACTTCAACCATTTCAAAATCACCCAACCAATCGAAAAACGCGATCCGTTTTCGGTCATCATGCTCTATAGTTTGGAAGAGAGAAAAGGGTGCAAAGATAGTTTCGCGGCCTTGGAGAGCATCAAGGCAAAACACCCCGAACTCAGAGTTAATATGTTTGGCATTTCGCCGCAACCGGAGAATTTGCCCTCGTGGTATCACTATGTAAGAGAACCGTCCAAGCAAGAATTGTTAGACCTTTACAACGACTCGGCAATTTATGTCGGCGCAAGTCCGTCCGAAGGGTTCGGACTTACGGTGGGAGAGTCGATGGCTTGCGGCTGTGCCGTGGCGTGTACGAACAACGCCGGGTATCTCGAAATGGCCAAAGACGGGCAAACGGCCTTGGTGTCTCCCATCAAGTTTCCGGAACTATTGGCCGATAATATCCTCAAATTGATGGAAGACGGGGAATTGCGTCAAAGAATAGCACGTCAGGGCAACGAATTTATCCAATCTTTCGGGATAGAAGATGCATATTTGCTGTTCAAAAAAACTCTCACATCCAGATAACGCACCCCATTTGTCGCTTCGCGCACCTTAATTCGCGAATCATTTATTTTAGCGGTGCTCATGATTTCGCTACGCTCAATTTTTCGCCTCGGAATAATCGATGTGTCCATCGCCTCTTCGCTCGGCTTATCAAAAAGGTTGCTTTTCCCCCCTTTTTTCACTACCTTTGCCATAATAATTGAAAATAAAATAACTAATTAAATATCAATACAATGAAACCGACTCACATCGAACACATCGGTATCGCGGTTCAAAACCTGAACGAAGCGATTAAGTACTACCAAGAGGTTTTGGGCTTGGAATGTTACAACATCGAAGAAGTGGCCGATCAAAAAGTCAAGACCGCTTTCTTCCAAGTGGGTCAAACCAAAATCGAGTTGCTCGAATCTACCGACCCCGAAGGCACCATTGCCAAATTCATCGAAAAGAGAGGCGAGGGGGTTCACCACATTGCCTTTGCCATGGAAGATGTGGCCACGGCCTTGAACGAAGCGGCCGAAAAGGGTGTTCAACTCATCGATAAAGCCCCGCGCAAGGGTGCCGAAAACCTGCAAATCGGCTTCCTGCATCCCAAATCGACCAAGGGCGTACTCACCGAATTTTGCGGAAAGAAATAATTCAAAAACAAATCATAATCAATCGTATCATGACTTTTGAAGATAAAATCAAACTGCTTCTGGACCAACGCGCCCAAGCCAGATTGGGCGGCGGTCAGAAGAGAATCGACGCGCAACACGCCAAGGGCAAACTCACGGCGCGCGAACGCTTGGAACTGCTTTTGGACGAAGGCTCGTTCGAAGAATTTGATATGTTTGTTACCCACCGCTGCCACGACTTCGGCATGGAAAAACAAAGCTTCCTCACCGACGGGGTGGTTACGGGCTACGGCACCATCGACGGCCGCTTGGTGTATGTCTTTTCGCAAGACTTCACCGTTTTTGGCGGCTCGCTCTCCGAAAGCTTTGCCAAGAAAATTTGCAAGGTAATGGATATGGCCATGAAAGCCGGTGCCCCGGTCATCGGTATCAACGACTCGGGCGGTGCGCGTATTCAAGAGGGGGTTCAAAGTTTGGCGGGCTATGCCGAAATTTTTGAACGCAACATCTTGGCTTCGGGCGTGGTGCCTCAACTTTCGGCCATCTTCGGTCCCTGCGCCGGCGGTGCGGTTTATTCGCCCGCTCTGACCGACTTTATCATGATGTCGAAAGAGAACAGCTATATGTTCGTTACGGGTCCCAAGGTGGTAAAGACCGTTACCAACGAAGACGTAACCGACGAAAAACTCGGTGGTGCCATGGTACACGCCTCCAAATCGGGCGTGGCGCACTTTGTGGTCGATAGCGAACAAGAAGGTCTTTTGATGCTGCGCAAGCTCATCAATTATCTTCCCTCCAACAACTTGGAAGAAGCCCCCGTGTTGGCCTGCACCGACCCCATCGATCGTCTCGAAGACAGCCTCAACACCATCATTCCCGACAACCCCAACAAGCCCTACGACGTGTTGGATGTTATTCACGCCATTGTGGACGATCAGGAATTTTTGGAAGTACACCGTCACTATGCTCCCAACCTCGTGGTGGGTTTTGCCCGTTTCAACGGTCAGTCGGTGGGCATTGTGGCCAACCAACCCAAATACATTGCGGGTGTGCTCGACATCAACGCTTCGCGTAAGGGCGCGCGCTTTGTGCGTTTCTGCGATGCGTTCAACATTCCCATCGTTACCCTCGTGGACGTTCCCGGCTTCTTGCCCGGCACGGCGCAAGAATACGGCGGCATCATCATTCACGGTGCCAAGTTCCTCTTTGCCTACGGCGAAGCGACGGTGCCCAAGGTAACCATTACCTTGCGCAAGTCTTACGGCGGTGCACACGACGTAATGAGCTCCAAGCAACTGCGTGGCGACATCAACTACGCTTGGCCCTCGGCCGAAATCGCGGTGATGGGCGCATCGGGTGCCATCTCCATTTTGTATGGCAAAGAACTCAAAGATATTACGAGCGACGAAGAACGTCAAAAATTTGTGGACGAAAAGACCGCCGAATACGAAAACAAGTTTGCCAACCCGTACAACGCGGCCAGCTACGGCTTTATCGACGATGTAATCGAACCGCGCAACACCCGTTTCCGTGTTATTCGCGCCCTTAAAGCCCTTGCCACGAAGAAAGACACTGTTCCGCCTAAGAAACACACCAATATCCCGTTGTAACATTAAAAGGCGAAAGAGAGATGAACAGTAAAATTTTTCGGATGATTTGGGCGGCGGTCCTTGCCACGGTCATGACGGCCGCTGTGCAAGCGCAAACCCCCAAAGCCTCCTCTAAAACGGAGGCCTCTGTGCAGATGGTCGGTAAAGCCGATCCCATAGTGGCTCAACATTTTGTCTTCGACAAGGAAAGCCAAACGCTCGTCAGCCTCAATGCGGTTGAAAATGCGGTAGACCTGATGACCTACGAAAACGGGGCGATGACGCTCAAAAAACGTTTCGTTACCGACAACGTGGTCAAGAGACACGACGTAGAGCATATCTATACGCCCCAAAGCGTGGCCGTTTGCGATGGTTACGTGTTGGTGCTGGCCACTCAACGAGATTCCTGCTATTTGGCGGTGCTGAATCTAAACGGCGAAGAGGTGCAACGCTTCTACTTCCTTGGCAATGCCCATGCGTTTACTTTCAACCCCGAATCTAAGGAAATCTACATAGCGGGCGAAAATGTTTTGGGTTATAACGTCATGGTGTTGGATGCCTCGGCCGGTGTGGCTCAAATGACCGGTGCCGAAGGTCGCGACGTACACTATATCAAACCCAAGAAAGCCCAAGAGATGCAGAAGAACGACCCCTATGGTGTAGCCCTTACGCTCATTGCCGTTACGGTGGTATTCTTCAGTTTGGTTGTGCTGTATTTGATGTTTAAGGGATTGGGCAAGGCGGTTATCTCCTTCAATCTCCGTCGCGCGGTCAAGGCCGAACAAAAGGCCACGGGCGGCGATAAAGCGGCCATCAAAGCTTCCATCAAGGAAGAAGACAAAGGCGGCGAAGTCTATGCAGCCATAGCAGCGGCAATCTATATGTATCAAAACGAACTGCACGACGAAGAAAACACGATTATCACCATCGAAAAGGTATCGCGCACCTATTCGCCTTGGAGTTCCAAGTTGTATGGCATGAACCCTTATTTTCAAATCAAAAACGGTAGATAAACCATGAAAAACTATAAATTCTCCATCCACGGCATCCAATACGAAGTGGAAATTAACAGCGTAGAAGATCAAGTCATCAGTCTGAACCTAAACGGCACGCCCTACGAAGTTAAGGTGGACAAAGAAATCAAACAAGTCAAGACCCCCAAACTCGTGCGTCCCGTGGCCGTGCCTTCCACCGAAGGCGATGCCAAAGTGGCCCGCACCAATTCTTCCGCTTCGGTTTCCGAAATCAAGTCGCCGCTGCCCGGTACGGTGCTCGACGTCATGGTTAAGGAAGGCGACACGGTAAAAGTAGGTCAGCGTCTGCTTTTGTTGGAAGCCATGAAAATGGAAAACAACATCGATTCCGACAAGGCCGGTGTGGTTAAAACAGTTAAAGTACGCAAGGGCGACGCCGTTATGGAAGGCGACGTTCTCATTGTAATGGAATAGGAGGTAAACAATGGCGTCAGAAGCGAGCTTTCTCCAGTTCATTATGGCCCAAATGGGTCAGTTCCTCGAATATACGGCCTTTGCCAATATTACGTGGGGACACCTCATTATGATATGTGTGGGTTTAATCTTCATCTATTTGGCCATTACCAAAGAGTTTGAACCCATGCTGCTCATTCCGATCGGCTTTGGTATGATTATCGGTAACATTCCGTTTTATCCCGGGCTTAAAATCGGTATCTACGAACAAGGCTCCGTGCTCAACATTCTTTATCACGGGGTGCAGAACGGTTGGTATCCGCCCTTGATTTTCTTAGGGATCGGGGCCATGACCGACTTCTCGGCCTTGATTTCCAATCCTAAGTTGATGTTGATTGGTGCGGCGGCCCAGCTCGGTATTTTTATTGCCTACGCGGCGGCCTTGCTGCTCGGTTTTTCGCCGGCAGAAGCCGGGGCCATTGGTATTATCGGGGGTGCGGACGGTCCTACGGCCATCTTCATCTCGTCCAAGTTGGCACCCGAACTCATGGGGGCCATTGCCGTATCGGCCTACTCCTACATGGCTTTGGTGCCGGTTATTCAGCCGCCCATCATGAAGTTGCTCACCACCAAAAAAGAGCGCGTCATTCGTATGCGTCCGCCAAGAGCCGTGACCAAAACCGAAAAGGTCATTTTCCCCATTGTGGGCATTCTGCTCACCACCTTTATCGTGCCTACGGGTCTGCCCTTGTTGGGGATGCTCTTCTTTGGTAACTTGATTAAGGAGAGCGGCGTTACCAAACGTTTGGCCAACACGGCCAGCGGCCCGATGATCGATGTGGTGACGATTTTGATTGGTCTTACGGTGGGGGCTTCCACGCAAGCCACGTCTTTCCTCACGCCCAAGTCTATTTTGATTTTCGTGTTGGGCGCGTTCTCGTTTGTGGTGGCCACCTTTGGCGGGGTGATGTTCGTAAAAATCTTTAACCTCTTCCTTAAAGGCGACAACAAAATCAATCCCCTCATTGGAAATGCCGGGGTATCGGCCGTGCCCGACTCGGCGCGTGTGTCGCAGGTGGTGGGCTTGGAATACGACAAAACCAACTATCTGCTTATGCACGCCATGGGCCCGAATGTGGCCGGTGTAATCGGCTCTGCCGTGGCGGCCGGTATTTTGTTGAGCTTCCTCTATTAGGACGCGGACGCGAACGTGCGCGGCGCGTTTACGGGACGGGCGGTTTTCTTTGCGTTAAGCGCGGAAGCCGCCCGTTTTGTTGATAGATGTTTGATGATTTTATATCAGAAAACCAGATAGATACAAAAAATAAGTTTTTTTAAGAAATAAACCGAGCGAGATGTTCTGTAAATTGCTACCTTTGTAAATCCGAACCCCAGAGATATGGAAAGCAAGGATTTTATAACAGCGTTGGGCTTCTGCCCCAAGAATGGAGCGAAAAACATATATCAAAAGGTGTATGAATCGCACGATAACTACGTGATAGCGGTTGATTTCGATAAAAATCATATTGACTACGGCAAAAAGATTACCGCAGAAAGCAAAACCACGCAAAATTTCTCACAATCCGAAAACTTTGTGGTGCTGGAATGTGTGGACCGTCTTTTGCAGAAAGGTTATAAGCCGGAGCATATTGTTTTGGAAAAAACGTGGCCGTCCGGACATGGTACTTCGGGACGTTTGGATATTTGCGTAAACAGGGAAGACGGCACTCCATACCTTCTTGTTGAATGTAAAACCTATGGCAAGGAGTTTGATAAAGAATCGAATAAGATTCACAAAGATGGCGGTCAACTATTTACCTATTTTCAACTCTCCGGAGGCAAGGCCGATTTGTTGATGCTCTACGCATCGGAATATAAGGGTAAACAGATTGTTTATAAGAACGAAATCATTAAGATAGAAGATGAATATAGGAACGGAGAAGTTAAGGATATTTACGAAAAGTGGAATAAACTAACCAAAGACAACGGCGTTTTTGAAGACAGGGTTCAGCCGTATAATTTCAAAAGCAAAGCCTTAACCTTAGAACAATTAAAAGAAATCACAACCGAAGATTCGAGTTTTATTTTCAATCGTTTTCTCGAAATTTTGCGCCATAATGTGGTGTCAGACAAGGGAAATGCGTTCAATAAGATCTTTACGCTTTTCTTGTGTAAGGTTTACGATGAAACCACGGCAAAAGATGGTGAAGAATTGCAGTTCCAATGGATAGAAGGTCAAGATAATCATATAGAGTTTCAACTTCGTTTGACGCACCTTTACAAGGAAGGTATGAAACTGTTTTTGGAAAGAACGGTTAGCGACTTTGATAATGAAAACTTTTCTAAACGTTGTGCCGGTCTGAACGAAGAGACGAAGAAGTACCTTTTGGAAGAAATAACCAAGCTCCGCCTTGAAAAAAATAACGAGTTTGCCATCAAAGAAGTATATGATCATGCGTCATTTGAAGAAAATGCGAGGGTGGTAAAAGAAGTGGTTGAACTAATACAGGGCTATAGAATTCGATACAACAAACGTCAGCAATATCTGTCAGACTTTTTTGAGTTACTGCTTACCACCGGGCTCAAGCAAGAGGCCGGTCAGTTCTTTACGCCCGTTCCCATCGCACAGTTCATTATTAAGTGTTTGCCATTAGATGTTATTCTTGCAGATAGATTAAAGCGGAAAGATGATGAGATTTTACCCTATATGATAGATTATGCCGCCGGTAGCGGGCATTTCATCACAGAATATATGCACGAGGTGCAAAATCTGTTGAATCAATGTGATGGGTCAAAGTATATTGACAAAACCCAAAAGAAGATAAAGCAATGGCAAGCCGCCCATTTTGATTGGGCAACACAATATGTGTATGGTGTGGAGAAAGATTATCGATTGGTGAAAGTCGGTAAAGTGGGGTGTTATTTGCATGGTGACGGGTTGGCCAATGTGATGTTGAGCGACGGCTTAGCCAATTTTTACGAAAATGAAGAGTATAAGGAAAGGTTGCGCAAAAAAGGAAATGACAACAAGAAAGACCATCAACAATTCGATATTGTGTTGAGCAACCCGCCGTATTCGGTATCGTCTTTTCGTCAAACCACACGTAATTACTATACGGAAAAAGATTTTGAGCTTTACGATGCTTTAACCGATAATAGTTCCGAAATAGAGTGCTTGTTTGTTGAACGTACCAAACAGTTGTTGAAAGACGGCGGTGTGGCGGGTGTTATATTGCCCAGTTCTATTTTGAGCAATTCGGGTATCTATACCAAAACGCGCGAAATCATACTGCAATATTTCGATATTGTGGCTGTTGCGGAATTGGGCAGCAATACCTTTATGGCCACCGGTACCAATACGGTAGTGTTGTTCCTGCGTCGCAGAGATAACTATTTTGCTGCAAATACCAGGCAAGCGGTTGATGCCTATTTTCAAACACTCCGGGATGTAACCATTAACGGCATTGAAACGCCGGTTGCCAAATATGTGGCGCATGTATGGGATGGATTGGCATATTCGGATTATGTAACACTGCTTCAAAAAACGCCGAACAACAAGGTAAAAGCCCATGAGATTTATACGGAGTACAAAAGCAAAATCTCGGCAAAAGGGGAGGATAAGTTGATAGAAGCGATATTGGGCATAGAAGCAGAAAAACTGCTATATTTCATTTTGGCTTATCCCCAACAGGTGGTTGTGGTGAAAAGTGGGGATAAAGACGAAGAAAAACGTTTCTTGGGCTATGAGTTTTCAAGTCGCAGAGGGAGTGAGGGTATTCATGCCATTCAACGCGGCAAAAACATCGATGAATGTACGCAATTGTTTGATGCGGAAAAATACGACAACCCGAACAAGGCCGGCACCTATATATACAGAGCGTTTAAGGGAGATTACACTTCGGAGATAGCCGAAAGCATGAAGCAACACGTATCTCGTTTGTCGTTGGTGGATATGCTCACGTTCGATAGAAGTGGTTTTGAGAAAAACATCTCGTTGAACGCAAAAAAAAAAGTAAGATATGAACAAATATGGAAAACGGAGAATATAGTTCCTTTGATAGATGTGGCTGTTGTACAAAAGGGGAGTTCCATAACAAAAGAAAAAATAACAAAAGGAATTATCCCTGTTGTTGCCGGAGGAAAAGAAATAGCATATTACCACAATAAAGCAAACAGAGAGGGAAATATTATCACAATTAGTGCGTCTGGCAAGAACGCCGGATTTGTAAATTACTTTCAAGATCCTATTTTTGCGTCAGATTGTAATACGGTAAAATCGAAAGCCGAAGAGACTATATCAACTAAATTGATATACCAATTCTTAAAAAGGATACAGCCGTTAATTTATGATCTTCAAAAAGGTCAAGCTCAGCCGCATGTTTATGGTGAGGATATAGCAAAGATTAAAATCCCTATTCCGATAAAATCCATTCAAGAAAAAATTGTGGCAGAAATTGAGGCGATTGAGAGGAAAACGGACAAAGCCAAAGAAAACATAGAAAATAGAAAAAAAGAAGCGGCGCTCGCCATAAATCAACTACATGGCACAAAACCGATAAAAGAGTTTTTTGATATAAATACCAAAACAATAAACCCCTTAGACATTTGGAAGGATGAAGAGTTTACATATGTTGATATTGATTGTGTCGGCAAGGGGAATGGATGTGTTCGGTTTGATAATAAGATGCTTGGAAAAGACGCGCCTTCAAGAGCAAGAAGAATCGCTGAAAACAAAACTGCAATCATTTCAACGGTGCGCCCATATCTGAAAGGTTTTGCTTTTATTGAGAATACTCCGGATAAAACTATATTTTCAACAGGTTTTGCTTTACTTAAATCCAAGGAAGAAAATAAGTATCTCGCAAAGCTCATATATTTATTGTTTATGTTTTCTGAAGATTTGATGAAACAAATGGAGGCTGTGATGACAAAAGCCGCCTATCCAAGCATAAACAAAGAGGATATAGAAAATTTTATTATTCCCGTCCCTTCTATCAAAGAACAGCAACAGATTGTGGCACGGATTGAAAAAATGGAAGCCGAAATCACCGCCGCCCGTGCCATCATCGACAACGCGGCAAAAGAGAAACAAGCGGTGTTAGATAGATATTTATAGAATTTCCATTCAAGATAGCGTATGAAGAATACAGTGAAGCCAACCACGAAAGCAAATTCAACTTCTGCGGCGGCGCGGACCGAAGTGTCCCAACTCGGCGAGTTTCCGCTTATAGACCGGCTCACGGCAGCCCTGCCGCTGCACCACAAAGACCTTACCCTTAAAGGCGTGGGCGACGATGCGGCGGTGCTTTCTCTGCCCAAAGATGAGGTAATGGTGGTCTCGAAAGACCTCTTGTGCGAGGGCGTGCATTTCGACATGACCTATTGCCCCTTGCGGCATTTGGGCTACAAGGCCGTGGCGGTCAACCTCTCCGACATTGCGGCCATGAACGCCACCCCGCGCCAGATTTTGGTCGGCATTGCGGCCTCTAACCGCTACAGCGTAGAGGCGCTCGAAGAACTCTATGCCGGCATCCGCTTGGCTTGCGACCGCTACAAGGTGGACCTCGTGGGCGGCGATACCACTTCGTCCGCTTCGGGCCTGTTTATCTCGGTTACGGTGCTCGGCTCGGCCAAACCCGCCGACCTCTGCTACCGCGAAGGGGCCAAAGAAAACGATTTGATTTGCGTGTCGGGCGACCTCGGCGGGGCCTATGCGGGATTGCTGCTGCTCGAACGTGAGAAGCGCACCTTCTTGGCCAACCCCTCTACCCAGCCCGATTTTCAAGACTATTCCTATATCTTGGAACGCCAACTCAAACCCGAACCGCGCACCGACATTGTTAAACTCCTGGCCGAAAAAGGGGTGAAGCCCACGTCGATGATAGACATTTCCGACGGTCTTTCGTCCGAACTCTTGCACCTTTGCGAGCGTTCGCATTGCGGCTGCATGGTTTACGACAACAAAATTCCCATCGATGCCGAAACCTGCAAGGCCTTGGAGATTTTCGACATTGTGCCATCCACCGCTGCGCTCAACGGCGGCGAAGACTACGAGCTGCTCTTTACCATCTCTCAAAAAGACTACGAAAAACTGAAAGACTGCCCCGAAATTCACATCATCGGCCATATAGTCGAAGCCGCACAAGGCTGCTATATGGTGCCCGAAAACGGCGCGATGCTGCGCTTGGAAGCGCAGGGCTTTGACGGCTTTAAGACCCATGCGAATCGATAAATATCTGTGGGCCGTAAGGCTTTTCAAAACCCGTTCGCAGGCGGCAGAGGCTTGTCGCTTGGGCAAAGTCTTTATGCGCGAAGAAGCCGTCAAAGCGGCCCGCGAGGTAAAGCCGGGCGAGGGCTTTGAGCTCAAACAGCACGGGGTTAAATTCTCCTACACGGTGGTCGGTGTTCCGCCCTCACGGGTGGGCGCGGCCTTGGTGCCGCAGTATCTGCTCGACCGCACCCCCGAAGAAGAAAAGGCCAAACTCGCGGCCCGTCGCGCCGTTTCGGCCTACGAATACCGCGAACGCGGTAGCGGTCGCCCCACCAAAAAAGACCGCCGCGACCTCGATGTTTACAAAAACGAAGAATAAGATGTGTGCGCGGTGCGCGATAAATTAGAGCAAGCGGATAGAGTCCGCGGCGCAGTCGGTGATGCTCGACAAGTGCGACACGCCGATAGCGTTGGAAGCACGCGAAGAGCAAACCGCGAAGCCGCGCACGGCCTAAGCGCACAAGTACCGCAATGAAGCGCACATAGAACAAGCAATACTACAATCATGAACAAACCTGTTGTCGCCGCGCTCACCGCGCACCCAGACCTGCTTAAGCTGCAACATTTTTTCTTCGACCTCGACGGCACCTTGGCCGACTCCAAAGCCGACGTTCTCGGCAGCTTGGATCAAGCCTACGCCCACTTGGGTTGGCAATACGATGTGTCCAAACTCCGCATCGGGCCGCTGCTGCCCGACATCGTGGCGGCCATCTCGCCCCAGCTCAACGAGGCGCAACGCCAAACGGTCATCAAAACGTTTCGCGCATTCTACACCACCGGCAAATACAGCCGCACCACCTTATTTGCGGGCGTTCGCACGTTTTTGGACGCCCTGCACGCGCACGGAAAAACGCTCTATTTGGCCACCAACAAGCCCAAGAAATCGACCGAAGAAGTGATAGAAGTGTTGGGTCTTAAAAACGATTTTCGCTTTGTGGGCACGCCCGATTTCGACGGCGGTCATCTCTCCAAAGCCGAGGTGCTCAAAGCCATGGTAAAGCGGTTCGACATCGACCCGTCCACCGCCATTATGGTGGGCGACACGCTTTCGGATATGGAGGCCGGTCGCGCGGCCGGCATGAAGACTATGGCCTACACGGGCGGCTACGGTGGCGACGATTTCGCGCGCGAGAGCGGTGCCGATTTCATCCTCGCGCAGTACTAAAACAAAAAAAGGCCGCGCGAAGCGACCTCTTTCGGGGTGGAAGGTGGGATTCGAACCCACGACCAACGGAACCACAATCCGCTACTCTAACCAACTGAGCTACGTCCACCGTATTGGGCCGCGAAATTACGACATTTTTTTTATTTCTCAAAATTTCGTACCTTTACCCCATATTTGGTTGCATGACCGCCCACTAACGACGGCCTAATCCGTTTGCGGTCGCTATCACAGCCGTAAAAACCAATACCACAAAACAAAAATGTACCTTACGCCGCAAAATATCCTTTTGGTGGGCTCCCTGCTCCTCTTTGTCAGTGTGTGGGTAAGCCAAAGCGCGTACAAGGTCGGGGTGCCGGCCTTGATTCTGTTTTTGGCGGTGGGCATGTTGGCCGGCAACGAAGGCGTGGGCATGTGGTTTGGTCATCACCGGGGCATCGTGTTCGACAGCCCCCAAACGGCGCAGTTTATCGGGGTCATCGCCCTTAACTTCATTCTGTTTTCGGGCGGTATGGACACCAAATGGCGCAGCATCAAACCCATCCTGTGGCAAGGGGTTGCGCTATCCACCATCGGCGTTGTGCTCACGGCGGCCATAGTGGGGCTTTTCGCGTGGATGGTGCTCGACAATTTCTCCTTTGCCGAAGCCATGCTCTTGGGTTCCATCGTCTCGTCCACCGACGCGGCAGCCGTATTCTCCACCCTTCGTTCCAGCAATCTCTCGCTCAAACATCACCTCAAACCCATGCTTGAGTTAGAGAGCGGTAGTAACGACCCGGTGGCCTATCTGCTCACCATCATGTTTATTTCTGTCACGGCCGCCCCCGACGAGAGTTTGTGGAAACTCTTGCCCGTTTTCCTTTTGCAAATCGTCATTGGCGTTATGGTCGGTTACTTAATCGGACGGGCGAGCGTGTGGGCCATCAACCGCATCAAAACGCAATACACGGGCCTGTATCCCGTGCTGATGGTCTCGCTCATGTTCATTGTCTATTCGCTGGCCGACGTACTGAAAGGCAACGGCTTCTTGGCAGTCTATATCGCGGCGGTTTACATCGGCAATCAAAAGCTCGTGCAAAAAGACCTTATCCTCGGCACGTTCGACGGTTTTGCATGGCTCATGCAGGTGGTGTTGTTCCTCACCTTGGGCCTGCTCGTAAAGCCTACCGGCGTGTGGGCCATATTGGGAATCGGGCTGTTGATTTCGGTATTTATGATGATTGTAGCCCGTCCCGTGAGCGTTCTCCTTACGATGATGTTCAGCCATCTCGGCATCAAGAGCAAACTCTTTGTTTCGTGGGTAGGGCTTCGTGGCGCGGCCCCCATTGTGTTTGCCACCTATCCGCTGATTGCGGGCCTCGATAAGGCCGAAATGATATTCAATATCGTATTCTTTATTTCGTGGACCTCCATGCTCATTCAAGGCTCGTCCATCCCCATGGTGGCGCGGTGGCTCAAAGTGAGCATTATTATGCCCAAACATTTACTTTCGCGCAAAGAATTGGATCATAATACGGAAGTAATCGAAGTGAGGGTGCCGGTCGATAGCAAGCTCATCGGCTCTCAACTTTGTCAGATTGTATTTCCGCGCGGGGCGCGAATCACCATGATGGAACGCCACGGCGAATACTTGGTGCCGGACGGTACCACGCAAATTCATGCCGATGACCATTTGTTTGTGATGTGTCGTGCGGTGGATCAGCCCGAAATTTATAGGATGTTAGATTAGAACGTTCGGCGTTTCTGCAGTATTTCCAAATCATCAAAATAAGACGTGTCGCGCGCAATGTTGGTGGCAACGTGTATCGTTACGCGATGAATGCCGGGCGGAATCTGTGTGCGAATTTCCAAGAGCTGCCAAAGATTTGAAGAGTCGGCAGATGCCGTGCTGTCTTTTGCGGCGACGGGTGCAGGCAGCATACAGACAGGGGTATCGACCACCACCTTAAACGGCTGCGCTTGTATTTTCCCCCTGTAAAAATCAAAGTTCTCCACCATGAGATGGGCGCACCCTTTGCGTTTTTTGATTCTGATCAACAAGCTGTCTTCTTCTTTCACGTTGAGTGTTATCGGTAGTGCATCCCACGCATCCCCCGCCAATTTTATGCAGGCCTCGCCCGAAAAAGACGTTTCGGTGCAACGCCTCTCCACCAATTCGGGGCCGCGCTTTTGTCCGTCGGTGCTGTCGGGCCACGTTTGGCAAACAAAAAACGGCTTGTCGGCGCGGTCGCGGGCAAAAGATTCGATGTCGCAACGCAGACTAAAAATCGCTCGATAATCCGAAAAATCTTTCGGCAAAACCTCTATATTCCATTGGGTGCGGAGCGATTCAAAATACGCGGGATTCATCAGGTTGAAAGGCCACTCCACGCCGCTTATCGGCTCAAACATCAAGTCGGCTTCATAAATGGTACGCAGTGGTGTGTAGGGCAGCGAAAAGAGTACCACCCGCGGCCGATCCGCAAAAAGCAGCGTATAGTTGAGCATTTCGGTTTGCGGCACTGCCGATGGTTGAAACGTGTTTTCGGGAAAATAAACCGAATAGGCCAAAAACTTATCCGTCTTTTCGGGCAGATGTTCACAGAGGCTTTGATAAAAATTCGCGCGACGGTTCAGGTTTTGAAGCGCGTGTCCGCCCGCGCAAACAAAAAACAATACGCCCGGAATAAGCCACAGCCAAGCGCGTTTTTCTTTCAAAACTAAAGCCGTCACCAAAATCCAAAACGGCAAGAAGCGCGAGAAGAAATCTGTTTCAAAACCGCTCTTAAACCCAAAAACCGCCACGAAGAAAAGCGTGATACCGCCCAACAGTGCGGCGGCTTTATAGCGTTTGTTGCAGAGGCAGCAAAGCAGCAGATACGCCCAGCCGGCCCACAAAAAGAGGTTGAAATAAGGGTTTAGTTGCACCCAAAAAGAAAGGGCGTGGTTAAAGCCGTAGGTCGGCAAAAAATAATCAAGTTGAAAATTAAGCGAAGAGGGCAGAAAGAAAAAATCGAGCAAAACGGAGATAAGGCCGATGCCGAGAAAAATCAGGCGTTCCAACTTACTTGCCCCATGCAAAAGGTCTTGGGTTTGCATATCTTTATCGCGCAACGCGCCGTTCGTTACGCCGCTTAACCAAACCGCTATCACGAGCAGCCATATCGGGTGCGAGAGTACGCACAGCACCAAGAGCACCGTCGAAAATGCCCGCCACTTAAAGCGTTTACCCCAAGGCGTAAACCGTGCGCCCTTGCCGTATTCGCCTTCCCACAAAGCGTAAATCAAGACCAAATAACCAAGGCCGTTAAACAGGCCGGTATAAGGGTTAAACCAAAACGGGGCGCAGAGCAGCACAAGGGCCACGGCCCACTTTTCGGCTTGGCGTAACTTCAAAACATAACGCACCAACAAAAAAATCAGATAGGCATACACCACGGGGCTGAGCGCGAAGATTAGGGCGAGCGTTTTTGGCGAGAGGCTGTAGTGCACTCCCACGCGCATCGCGCCCCACGTCAAAAAGTTGACGCTGCGCAGATCGTCGAGGTTGAGGTGCGGTTGTTGTAAGAGCCTGAAAAACGTGTACGCGCTGTCGGTTTGCAGGGGAATCCACGCGGCGGCTATGCCCACCACTATGGCAAGCAGTAGAAACAGCAGATGGGGGAGCAGAGCGCTGTATTTGAAAGTGTCGGTTTTCATGCGTCGTCGGTCTTACGTTGGGCAGGTTTTACGTTGGGCAAATTTTACAACAATGCTTGTGCGCTAAGGTATGTTTGCAGGGCCGCCACGGCGCGTCCGCGGTGGCTGATACGGTTTTTGGTGTCGAGGCTCAGCTCGGCAAAACTCTTCTCGTAGCCATCGGGCCTGAACACGGGGTCGTAGCCGAAGCCCTCGGCGCCGGCTTTGGCGGCGAGAATTTCACCCTCTACGCGCCCTTCAAAGTAAAGGGGCTTTCCGTCGGCCTCAATAAGACAAATCACGGTAATAAACGCCGCCTTTCGCCGTGCAGGCTCCAAGCCGCGCATTTGTTCGAGCAGCCGCTCCATGTTTTGGTCAAAGGTGGGTTGGGGGAGTGCCGCCGCGCCCTCCGTGGCTTCTGCGGCTTGGAGCTCTGAGAGCACCCGGCACTCGCCCGCTTTCATGCGCTCTTCAAAGTCTTTTGGCAGAGAGGCGTAAC
>QLIP01068775.1_pt1 | contig 19188 bp, 18 predicted proteins | sample 1769771 | NCBI WGS metagenome assembly QLIP01 (sample SAMN09428762, study PRJNA476227) | Gut metagenome, whole genome shotgun sequencing project. | isolation source: cecum | host: Rhizomys sinensis | place: China: Jinsha town of Minqing, Fujian Province | collected 2013-09-23
GGGCACAATTCCGGGTGGGGAAGAACGGTGATGATGGGCATTTTTAAAATCTTAAAAAAAAATGAAAATTTACCGTGGAAAATCAATCAAACTTTCATTCCAAACGGGGTGAGGGGCAAAACCCAATAAATGAGCAACGCTTGCCGCTAAATTGGAAAGTCCGGCATTGTTCACCTCTTTTAAAGTGAAATGGGGCGCGTTTTCATTCATCAAAATCAAGGGAACGGGGTTCAAGGTGTGGGAGGTTTTGGCGCGTTTGTTGCCGTTGGAATCCGTTTTGACCTTGCCGGTTTTTTTATCCGTTTCAAACATTTCATCGGCGTTGCCGTGATCGGCGGTGATTAAAAGAATGCCACCGGATTGTTTCACCGCGCGGATTAACCTTCCCAACGCCAAATCCAAGGCTTCAATTGCCATTGTGGTTGCGCGAAAGTTGCCTGTGTGCCCGACCATATCGCCGTTGGCAAAGTTGCAGCGCAAAAAATCAAATTGTTTGCTTTGTAAGGCGGTGATCATCGCGTCTGTGATTTCAGCGGCTTTCATCCACGGGCGCTCATCAAAAGAAAGCTTATCACTGGGAATTTCCAACCACGTCTCGTGTTCCAATTTTTGCGAGCGATTGCCATTCCAAAAATAGGTGACGTGCCCAAACTTTTGGGTTTCTGAGCACGCAAATTGCCGAATGCCTTTTTTGGAAAGCCATTCGCTCAACGTGTTAGAAATGGCAGGCGGAGAAACCAAAAAACGCGGTGGGATTTTCAAATCCCCATCGTATTGCAACATTCCGGCAAAGGTGATGTTGAGCGGTTCTTTTTGAAAATAAGGAAAATTGTCCTCGGTCAACGCCCGAGAAATTTCAATTGCGCGGTCGCCCCGAAAATTAAAAAATACGACCGAATCCCCGTTTTGGAACATTCCAACGGGTTTTCCATTTTGGTGGATGACAAAAGGCGGCAAATCTTGGTCAATGATTTGGGGATTTTGTTGGCGCGCGGATAAAACCGCTTCTTTTGCGCTTAAAAACGCTTTGCCTTTTCCCAAAACGTGCGTGTGATAACCCCGCTCCACCATTTGCCAATTGGCTTCGTAACGATCCATTGTGATGGTTTGCCGCCCGCCACCAGAAGCAATTTTTGCGGTGAAAAAATCATCGTTCAATGGGCTTAAAAAATCTTCTAAATCTTCCAAATAATCCAAGGCGCTTTGTTCAAACACATCCCGCCCATCTAATAAAACGTGGATGAAAACGCGTTTTAAACCTTCCTTTTTGGATTGTTCAATCAAAGCTTTCAAATGGTTGATGTGGCTATGCACGTTGCCATCTGAAAGTAGACCAATAAAATGCAGGGCGTTTTTTTCTTTATTTACAACACCTTCTACAATTTCGCACCACGCTTTGCCTTGCCAAATGCTTTTGTTTTGGATGGCAAGATTGACCAAACTTGCGCCTTGTTCGTAAATTTGCCCCGCGCCAATGGCGTTGTGCCCCACTTCGGAATTGCCCATATCGTTGTCATCGGGCATTCCCACGGCTTTGCCGTGCGCTTTTAAAGTGATGTGGGGGAATTGTTGAAAGAGTGCATCTAAATGGGGCGTGTGGGCGGCGGCAATGGCGCTGCCCGTTGAATCTCGGGGAATGCCAAAGCCATCCAAGACCACCAACACCACCGGTAAAGCCGTTTTTAAATTGGAAATTGAAGAGAGCATTTTTTTTAAAAAGAAAAAATGAAACCCTCCACGGTAGACCCCAAAAATTTTTAAAAAAAATTGGGGTTCACCGTGGGGAATTAAGCTGCGTTGATCATTGTGCCCACGCCACTTTGGGTGAGCAGTTCCAATAAAAGAGCGTGTTCCACGCGCCCATCAATGATGTGCACCGCTTGCACGCCTTTTCTTGCGGCATCCAAGGCAGAGGCAATTTTGGGGAGCATTCCGCCGGAAAGCGTGCCGTCTTTGACCATTTCATCAATTTTTTGGGGAGTCAAACCCGTGAGCAAATTGCCTTGGGAATCCAAAACCCCCGGCGTATTGGTGAGGAGCACCAATTTTTCAGCGTTTAAGACTTCCGCCATTTTGCCCGCCACCACGTCCGCGTTGATGTTGTAAGTTTCGCCTTGCTCGCCCACGCCAATGGGGGCAATGACAGGGATAAACTCGCCACTTTTTAAAAGGTTAATCAAGGAAGCGTCAATCGTGGTGATGTCGCCCACTTGCCCCACATCCAAAAAATGCCCCGGGTTGAGGTTGTCTTCCAATAAAAGTTTTTTTGCTTTAATGCAATGCCCGTCTTTTCCCGTGATGCCCACGGCTTTTCCGCCGATTAAATTGATGAGATTGACAATTTCTTTATTCACCTGCCCGCCCAAGACCATTTCCACTACATACATTGTTTCCGCATCGGTTTTGCGCATTCCTTGCACAAATTCGCCTTCTTTGCCCATTTTGTGCAACAGTTCTTCAATTTGCGGACCACCGCCGTGCACCACCACAATGTTGATGCCCACCAATTTTAAAAGCACCACATCGTGCGCAAAGCATTGTTTTAAATGGGAATCGGTCATTGCGTTGCCGCCGTATTTCACCACGATGGTTTTGCCGTGAAAGCGGCGAATGAAGGGTAAGGCTTCCGCCAAAATGGAAACGCGGTCCTTGGGCAAAATATCCATAAGAAAAAAACCTTTCTTAAAAAAGAATTTGGCGCATTGTAACGATTAAAATGCACAATTTTCCACGGTAAAGGCAAAAATGTTTTCCAATTTGAATAAAGAACAATATGAAGCCGTCCATTTGCCTTTGGATGTGAACGCCTTGATTTTGGCAGGCGCGGGATCAGGCAAAACTCGGGTGTTGACTACGCGCGTGTTTTATTTGCTTTCCCAGAATGTGGAGGAATCTTCCATTTTGGCGGTGACTTTCACCAACAAGGCCGCCAAGGAAATGGTGAATCGCTTGGGTAGGGCGGGCAATGCGATTTCCCGCAGAATGTGGGTGGGCACGTTTCACGGGATTGCGGCGCGCCTCTTACGCTTGCACGCATTGGATGCCGGCTTGTCTCCCCAATTTCAAATTATGGACGCAGATGACCAAAAAAATTTAATCAAACGCATTTTAAAAGAGCATTTTGCGCATTTAGAAGAAAGAGAAGAAGACAATAAAGAGACTTTTTCCCCTTCCAATGTGGCGGCGTGGATCAATCGCCAAAAGGAAAAGGCGATTCGGGCAAATCGGGTGGATGTTTCAGAAGATTTACCCCAAGACCAAAAAGAGCGCAGGCAACTCCTCGTTGAAATTTACAAAATGTATGAAAAAGTGTGTGCGGCTTCTGCTTTGGTGGATTTTGCGGAATTGATTTTGCGCACGGTGGAACTTTTAAAACACAACGAACGAGTGCGCAAACACTACCAAAAACGCTTCACCCACATTTTGATTGACGAATTTCAAGACATCAACAACCTGCAATTCCAGTGGATGGAATTGATTGCCCAAGGCGGCGCAAAACTTTTTGTGGTGGGCGATGATGACCAATCCATTTACGCTTTTCGCGGGGCGAATGTGGAGATTTTGCGCCAATTTTCTAAAAAATATGCCGCCCAAACGGTGCAACTGGGGCAGAATTACCGCTCCGTTTCCAACATCTTAACGGCGGCCAATCGCTTAATAGAAAACAACCCCGACCGTTTTATGGAAAAGCGTTTGTGGACGAATAAACAAGGCGGGGAATTGGTGCGCTGCCATCGTGCGTATAGCGCGGAAAGCGAAGCGGAATTTGTGGTGGAAGAAATTGAAAAACTGCACCAAAACGGCGTGCCGCTTTCCCACTTTGCCATTCTTTATAGAATCAACGCCTTATCCCGCAACTTTGAAGTAATGATGATTCGCCATAAATTAAAATATTTTATTTACGGCGGACAAGGCTTTTTTGCGCGGGAAGAAATCAAGCACGTGTTGGCGTATTTGCGCTTAATTGCCAACCCCGATGACGACAACGCTTTTTTGCGCGTGGTGAATGTGCCCAAAAGAGGCATTGGCGTTAAACTCTTAGAAAATTTAAGCCTTTTGGCGCGCGCGGAAGGCACTTCTTTATTTGAAACCGCAAGCCGCTTAAATGCGCAACTCCTTCAAAAATTTCTCCCTTTTTTAAATTTGATTCAAAACCTGCGCCAACAAGAAGAAGGGAAGGCATCGCTTTTTGAATTGACGCAATTTTTATTCCAACAAGTGGATTTCAAAAGCTATTACGAAGCCAAAGAAAAAAATAAGGAAAAATCGGATTCGCGCTTAGCCAATTTAAACGAATTTTTAAACGCCGTTCAAAATTTTATGGACGATGAAGACCAAGACAAAAGCCAAGGCGAATTGAATGCCTTTTTGGCGTATGCCGCGCTTTACGCAAGCGAACACCAAAATGCCAAAGAGGACGCCGTGCAAATGATGAGCGTGCATTTGTCTAAGGGCTTGGAATTTCCTTATGTGTTTGTGGTGGGTGTGGAAGAGGGCATTTTGCCGCACACCCGCGCGCTTTTTTCCAAAAATAAAACGGAACTCTATGAAGAGCGGCGTTTGTTTTACGTGGCGATGACGCGCGCTGAAAAAAAACTCTATTTAACCTACGTTAAAAAACGCCCTCTTTTTGGAAACGACAATCTTCCTCCCCCTTCCTCTTTTTTAAAAGATTTGAGATTGGAAGATGTTTCGGTGTTTTTAAAAACCAAAGAAGCCGACCCGTTTTATGTTGTTCCTAAAAAGGCAGAGGATTCGTTTATCCATACTTTACGCGTGGATACGGCTCAAAATAAGTTGGGCGAAACCTTGGATTTGGGCGGCAAAGTCACGCACCCCAAATTTGGCAGTGGGCAAATTTTGGGTTTTGTGGAAGGCAAAGGCTTGGGAACGGTGAAAATCTATTTTGAACAATGCGGTTTTAAAGAATTGGATTTAAATCTTTCCGAAGTGCGCCCCGTGAAAGATTAAATTTCCACGGTCAACCTTAAAATTTTTTGAAATTTTTTAAGGGTTCACCGTGGAATTTAAACTTTCTTCCACTGCGTTTTGGATTTTTTCTAAAAACATCAAGGCGCGCACCCAATAGGCGGATTCTTCAAAGTTTTTGGTTTTTAAATTTTTTTCTAAATTTTTTAAACTTTTTTGCCATTGCCTTTCCACTTTTTCCAACAAATTTTCCAAAGCGGATTCATCGTTTTGAGAATGTTCCAATTCCTCGTGCCATTCCATTTGTCGCATTAAAAAATCAGAAGGCATTGGGGCATTGGGGGAAAAGGGGTGATTTTCCAGCGCCAACAAATGCTGCGCACGCGTGATGGGATTTTTTAAATTTTGGAAGGCATCGTTCAACAAGGTGGAATGCTGCAAGGCTTTTAATTTTTCCGCTTCGTTTTGTTGGGCAAAACGGTCTGGATGAAAGGCTTTTTGTAAATTGAGAAACTGTTTTTTCAAAAGCCCTTCATCCAAAGTAAAAGAGGGCTCTAAATCAAAGAGTGCGAAAAAATTTTGCATTTTTCAAAAAAAATTTTTGTGGACCGCGGAAATTTACACCATCCCTTGGGCTTTGATTTTGCCTTTGGAATGATGGAGGCGATTTAAGGCATTGATGTAAGCCTTGGCAGACGCAATGATGATATCGGTATCTGCCCCCAAGCCTTGCACAATACGCCCGTCTAAATTTAAGCGCACCGTCACATCCCCTTGGGCGTCTGTTCCCGTGGTGATGGCATTCACCGAATAAAGCAGCAATTCCGCCTTACTTTGCACAATGCTTTCAATGGCTTGGAAGATGGCATCCACCGGTCCGCCGCGGGAAAGTTCTGCGGTTTTTTCTATTCCGTTCACCAAAATCGTCACCTTCGCCGAGGATTTTTCGCCGGTTTCGGATAACACTTGGGAATACACCAATTTGTAAAAATCTTCTTTGGGTTCGGTGAGCTCGGCATCCACCAAGGCGTGCAAATCTTCGTCAAAAATTTCCGATTTTTTGTCTGCCAAATCTTTAAAGCGCGCGAAGGCGGCGTTTAAGGCGGCATCGCTTTCTAAGGCAATGCCCAATTCTAAGAGGCGCGTTTTGAAGGCGTTTCTGCCGGAGAGTTTTCCCAACACCAATTTATTTTGCGACCAGCCCACATCTTCTGCGCGCATAATTTCATAGGTTTCACGACATTTCAAAACGCCGTCTTGGTGAATGCCCGATTCGTGCGCAAAGGCGTTTGCGCCCACAATGGCTTTGTTGGGCTGCACGGGGTAGCCAGTGATTTGGCTCACCAATTTGGAAGTGGGCACAATTTGGTGGGTGTCAATCTTGGTTTCCACGGGGAAAATGTCCGCGCGGGTTTTAATCGCCATCACAATTTCTTCCATCGCCGTGTTGCCTGCGCGCTCACCCAAGCCGTTGATGGTGCATTCCACTTGGCGCGCCCCCGCCAAAACGGCTTGTAAAGAATTGGAAACCGCCATTCCTAAGTCATTATGACAATGCACCGACCAAATGACTTGGTCTGAATTGGGCACGCGTTCAATCAAGGTTTTAATGGTTTGGGCGTATTGATTGGGAAGGTTATAGCCCACGGTATCCGGCACATTGATGGTTTTTGCGCCGGCTTTAATGGCGGCTTCAAACACGCGGCACAAAAAATCAATTTCGGAACGCCCGGCATCTTCTGCGGAAAATTCCACATCATCGGTGAATTTTTTGGCGTAACGAATGGATTTCACCGCTTGTTCCACCACTTCATCCGGCGTCATTTTCAATTTCATTTGCATATGGACGGGGGAAGTAGCCAAAAAAACGTGGATTCTGCCGGATTTCGCGGGTTTAATTGCCTCCGCTGAGCGCGCGATGTCGTTTTCATTGGCGCGCGACAAAGAACACACGGTGGTATTTTGAATGACCTTGGCAATGGCGTGGATGGCTTCAAAATCCCCGGGGGAGGCGGCGGCAAAGCCGGCTTCCATCACATCCACCCCCAATTTTTCCAATTGTTTGGCAATCCTGATTTTTTCTTCTTTGGTCATTGCCGCGCCCGGGCTTTGTTCGCCATCGCGCAGGGTGGTGTCAAAAATAAAAAGACGTTCTTTCATTGCTTTTGCTCCCATTTTTCAAATTTTCAAATTTTTTTTGAGTTTACCGTGGCAAAAAAGTTTTGGCTTATAAAAAAAGCATATGTTTTTCATTAAAAAAACTTATTTCTTTTCTTTTTTCAATTTCCACCACACATAAATGCTGTAAACGTAACCAGACAAGGTGTAGCCCACAAAAAAAGCAAAGAGGGTGATTTCCGGGGAAACGGAAATCAAGGCAAAGCCCAAGGCAATCATTGCCACGGAAAAAAACGGCACGCTTTTTTTCAGGTTAATGGTTTTAAAGCTGTAAAACTTCACGTTGCTCACCATTGAAACGCCCGCAAAAACGGTTGTGAACCACGCCAAAGTGGCAACAGAATCGCCGGTTTTTTCGGATAAAATCGTCACCCACACCAAGCCCGCCACCAACGCTGCCGCCGCCGGAGAAGGCAGACCCTGAAAAAAGCGTTTGTCTATTGTGCCCAAGGTGGTGTTAAAACGCGCCAAGCGTAGCGCTGCCGCCGCGCAATAGAGGAAGGCGGCAATCCAGCCCAAGCGCCCAAAGTTGGAAAGCGCCCATTCATACATCACCAAGGCGGGCGCAACGCCAAAGCTCACCATATCCGCCAAAGAATCGTATTCCGCACCAAAGGCGGATTGCGTGTGCGTTAAACGTGCCACGCGCCCGTCCAAACCGTCAAACACCATCGCCACAAAAATAGCGATGACGGAGCGTTCAAAATGCCCGTCCATCGCTTGCACAATGGAAAAAAAGCCGGCAAACAAAGCGGCGGTTGTAAATAAGTTGGGCAAAACGTAAATGCCGCGGCGTTTTAATTCCGGCTTAAACAAGGTTTTGCGAGGAGGAGGGGAAAATTCCGGCATTTGGACACTCAAAGTTTAAGGGAGCGGTTCTTTTAAGCGCTGAACCATTTTGTTTAAAAAAGACAGTTGCGGGGCGGTTTTGGCAATGTAGTTGTTGCCTGTGTAACCCCACCAATCCCAGCAGGCGTAAGGGTTCAAAACCGTGTTGTGGGTTTCTTTTAAATAACCAGAACGCTCTGTGGTTTGTGGGAAAAGCACCACCATTTGGTTGTTCGCCGCCCATTGTAAAAACCCGCTTTGGCGGATGAAGGCATCCCCCACGTTTTCCACATTTTGTTTGCACCCGTGCAACGCCATCACCAAGCGGCAGCGCCCTTTTTCGCAATCTTTGGGAATATACACATAACCCGTTTGGGATAGGCTTAACGCTTTGGGCGTTTTGCTTGTAAATTCCTTTTGGGGGAAGGCGTAAAGCGTGCCGACATCAGCTTGTTCCGGATTTTTTTCAAGTGGATTTAAATTACCGTAAAGGTGATTCAAAATGTTGTGAGCGGTATCAAAATCTCCACAACGGTTTAAAAAAGGAGGGTTAGCGTTTTCGCAGGTGTTTTTGGGCAAAGCAAAAGGGGAAACAAAGGCGTGCGCGGCGCTTTTGTGGCGGTCAAACAAATATTGCCCTTTGGGAATGTGCTCGCGGTAAAAATCCATTAAAGCGGAAACCACCTTGAAATAAACGGTGTTATCCAATAGAGAACCAAACACATAAACCTTGTGTTTTTTTAAAGCAACCGGGTTATCAATTAAATTCAAATGCGCAAAATAATTTAAATTTTCATTTTGGCGGGGCAAGTCGGGGGGAGAAGCCAAAATAGAAGGGCGCATACAGTGATGGGCAACGCGCATTAAAGAGCCTTCCGCGCAATAAAAAGGACCGCTTGCCACAATGCCTGCGCCGATGATTTCATTTGCAAACGCAATTTGGTATTGCGTTGCCATATAGCCACCGGAAGATAAGCCCGCCACCGCGACCGATTCCACGTTTAAAGGGGGCAAAGCGCGCTCTTTTAAATGGGTTAAATCTGGCGCGACAAACTCTTCTGCGTGTAAAAAGGGGGAAAGGAATAAAAAGGATAAAAATAAAGATTTCCACGGTAAACGCTTAAAAAATTTCACGTTCACCGTGGAAAAATCAAAGAACATAACGCGACAAATCTTCATTTTGCGAAAGTTCTTCCAAATGTTGGTTGACAAAATCGGCGGTAATCGCAATCGTGCCCAAATCTTTTTGTCCGGCGTGAAAGGAAATGTCTTCTAAAAGCTTTTCCATCACGGTGTAAAGGCGTCTTGCGCCGATGTTTTCCGTTTTTTCGTTGACCATCCACGCAATTTCCGCCAAGCGCTTGATGCCGCCTTCTTCAAAATTCAAGGCTACTTTTTCCGTGTTCAAAAGCGCTTCGTATTGTTTGGTTAAGCAAGCATCCGTCTGGGTCAAAATTCTTTCAAAATCTTGGGCGGATAAAGAATCCAATTCCACACGGATGGGAAAGCGCCCTTGTAATTCCGGCACCAAGTCAGAAGGCTTAGAGAGATGAAACGCGCCGGAAGCAATAAACAAAATGTGGTCGGTTTTCACCATTCCGTATTTGGTGGAAACCGTTGTGCCTTCCACCAAGGGCAACAAATCGCGCTGCACGCCTTGGCGCGAAACATCCGCGGAATGATCGGATTTAGAAGTGATTTTGTCAATTTCATCCAAAAACACAATGCCGTTTTGTTCCACCGCTTCCAAAGCCTTGGTTTTGACTTCATCGTCATTGACCATTTTGGAAGCTTCTTCATCAATCAACAAACGCAGCGCGTCTTTCACCTTCACCTTGCGTTTGTGGGTTTTGCCTTTGGGAAAGCTTTGGAACATTTCTTGGATTTGTTGGGTTAAATCTTCCATTCCCGGGGGGGCTAAAATTTCCGCCTGCACCATTGGGGCAGAGAGTTCAATTTCAATTTCTTTTTCGTTTAAATCGCCTTCACGCAGTTTTTTTCTGAATTTTTGGCGGGTTAAAGAATCAGTGGAAGCGTTTTCTTCCAACGCGTTGGGGGAAGGGGGAAGCAAAACATCCAAAATGCGCTCTTCCGCCGCATCTTCTGCGCGCGAACGCAGTTTGTTGCGTTCTGTGTTTCTTGCCGTTTTCACCGCAATTTCCACCAAATCGCGGATGATGGTATCCACATCGCGCCCCACGTAACCCACTTCGGTAAATTTGGTGGCTTCCACTTTGATAAACGGAGCGTTTGCCAATTTGGCTAAGCGGCGCGCAATTTCCGTTTTGCCTACGCCGGTGGGTCCAATCATCAAAATGTTCTTCGGCGTAATTTCTTGGCGCAAGGGTTCGGGCACTTGGGCGCGCCGCCAGCGGTTGCGTAACGCAATCGCCACCGCGCGTTTGGCGCGCGTTTGCCCAACAATGTGTTTATCCAATTCCGAGACAATTTCTTGGGGAGTCATCATCATTTTTAAATTTTTTTTAAAAAAAGGGTTAGGGGAAACTAAGGCAAGTTTTCAATGGAAAAATGGCTGTTGGTGTAAATGCACAATTCGCTTGCGATGGTCAACGCTTTGCGCACGATTTCTTCCGGGGTTAAATCGGTGTTTTCCAATAAAGCGCGCGCGGCACTTTGGGCGTAAGCCCCGCCTGAACCAATGGCGATGATGCCGCCTTCTGGTTCTAAAACATCGCCGTTGCCCGTTAAAATGAGGGAAGTGTTTTCATCGCACACCGCAAGCATTGCTTCCAAGCGGCGTAAGGCTCTGTCCATTCGCCAATCTTTGGCTAATTCCACCGCAGAGCGCATCAAGTGCCCTTGGTATTTTTCCAGTTTTTCTTCAAAGCGTTCAAACAAGGTGAAGGCATCCGCCGTTCCACCGGCAAAGCCTGCCAAAATTTTGTTTTTGTAAAGCCTTCTGATTTTTTTTGCCGTGCCTTTGACCACAATGTTGCCCAAGGTGACTTGCCCATCGCCCCCTAAGGAAACGCAATTGCCTCTGCGCACGCTCAAAATGGTGGTGCCGTGAAATTGTTCCATTTTATTCGTTGCGATTCACAATGCTGGCAAATTGCAACACGCCCACAATGCGGAAAAGCTCTCTTACAAAAGCGTTGGGGTGAAAAATCACAATTTTTTTGTTTAAGGGTTGGAAGGCGATGAGTTTATTCAATAAACTCCCCGCGGAGAAAAAATCCACGCGGCGCACCATTGCAAAATCCAAGGTGGTTTGGTAATTGTGGTCCACCACGTCTTGTAAATCATCAAAGGTTTCACTTAGTAAATCGCCACGGTAATGCACAGTGTCGCTTAAACTTTGGTTGACTTCATCTTCTTCCTCGCCATCGGCATTGATTTTTTTCTCCGGTTCCGCCAAGGGGTCTATTTCCACGGCGGATTCGCCTTCTTGCAAAGCGGAATCTTCCCAAGAAGGCGGGGATTGTTCAAAGGTGATGGCGTAATCCACCGCGCGGTCTTCAAAAATGTTTTTGGGACCCACACGCTGAAACAATTCCAATACCAAGCGCCAGATGTTTTCGTTTTCGGGTTTACCCACCAGTAAACGTAAACTTTGCCGTTTTAAATAAGTGCGGGTGTTGCGCACAATAAACATCACCTTTTTTTTGCGCGCGGCAATCAAAGCATCGGCTAAAAAACCCGCCGACATATCATCGCAGCTCACCAATTTGGTGAAATCCAAAATCACGCCTTGGTTGCGTTTGATTTTATCCGTTAAAAAAGCCAATGAGCCCAATTGTTCTTGTGTCATATCGCCTTGCAGGGTGATTTGTTCATCGTCTCCATCGCCCAGCACAGAATCATCCACAGAAGCGCCGGATAAATCGTGCCACGCAGGGGGAGAGGTTTCGTGGTGGCGCGCAAAATCCATGGCATAGGTATCAAAAGAAGTGTGATCGCCTTCCACTTGGAGTAAATCCAACATCAACCACCAATAACGCAAATTCAATTGCGTGGGCGCTTCGTAAAGATTGGATTCCAACAAGGTGCGCGTGGTGAGAAAGTCTCCGTTGGCAAACAACATCACAATTTGGTCAATAACGGCGGAATCTTCATTGGTTTCCACCACAATATCTGAGGCATCGTCTTCCGCTTTTTTAGGAGGCGGCGCTTTGGCGGCGGGTTGCGCCGGCTTGGCGGTGGAAGACGAGCGACTTTTATAAGTTACCTTTTCGTCCTCTTTTTTATTTTTAGAAAAGAACGACAAAACCATAAATTTCTCCAAGTTTTTTTGTGCAAAGCAAAATGCTAAGCCCGAATTTTAAACCACCCCGCTTCTTTTTCCACGGTCAAACTTCAAAAATTTTCAAAAAAAATCCCGCTTTACCGTGGAAAATCAGCGTAAAAACAAGTGATAGGCGGGGTGTTGGCTCTCTTCTTTATAAACATAATTGAGGCGAGACAAAAAGGCATCAAAACGTTCATTTTCTTCTGGCGGCACTTCAATGCCCACCAAGATTCTGCCGTAATCCGCGCCGTGGTTGCGGTAATGAAATAAGCTGATGTTCCAGCCTACGCTCATTTCTTCCAAAAAATGCATCAAAGCGCCCGGACGTTCCGGAAATTCAAAGCGAAATAAACGTTCAAACTGACTTTGTTCCGAAGCGGCGTGCCCGCCCACCATATAGCGGATGTGGTTTTTGCTCATTTCATCGTGGGTTAAATCAATGGCGGCAAAACCGTTTTCTTTGAAAATGTTCAAAAGCAAGGTGGCATCTTCTTTTTTTTCAATGCCCACGCCCACAAAAACGTGCGCCACTTGGGCGTTGTGGTAACGGTAATTGAATTCCGTGATGTTGCGGTTGCCAATTAAGCGCACAAAATTTTTGTAAGCGCCCGGCTTTTCGGGCAAGGTCACGGCAAAAATCGCCTCGCGGTATTCCCCCACTTCCGCGCGCTCCGCCACAAAACGCAAGCGATCAAAATTCATATTGGCGCCGGATGTGACCGCCACCAAATTGTGGCGTTGTAAATGATTTTCCCGCGCAAATTCTTTTGCGCCCGCCAAAGCCAGTGCGCCAGAAGGCTCTAAAATGCTGCGGGTGTCTTCAAAAACATCTTTAATTGCCGCGCACACGGCATCGGTGGAAACCCGCACCACGCCATCAATATATTTCAAAGCCAAGCGAAAATTCTCTTCTCCAATTTCTTTTACCGCCGTGCCATCGGCAAACAAGCCCACTTGATTTAACCGCACGCGTTTTTGGGCTTGTAAAGATTGATAAAGCGCATCCGAATCAAAGGTTTCCACCCCAAAAATTTTAATTTCGGGTTGTAAATTTTTGATATACGCCAAGACGCCCGCCAATAATCCGCCGCCGCCCACACTGCAAAAAATAGCGTTTAATGAACCTTGACGGCGTGAAAATTGGCGCAAAATCTCCATTCCAATTGTGCCTTGTCCGGCAATCACATCCGGGTCATCAAAAGGGTGCACAAAACAAAGATTTTTTTCTTTTGATATTTCCAGCGCAAAGGCATAGGCTTCATCAAAGGAATTGCCGCTTAAAACCACTTCTGCGCCCAAGCGCTTCACCGCATTGACTTTGATGGCGGGCGTGGTGGAAGGCATCACAATCACGGCTTTTGAATTGAATTTTTGGGCGGAATACGCCACCCCTTGCGCGTGATTGCCGGCGGACGCGCAAATCACCCCGCGTTCCAACTGCGCGGCGGAAAGATGCGCAATTTTGTTGTAAGCGCCGCGCAATTTAAAAGAAAACACCGGCTGCATATCTTCGCGCTTTAACCAAAATTGGTTGCCTAAGCGCGCGGATAAATTTTTCGCCAATTCCAAAGGGGTTTCTGTGCACACTTCATAAACCGGTGCGCTTAAAATTTTCTTTAAATAATCCATAAAAAATCGGTTAAAAAAAGCCGTTATTTTACGTTTTCCACGGTAAAGGTAAAATTTTTTTGAAGTTTACCGCGGAAAATTTAAATGGAAGGGGTGGTGATTTTTAAAAGAATTAAGCCCAGAATAATTAAAACAACAGCGCCTATTCTTAATAAATGAAAAGGCTCGTTGAATAAAATAATGCCAAAAATAAAACTCCCCAATGCGCCCAAACCCGTCCAAATGGCATAGGCTGTTCCAAGGGGGAGGGTTTTGATGGAAAGAGATAAAAAATAAACGCTTAAAATCATTCCCAAAAGGCTGATAGAAGAAGGCAAAAAGCGTGAAAATCCAGAAGAATATTTCAAACACACCGCCCATAAAATTTCAAAAAATCCCGCCAAGGTTAAATAAACCCACGCCATTGTTTTATCCTTTTTGAATGAAAGTTTTATTTTAATTAAAACAAAGAAAAACCAAAATCTTGTTTATAATAAGCGCCTTTTTTGAAGGAAAAGAGGTTTGGGGTTGGCACATAAAGAAGGCTTGCGTTTTCATCCTGTGCGCTTAAAGGCGATGCGTTTAAGCTTAAAAGACTTTTCGCCCGAAACCGTGGAAAAATCTTTGCCCGCGTGGGCAAATTTTTTTCAAGGCGAAAAGGTGCTGTTGGATTTAACCCACGCCCCCCCTTTATCGGATTGGGCAAAACTCAAAACTTTATTTAAAGAATCAGGCATTGAAATTTTGGGCGTGTGTGGCGTGGATGAAGAAAATACCGCTCAAATTCAAAATGCGGGTTTTTTGATTTTTAACCCCAATGATTTGGCTGATTCTTTAAAAAAAGAAGTGCCGCTCAATGTGGATTTACCGCGTTTGGTGGAAGCGCCGGTGCGCTCGGGCGTGGAGATTTTTCATCCTAACGATATTGTGGTTTTGGGGCGCGTGAATGCGGGGGCGCAAATTCTTTCCAACGGCAACATTTTTATTTGCGGGGCGCTGAGGGGCAAGGCTTTGGCGGGCGGCTCAGACAACAAAAACGCGCGCATTTTCACCGCTTCAATGCAGGCGGAATTGGTTTCTATCGCCGGGGTATTCCAAAAATTTGAAAACGGAGTGGATGAAAAATATTTTGGAAAACCGGTGTGTATTTATTTAGAATCCGAGGGCAATTTAGAGCGCTTGAAGATTGATTTACTTTAACTTTTTTACATTTTGGGAAAATGAAAATGGCAAAAGTCATCGTGGTGACTTCCGGTAAAGGGGGCGTGGGCAAAACCACCACCAGCGCCAGTTTTGCGGCGGGGTTGGCGTTAAAAGGGCACAAAACAGTGGTGATTGATTTTGACGTGGGGCTGCGCAATTTGGATTTGATTATGGGGTGCGAGCGCCGCGTGGTTTATGATTTTGTCAATGTCATTCAAGGGGAAGCCACCCTCAACCAAGCTTTAATTAAGGACAAGCACGCCAATTATGAGCTTTACGTGTTGCCGGCTTCGCAAACGCGCGATAAAGAAGCCCTAACCGAGGAAGGGGTGGAAAAGGTCATCCGCCAATTAAAAGAAATGGGCTTTAAATATATTGTGTGCGATTCCCCCGCCGGCATTGAACACGGCGCAATTATGGCCTTAACCTTTGCCGATGAAGCCATTGTGACCACCAACCCAGAAATTTCCTCCGTGCGCGATTCAGACCGCATTTTGGGCATTTTGCAGGCCAAATCGCGCCGCGCTTTGAACGGCGAAAAACCGGTGAAAGAACATTTGCTTATCACGCGCTACAACCCCAATCGCGTGAAGGCGGGGGAAATGCTCTCATTTAGCGATATTGAAGAAATTTTGCACGTGCCCATCATCGGTGTCATTCCAGAATCAAGCGATGTGTTGCAGGCTTCCAATCAAGGCACGCCCGTGATTTTGCAAGAAGAAACCGAGGCTGCCCAAGCTTATTTGGACGTGGTGGAGCGTTTTTTGGGGAAAGACTTGCCACTACGCTTTGTTGCGCCCAAAAATGAAGGCTTTTTCACGCGCTTATTTGGGAGGAAATAAAATGTCTCTCATTGATTATTTTTTTGGAAAAAAAGCCAAAACCGCCAGTATTGCCAAGGAGCGCTTGCAGGTGATCATTGCGCACGAACACGAAAGTGCGTCCGCCTTGGCGTTTTTACCTGAAATGCGCGAAGAAATCATCAAGGTGATTGCAAAATATATGCCCCATATTCAAAAAGAAAGTATCAAAGTGCAACAAGAAAAAAGGGAAAATATGGATTTTGTGAAAGTTTCTATTCCCTTGCAAAAATAAGTTTTCCACGGTGAACCTTATTTTTTTTAAAAAAATAAAGGGTTGACCGCGGAATTTTTGAAAAGTTTTTTTAAAAGGAGTTTAAAAATGAATCGCCGTGTTTTTTTAAAAGGAAGTGCTTTATTTTTTGGAATCTTCAATTTCCCAGTTTTTGCCCAAAATAAACAAAATGCGGCGGTTTTGGCGGCAAGCGGCAAATCCGGTCGACTGATTACGGAAGAGTTATTGTCCCGTGGAATCAAAGTCACCGCTTTTGTAAGAAATGCCGAAAAATTAAAGGAATTAAAAAAAGAAAATAATTTAACGATTATTCAAAAAGATATCTTTCATTTAACCCCGGACGATTTAAAAAACTTTGATTTTATTTTTGATGCTTTTGGTGAATGGCAAAATTTGGATTTGCATTCTCAGCACGCCGAACATTTAATTTCTATTTTACAAAATAACCCCGCCAAAATTTATATTGTGGGCGGCGCGGGTTCTTTATATACCGATTCCACCCACACCCAACAATTGATGGATTTACCTGAATTTCAAAATGATTATTTGCCCTTGGTCAAAGCCGTTGCAAAAGGTTTGGATGTTTTTAAAAATTCCAAAAATGTCAATTGGGTTTATGTTTCTCCTGCCAAAGAATTTATTTTTGAAGGGGAAAAAACCAAAAAATACAAAATTATTGGTGAAATCTTTGAAACCAACCCAGATGGAAAAAGTGCGATCAGTTACAAAGATTATGCTTATGCCATTGTGGATTTGGCGATAGAAAATAAAATCAACCAAAAACGCGTGGGGGTAATTGGAATGTAAAAATCCACGGTAAATTGAATATTTTTTAAAAAAATATTCAATTTACCGTGGATTTATAAAAATGAGGGGAAAATATGAATAAAATCAATTGTTATTTTGTGGATGCATTTACCCACCAAATTTTTAAAGGCAATCCTGCCGCCATTTGTGTTTTGGAAAAACCGTTAAACGATGATTTAATGCAAAAAATTGCACAAGAACACAATTTATCTGAAACCGCCTTTGTTTATCCCCAAAACAACTCTTCTTTTTTTATTCAATGGTTTACGCCAAAGCAAGAAATTGATTTATGCGGACACGCCACTTTGGCGGCTGCTTTTGTGATTTTAAATTATATTCAAAAAGGGGAAAGGGTTCTTTTCAAAACCAAAAAAAGTGGAGAGTTAATTATTAATAAAAACAAGCACCTTTATTCAATGGCTTTTCCTATTTTTCCCGTGAAACCTTTTCCATTAACCGAAGATTTAAAAAACAAAATAAAAAAAGCCGTGGGAGTGTGCCCTTTGGAATTGTATTTGGGGCGCGATTTGGTGTGCGTGTGTGCGTTGGACGAGATTGGGCGCGCAGAACCTCAATTTGGTTTGCTTTTAGAATTGCCCGGCGAATTATTTCACCTCACGGCGCGTGATGGCAAAACCTTTGATTGCCAAAGCCGCAGCTTTGCCCCCAAACACGGCGTGTTGGAAGACCCCGTTTGTGGTGCTGGACATTGCCACATCGCGCCACTTTGGGCAGAAAAATTAGGAAAATCAACTATTTACGCCTACCAAGCTTCCAAAAGAGGAGGCGTTTTGCATTGTGTTGTGGAACAAAACAAAATCCACCTTTCCGGTGAAGCGGTTTTGTATGCCACTTCTCAAATTTATTTAAATTCAAATTAAAAATGTCGGCTCTTTTTATTTTTGTTTTCACTTTATTTTGCATTTTAAAAAGACCTTATCATTTTCCGCTTTGGGTTTATTCCGTTTTGGGTGCAAGTTTCACTTTTTCTTTGGGTTTGGTGGAATTCAACGATGTTGTTTTTATTTTTAATTTAATTTGGGACAGCACGTTTGCTTTAATTGGTTTAATTATTATCAGTTTTTGTTTGCAATCCTTGGGATTTTTTGAATGTTTAATTTATTTTATGATTCAATTTTTAAAAGAAAATGTTTCCCATCAAAACCACATTCAAATCAATGCTTTTAAACTCTTATTTTCCTTGGGTTTTTTATGCGCTTTTGTGACCGCTGTTCTGGGTAATGACGGCGCAATTTTAATTTTAACTCCCTTGGTGCTGAGTTTATTTTTACGCGCAAAAAATATTCCCCAAAAAGAAGTGATTGTATTTTTACTGCTCATTTGCTTTATTTCGGATATGACCTCCAACCCTTTGGTGATTTCCAATTTAACCAATATCATCACCGCCCATTTTTATCAAATCAGTTTTGTTGATTTCCATAAAAAAATGATTTTACCCAATTTATTTGCTTTATTTTCTTTGTTGTTTTTATTTTATATTTGTTTTAAAAAGAAACTCTCTTCTATTATTACTTTTCGCACCTTGGCGCGCCCCAAACTTTCTAACCCATTTTTTGTTTTTCATTTTGTTTTTTTAATTGTTTTTACATTGAGTTTTTTTGTTTCTACCCATTTTGATTTTCCTTTAAGTTTAAATTGCTTAATTTACGCTCTTTTTTTATTGGGCATTTTATGGACTAAATCCCCCCATAAAGCCAAAAATGCTTTTAAAAATGCCCCTTTTGGAATTATTTTATTTGTTTTAGGATTATTTATTGTGGTGTTTGGCGTGCAAAAATTGGATTTTACTCATTTTAAAAACATTCTTTTTCAATATTTAATTTTTATTTATGATGTGAATCAATCTTTGGGCATTTTTTGCACAGCGTTTTTGAGTTCCATCGGTTCTTCTTTGGTGAATAACTTACCAATGGTCTTTTGGGGTAATCTTTCTATCAATGAATTTTTAATTTCTACCACGCCTTTGGATATTCATTATAAAGAAATGTTGATTTATGCGCATTTATTGGGCTGCAATATTGGCGCAAAATTAACGCCTATGGGCTCGCTCTGCACGCTTTTGTGGTTTTCTATTATTCACAGAAAAGGAATGATTTTCACCTTTCAATCTTATTTAAAATACAGTTTTATTTTCACCTTGCCCTTATTATTTTCTGCCTCTTTGGGATTGCGCTTGGCGTTTTAATATTTCCCGCGCTTAATTCCCCTTCCTCATTCTGAGCGATCGAAGCGAGCAAAGAATCTCAAGCAACCCACACTGTCATTCTGAG
>QLIP01067545.1_pt1 | contig 19138 bp, 15 predicted proteins | sample 1769771 | NCBI WGS metagenome assembly QLIP01 (sample SAMN09428762, study PRJNA476227) | Gut metagenome, whole genome shotgun sequencing project. | isolation source: cecum | host: Rhizomys sinensis | place: China: Jinsha town of Minqing, Fujian Province | collected 2013-09-23
AATCTCTCGCAAATCTTAATAAAAAATAAGTTTAAGCAACTTCGTAAATAAAGTTGTTTAAACAACTACTTATATCATGAAAGTTGGTATAGAACAAAGAGAGGATAAGTCGTATATCGCGTATAATACGACTGGAGAGAAGGTGCAACTTATCGGTACCGGTATGACCATCGAAGAGTGTAAGGAAGACTTCATCAACTCGATTGAGAAAGTCAAAGTCACTTACAATCAGATAGGTGACGCTATGCCTGAATGTCTGAACGAAACGTTAGACTTCGTCATCCATCAAGATGAGTAAGCATAAAATTATCTTGGATGAAGGCTGAAGAATACAAATGCGAGTTCTCGAAACTGAACGTGAATAAGAAAGGCAGTAAGATTGCTCCTCACAAAGCAATCTTACTGCTTACGGTCATTGATTTGATAAACACGGGAGATATAGACTCGCCCTTTGTACCTTTGACAGGAACTGTTGAGAAGCGATTCAAGGCTGTATGGGAGAAATATGTAAAAGATGATGGGCATTTCAGTTGCAAGATGAATTATCCGTTCTATCACCTATCTTCATCTTCTTTCTGGCAGTTACAGAGATTATCGACTTATGAAGAACGGTCGGAATACTCATCTCTCTCCATGCTAAAACGCAGTTTCGCGGGTGCACTTCTTAATCAAGATTTGTTTGAGTTACTCAGTAAAGAGGAAACTCAAACCGAATTGAAACAGATTCTGATTGATACTTATCTTCAGCCCTCTTTTGTACCCAATAAAAAGATTACAACCTCTCTCCTATCTATAGTCATAGCTCTCTTCTGCGTGGCTTAAATCATTATATTTTTTGAAAAATAGGCATGAAGATTTGAAATAGGCACGGCAGATGGCTGGGGTGATTTCCCAGCCATCTGCCGTTTTGTGAATTGCACAAAAATTGAATGACAGAGGGCATTATTTAACACCTTTGACAGATTATAAAAATAGAAATATGCAATAGTAATGCATTTATTATTGATATAAATAAAGTTTTTTAGAAAAATAGTTGATTAAATTTGCTGTTTTGAAAGGAATGATATAAATTTGCATACTATATTGAATTGCTTGCTTACTTATTTTTGTTAGCTAGAGCATCTTTTATATAACTTTTTGATTACGGAGATTGCTTTGCATGGTTAAAAAGAATTTACGCAGTGCCGTTGTGACAGAAGGTCGTCGCATGGCAGGGGCTCGCAGTCTTTGGCGAGCAAATGGGATGAAAAAAGAACAGATGGGAATGCCTATTATTGGTATTGCCAATTCTTTTACGCAGATGGTTCCCGGCCATGTGCATCTTCACGAAATTGGTCAGTATGTTAAACAGCTAATCGAAGAGCAGGGCTGTTTTGCAGCTGAGTTTAATACCATCGCAATTGATGACGGAATCGCGATGGGTCATGATGGTATGCTGTATTCTCTCCCATCGCGCGATATTATTGCCGATAGTGTTGAGTATATGGCAAACGCACATAAGGTTGATGCCCTTGTGTGTATCTCGAACTGTGACAAAATCACCCCTGGAATGTTGATGGCTTCCATGCGTTTGAACATTCCTACAATCTTTATTTCCGGCGGACCGATGGAGGCCGGTGTTTTTCGTGGGCGCAACGTTGACCTGATTGACGCGATGGTGATGAGTGCCGATCCTGATTTTACTGATGCCGACGCTGACGAAATCGAGGAGAGTGCATGTCCTGGTTGCGGTTCATGTTCGGGTATGTTTACCGCGAACTCGATGAACTGTCTTAACGAGGCTATTGGTCTTGCACTTCCCGGCAATGGCACTATTCTTGCTACTCATGCAAATCGCCGTCGTCTTTTCGAGAAGGCCGCTCGACTGATTGTTGAGAATACAAAGAGATATTATTTCGAGGGTGATGAGTCTGTTTTGCCTCGTTCAATTGCAACTAAGGCTGCATTTGAAAATGCGATGTCGCTCGATATCGCCATGGGAGGTTCAACCAATACTGTCCTTCACCTTTTGGCCGTTGCTCATGAGGCCGGTGTAGATTTTACGATGGAGGACATTGACAGACTTTCGCGTCAAGTACCGGTTCTGTGCAAGGTTGCTCCTAACGGACACTATCATATTCAAGACGTGAATCGTGCTGGTGGAATTATGGCAATTCTGGGCGAATTGGCGAAGCAGGGATTACTTGACACCTCAGTATCGCGTGTAGACGCCAAGAATTTGGAAGAGGTTCTTAAGAGCTTCAGTACAGTTTCTGATGAGTTCAGCGACGATGCCAAGCAACTCTATCTCACAGCACCGGGTCTTAAACATAACCGTGAGTTAGGTTCGCAGGAGAATTATTACCGCGAAATGGATTTGGATAGAGCAACGGGGTGTATTCGAAACATAGATAACGCCTATTTCCGCGATGGTGGTCTTGCCGTATTAAAAGGAAACATTGCGCGAAATGGTTGTATTGTAAAAACGGCGGGGGTTGACCAGAGCTTGATGCATTTTAGTGGCACCGCAAAGGTATTTGAATCGCAAGAACAGGCTATGCACGGAATTCTTAACGACCAGGTTAAAGCCGGCGATGTAGTTGTGATTCGCTATGAGGGGCCCAAAGGCGGACCAGGCATGCAGGAGATGCTCTACCCTACTTCATACCTAAAATCAAAGCATCTCGACAAATCGTGTGCATTGATCACAGATGGTAGATTCTCCGGTGGAACATCAGGTTTGTCGATTGGACACGTTTCGCCTGAGGCTGCGTCGGGTGGTGAGATTGGTATTATTTGTGATGGAGATATTATTGACATCGACATTCCGTCGCGTTCAATCAATCTGCGTATCTCTGAACAGGAGATGGAGGAACGATTGAAAAACTGGACAGAGAAACGACCTATAGATCGTGATCGAGTTATTCCGCAATCGCTAAAGGCATATTCGATGCTTGTCAGCTCGGCCGATCGCGGCGCCGTCAGAATTCTTCCAGACTAAACGCCCTACCTAAAAAGGGGCAATGAGGTTTTTTAATAACTTCAAATACTCAACAATCAGATATATTGCAATGCCAATAGAATTTAAAGATAGTAGTAACGACGAAACTACAATAAAGCAACTACCAAAAATGCGTGGAGCAGAAGCAGTAGTAAGGTCAATTATCGATGCTGGCGTAGAAACTATTTTTGGCTATCCAGGTGGTTCTATAATTCCCGTCTATGATGCATTATATGATTATCGCGACAGATTAAATCATATTCTCGTACGTCATGAACAGTGTGCCGTTCATGCCGCTCAGGGATATGCGCGTGCCACTGGCAAAACAGGAGTATGTATCGTAACATCTGGTCCTGGGGCTACCAACACTGTCACCGGACTTGCAGATGCCATGCGCGATTCAACCCCCGTGGTCCTGATTAGCGGACAGGTGGGATCGAGCGCTCTTGGAACAGATGCTTTTCAAGAGGTGAATTTCATCGAGATCACGCAATCTGTTACAAAATGGAACTGCCAGGTGCGTCGCCCGGAGGATGTTGCAGAAGCGATTGCAAAAGCTTTCTATATAGCCAATACTGGACGTCCCGGACCGGTGGTGGTTGACATCACCAAAGATGCACAAGTTGGGCTGTGTGAATATGAATATAAACCGGTCGATTTTATTCGCAGTTATCGTCCGCAAGTAGAGATAGATCAAGACTCGATTCGAGAGGCTGCACGACTTATAAATCTTTCCAGCAAGCCGATGATATTATTCGGACAAGGTGTAATTCTTGGTAATGCTGAAAAGGAACTTCGTGACTTTGTTGAGAAGAGTGGCATCCCGGCGGCATCAACATTGCTTGGACTCTCTGCCCTTCCCTCCGACCATCCGCTGTATGTCGGTATGCTTGGTATGCACGGCAATTATGGTCCGAATATCAAAAACCGCGACTGCGACCTGTTGATTGCCGTAGGTATGCGTTTCGATGATCGTGTTACCAGTGATCCCACCAAGTTCGGAATCAATGCACAAGTTATTCATCTTGAAATCGACCCTGCTGAGATTAACAAGGTGCTCTATGCCGATGTTGCCGTACAGGGGGATGTAAAAATGTCGCTTCCGATGCTGACAGAGAAAATTACACCGGCTTCACGGAGTGAGTGGGTGAATGAATTTGTAACATGTAGAAATATCGAACAGCAGGAAGTTGTGGCACATACAATTGAGCCCAAAGGACCTCACTTAAAAATGGGTGAAGTTGTAGATGCTGTGTCGCGTAATTTTGATGATGCAATTCTTGTAACAGACGTTGGTCAGCAACAGATGTTTGCTTCACGATACTTCAATTACAAACACACCAGAAGTCTTATTACTTCAGGCGGACTTGGCACGATGGGCTTTGGTCTTCCGGCGGCCATCGGAGCTAAAATCGGAGCTCCCGACAGAGAGGTTTGCCTCTTTGTTGGTGATGGTGGAATGCAGATGTCGCTTCAGGAGTTGGGTACAATCTATCAATCGCAGGTAGGAGTCAAGATAATCATAATGAACAATGGCTATCTTGGAATGGTGCGCCAATGGCAAGAGCTATTCTATGACAGTCGCTACTCTTTTACCGAACTGGTGAATCCAGACTTCGAACTCATTGCCCGTGCCAATCATATCCCTTATCGTCTTGTAGAGAAACATGAGGATCTCGAAGCCGCGGTAAAGGAGATGAAAGAAACACCAGGTGCTTTTATACTGGAAGCAAGAGTTGACAAAGAGGAGAATGTGTTCCCGATGGTTCCGGCAGGCCATCCTGTTCATAATGTTCGACTTGAATAAACATATAGACCCTATGAAGTTATGTGAACAACTTCAATAAAATCAAAACTGATTATGCAAAAGGATTACATATTAATTATATTTTCCGAAAATAAAGTGGGTCTGTTGAGCCAGGTTACGACGGTCTTTACCCATCGAAACATGAATATCGAGTCGCTGACTGCCTCAGAATCTGCTATTAAAGGGATTCACAAATTAACGATAGTTGTACGCGACGAAGAGGATCGTGTTTTGAATCTGGCAAAGCAGATCGAGAAGAAGGTCGACGTATTGAAGGTGTTCTGTTATACGCCCGACGAGGTTGTGCTACAGGAGCTTGCACTCTATAAGGTTCAGCGCAATCGAAATGTGGAAAGCCTTGTGCGTCGTCATAACGTCCGCATTCTTGAGATCCACGACGACTATATCGTCTTGGAAAAGACGGGACATCGCGACGAGATTCGCGAACTCTACACTATGCTGGAACCGTACGGGGTATATCAGATTGTGTGTTCGGGCGAAGTTGCGATTATCAAATCGCGTCGAGAACTTCTGAATGAATATCTCGAACAAAGAGAAAAGGAACAGTAGCATCATTTATACTTAAAGTAGAATTAAACAACGAAGCTGTTTAATCGGCTTCTGTAAAAACAAAAAACATATTATTATGGCTGTAATTAATTTTGGCGGCGTAGATGAAAACGTCGTAACACGTGAAGAATATCCGTTGAGCAAAGCTCTCGAAACACTTAAAGATGAGACAATCGCCGTTATTGGATACGGTGTTCAGGGCCCTGGTCAGGCTCTCAACCTCAAAGACAATGGTTTCAACGTAATAGTTGGTCAGCGTAAAGGTTCTGCAAGCTGGGACAAGGCTATAGCAGATGGTTGGGTTCCGGGCGAAACTCTTTTTGATATTGAAGAAGCTGCAGAGCGCGGCACAATCATCCAGTATCTCCTTTCAGATGCAGGACAGATCACAGTTTGGCCTCAGATTAAGAAGCACCTCACTCCTGGCAAAGCCCTCTATTTCTCGCATGGTTTTGGTATTACATACAAAGAGCGTACAGGTATCGTTCCCCCGGCAGATGTTGACGTTATTCTCGTAGCGCCCAAGGGCTCAGGCACATCACTCCGTCGCATGTTCCTTCAGGGTCGCGGCTTGAACTCAAGCTATGCTATCTTCCAGGATGCTACCGGTCGCGCTTTGGATCGCGTAATCTCGCTCGGAATCGGTGTTGGTTCAGGCTATCTGTTCGAGACTGACTTCAAGCGTGAGGTATATTCAGACCTTACAGGCGAACGCGGCACGCTGATGGGTGCAATTCAGGGTATCTTTGCCGCTCAGTATGAGACTCTTCGCGCCAATGGTCACACACCGTCGGAGGCATTCAACGAAACAGTTGAGGAGTTGACACAGAGCCTTATGCCGCTCGTTGCCGAGAATGGTATGGACTGGATGTATGCTAACTGCTCGACTACAGCTCAGCGCGGTGCACTTGATTGGTGGAAGAAGTTCCGCGATGCTACTCGCCCGGTGTTCGAAGAACTTTACAGCGAGGTTGCCTGTGGTAACGAAGCTCAGCGAAGCATCGATTCTAATAGCCAGGCCGACTATCGTGCAAAACTCGAAGAGGAGCTCCGCGAAATGCGCGAAACCGAGATGTGGCAGACGGGTGCAGTGGTTCGCAAACTGCGTCCTGAAAATAACTAATAATAACTTATTTTAAACTAATGAAGTTGTTTAAACCCCTAAGTTTAAACAACTTCATTATTAATCAATTTCAATTGTAGTACTGCATGAGCGAAAAAATATATATTTTCGACACAACGCTCCGCGACGCCGAACAGGTTCCGGGCTGTCAGCTCAACACTATTGAAAAGATAGAGGTGGCTCGACAACTGGAAAAACTCGGAGTAGATATCATCGAGGCCGGATTCCCTATCTCCAGCCCCGGTGACTTTAATTCTGTTGTGGAGATTTCGAAAGCGGTTTCATTGCCAACAATCTGTGCATTGACTCGCGCCGTGCAAAAGGATATAGACGTTGCTGCAGAATCTTTGGCATTTGCAAAGCGTGGACGTATTCATACAGGAATCGGTGTCTCGCCCTATCATATTTTTGATAAGTTGAGAATGACTCCTGAAACAGTAATCGAGCAGGCTGTGGCCGCCGTCAAATATGCCCGCCGATTTGTGGATGATGTCGAGTTTTATGCAGAAGATGCCGGAAGAGCCGATCAGGAATTTCTGGCTCGCGTGATTGAAGCTGTTATTGGTGCCGGCGCAACAGTTGTCAATATTCCGGACACAACGGGATATTGTCTTCCGAGTGAATATGGCTCCAAGATAGCATTCCTCAAGAATAACGTTATAAACATCGACAAGGCAATCATCTCTACCCACTGTCACAACGACCTTGGCATGGCTACGGCCAATACTATTGCCGGAATACAGAACGGCGCTCGCCAGGTTGAAGTAACAATTAACGGTCTTGGTGAGCGCGCTGGTAATACGGCCCTCGAAGAGGTTGTGATGGCTATCAAGGCTCATAAGAACCTTGATTTTACAACTGGCATTGACTCTCGTCAGATTGTAACGACAAGTAAACTGGTATCTAATCTTATGCGCGTTCCGGTTCAACCCAACAAAGCAATTGTGGGTAGAAACGCCTTTGCACACTCGTCGGGTATTCATCAGGATGGTGTGTTGAAGAGCCGCGAAACGTATGAAATTATCGATCCGGAGGAGGTAGGTGTAGACCAATCAAGCATCGTACTGACCGCTCGTAGTGGACGCGCCGCGCTGAAGCACCACCTAAACGAAATCGGATATAATCCGGAGGGCAACGAGCTCGATGACATCTATCAGCGATTCCTTGAATTGGCTGATAAAAAGAAGATGGTCACAACCCGCGACCTCGAAGTGCTTGTAGGAACATCCGAAAGCAATCGCCGAATGAGCATGAAGCTCGTAGGCTTACAGGTTGTATGCGGAAAATCTCTGATTCCAACTGCTACTGTACAAATCAGTTTTGATGGAGATGTATTCACTGAAACAGCCTCAGGAAACGGTCCGGTTGATGCAGCTATCACCGCTGTCAAGAATATCACCAAACGTCGCGTTATAATCGAGGAATATCTCGTGCAGGCAATTACAAGGGGAAGCGATGATTTAGGAAAGGTTCATATGCAGATCTCACATAAGGGTCAAACTTATAATGGTTTTGGCGCAAATGTGGATATTGTTACTGCCTCTGTAGAATCTTTTATCGACGCAATCTCTAAAATTTGCTAAATTCGTTTTTATAACATTGAAGCTAATGAATGTGTTTATACAACTTCAATAGCTTCATTCATAATCGTATCAATGAAACATATTAATATTGCTCTTCTGCCCGGCGATGGTATCGGTCCGGAGATTGTGGAGCAAGCTGTAAAAGTTGTAGACGCTACAGCAAAGAAATATGGTTACGACATCAGCTATAGCCGCGCCCTGATTGGGGCTGCGGCTATTGATGCTGTTGGAAACCCCTATCCCGCGGAGACTCACGAAGTATGTATGAATGCTGATGCCATCCTCTTCGGTGCCATTGGTGATCCTCGATTCGATAATAACCCTGACGCTAAGGTTCGTCCCGAACAGGGCTTGCTCGCAATGAGAAAGCAGTTGGGTCTTTATGCCAACCTTCGCCCGGTAAATACGTTTGCCAGCTTACTCCACCGCTCCCCTCTTCGTGCTGACTTGGTGGAAGGTGCAGACTTTATCTGTGTCAGAGAGCTAACAGGAGGTCTCTACTTTGGACGTCCTCAGGGTCGTTCGGAAGATGGAGATACAGCATACGATACTTGTGTCTATAGCCGCCATGAGATTGACCGCATCTGTCGCCTTGCTTTTGAATATGCAATGAAGCGTCGAAACAAACTTACTGTTGTCGATAAGGCCAATGTCTTGGCAACCTCTCGTCTTTGGAGAGAAACTGCTCAATGCATAGCAAAAGAATATCCCAGTGTGGAAGTTGAATATATGTTTGTCGACAATGCCGCGATGAAGATTATTCAGCAACCACGTCACTTTGATGTTGTTGTAACCGAAAATATGTTTGGTGATATTCTCACCGACGAAGCAAGTGTGATAACAGGATCACTCGGTCTGCTCCCCTCTGCCTCGATTGGTGTACACACATCGCTGTTCGAACCTATCCATGGTTCTTATCCTCAGGCTGCAGGCAAGAACATTGCCAATCCAGTTGCCACTATCCTTTCAGCAGCTATGATGTTTGAATACGCGTTTGGCGATATGGAAGCCGGAACAGCAATTCGTCGTGCAGTTAATCTATCTATTGAGAACAATATAGTAACCGAAGATATCGCCCCCGAAGGCGTAACACCATCTTCGACCTCTGAAGTTGGCGACTATATTGCAAACAATATTTAGATAAAATTGAACTACCCATGAGTGACACTGAAAAATATTTTCCGGCCCTCACAGATGTGATGGCCGCACAGAACGTTCTTGCAGAACTTCTGAATCCGACACCATTAATGCTCAATCGTAATCTCTCGGAAGAGTATGACGCTACTGTTATGCTCAAACGCGAAGATCTGCAGATGGTGCGCTCTTACAAGATTCGCGGCGCTTATAATAAGATTCGATCTTTAACTCCCGAGCAAACAGCATTAGGCATTGTGTGTGCCAGTGCAGGCAATCATGCTCAGGGTGTGGCCTTATCGTGCAACCAACTCAAAATTCAGGGTAAGATATTCATGCCCGTAACTACACCTAAACAAAAGATTAATCAAGTTAAAATGTTTGGTGGCGAATATGTTGAGGTTGTTCTGATTGGAGACACGTTCGATGAAGCCAACACTGCTGCAATTGCGACTTGCACGGAAGAGGGTAAAACTTTTATTCCTCCCTTCAACGATCCGAAAATTATCGAGGGACAAGGCACTATCGGCTTGGAAATTCTTCAACAAAATCGTGCTCCAATCGATTATGTTTTTGTTCCAATCGGTGGTGGCGGTCTGGCATCCGGTCTTGGCGCAGTGATTAAACAACTCTCGCCCGAAACAAAAATAATCGGCGTTGAACCGGCAGGTGCTGCAGGCATGAAACTGTCGTTCGAAAAAGGTGAAGTAACATCTCTCGATTCGATTGATAAGTTTGTTGATGGAGCTGCTGTACAGACTGTTGGAGACATTACATTTGATGTGTGCCGTAAGGTAATAGATGACATTGTGCTGGTGCCTGAAGGTAAAGTGTGCTCAACGATTCTAAAACTCTATAACTTCGACGCCATAGTAGTCGAACCGGCGGGTGCGCTCAGTATCAGTGCACTTGATTATTATCGCGAGCAGATCAAAGGAAAGAATGTGGTTTGCGTTATAAGCGGAAGCAACAACGATATTGTGCGAATGGAGGATATCAAAGAGCGTTCACTCCTGTTTGAGGGTTTCAAGCATTACTTTGTGGTTAGATTCCCGCAACGCGCCGGAGCCCTTCAAAATTTCGTTAGCAATGTCCTTGGTCCGAAAGATGATATCACATACTTTGAGTATAAGAAGAAGACCAATCGCGAGAAGGGACCAGTGCTTATCGGCATCGAGCTATCGGATCCAACAGATTTCGATGGTTTAACAGAGCGTATGGCACACAGTGGTATCGATTATGTTTATCTTAATGATAATCCTAATCTTTTTGAATTTTTAATCGGATAATCTCATTACATGGCACATACTTTATTCGACAAAATATGGGATTCACATGTTGTTCAACATGTAGAAGATGGACCTCAGCAGCTTTATATCGACCGACTCTATTGCCACGAGGTGACGTCGCCTCAGGCATTCGATGGTCTTAGAGCCCGTGGTCTCAAATGTCTGCGCCCGCAGAATATTTTTTGTATGCCCGACCACAATACACCAACCCACGACCAAGATAAACCTATTGAAGACCCTGTAGGTCGCGAACAGGTTGAGACTCTTGCTCGAAATGCAAAGGAATTTGGACTCGAGCATTTTGGCATGATGGATCCCCGCAATGGTATTATTCACGTTGTTGGCCCCGAACGAGGTTTGACACTACCCGGTATGACTATCGTATGTGGTGACTCTCATACATCGACACATGGTGCTGTCGGGGCAGTTGCCTTTGGTATCGGCACATCGGAGGTTGAAATGGTTCTCGCCTCTCAGTGCATACTGCAACAGAAGCCAAAATCTATGCGAATCACGATTGATGGTCAACTCGGTGAATGCGTCACAGCAAAGGACGTTGCCCTATTCCTGATGTCAAAACTCACAACGTCGGGTGGCACGGGTTACTTCATAGAATATGCAGGTGAAGCAATACGCAATATGAGCATGGAAGGCCGACTCACCTTATGCAATCTTTCGATCGAAATGGGAGCGCGAGGCGGTTTTGTTGCACCTGATGAAATAACATTCGAGTATTTAAAAGGGAAAGATTATGCACCCAAAGGCGAAGCTTGGGATAAGGCTATAGAACAATGGAAAACGCTCGCAAGTGGAGAGGACGCTGTTTTTGATAAGGAGCTTTCATTCCGTGCCGAGGATATTGAACCAATGGTGACCTATGGTACTAATCCAGGAATGGGAATGGGTATAACCGAATCTATACCGGCACTCGACACAATTGATGACGCCGGCAAAGTTTCATTCCAAAAAAGTTTGGAGTATATGGGCTTTGAAGCTAATAAGCCGATTATTGGTGAAAAGGTTGACTACATTTTCCTTGGAGCCTGTACAAATGGACGCATAGAAGACTTCAGAGATTTTGCATCAATTGTGAAGAACCGCAAAAAGGCCGATAATATAACAGCGTGGTTGGTTCCCGGTTCATGGGGCGTAATGAAGCAGATTCAAGATGAGGGAATCGACAAAGTGCTTCAAGAGGCAGGCTTTGAGATACGCCAACCTGGATGTTCGGCATGCCTGGCGATGAACGACGATAAAGTTCCATCAGGGAAGTTGGCGGTTTCAACATCAAACCGCAACTTTGAGGGTCGTCAGGGACCCGGGGCTCGCACGGTGTTGGCAAGCCCAATCGTGGCCGCCGCCGCTGCCGTTACGGGAGTTATAACAGATCCAAGAACACTAAGCTAAGAGCGATGAAACAGAAATTTGATATAATCACAAGCAGATGCGTTCCTCTTCCTCTTGAGAATGTTGACACCGATCAAATCATCCCCGCCCGCTTCCTTAAGGCCACAACCAGAGATGAGAGCTATTTCGGAGAGAATCTGTTTAGGGACTGGAGGTATAATGCCGATGGTAGCATAAATACGGAGTTTGTGCTTAACGACCCGACTTATGGCGGTGAAATTCTGGTGGCCGGAAAAAATTTCGGTAACGGTTCAAGTCGCGAACACGCTGCCTGGGCTATAGCTGGATACGGATTCAGAGTGGTGATTAGTAGCTTTTTTGCTGATATTCACAAGAACAACGAATTGAATAACTTCGTGCTACCGGTAGTGGTTAGCGAGGGATTCCTTGAACGTTTGTTTGCTTCCATATTTGAGAATCCCAACATGGAAGTTGAAGTCAATCTTCCATCTCAAACGGTTACAAATAAGGTGACAGGCGAACAGGAGATGTTTGAAATCAATGGATATAAGAAATATTGCTTTATGCATGCCCTTGACGACATTGACTTCCTACTCGAAAATAAAGAGAAAATAGAAGCTTGGGAGGCCTCCCATCTCTGATACTTGCAAAAGAAAGCGGCTTGATTCAGATTCGAATCAAGCCGCTTTCTTATCAATAAAAATCATGAATTTACTCCATTCCAAGCTCTTTACGCAGGAAGACGGATGTTGGTGTGTCGAGCTTTGCTACCTCTTCAGGTAGACCTTCTGCCACAATCATGCCGCCCTCACGACCTCCACCTGGTCCCAAGTCTATGATATAGTCGGCACACTTGATGATGTCAAGATTATGCTCGATAACAACAATCGTATTCCCCTTATCGGCAAGTTTATTTATCACCTTCATCAACACTCGAATATCCTCGAAGTGAAGACCTGTAGTAGGTTCATCAAGAATGAAGAGTGTCTTCCCGGTATCTCGCTTGGCCAATTCGGTTGCCAGTTTTACGCGTTGATTCTCACCTCCGCTCAATGTGCTCGATGGCTGTCCAAGCTTAATATACCCCAAGCCGATATCTTGTAATACTTTTATCTTTTTTAGAATTGCCGGTACGTTGGCGAAGAACTCTACCGCCTGATTCACAGTCATTTCCAATACATCAGAGATTGACTTTCCCTTGTAGCGGACCTCGAGTGTTTCTCGATTATATCTTTTGCCGTGACAATCTTCACATGGCACTAATACGTCGGGGAGGAAATTCATCTCAATGGTTCGATAGCCATTTCCCTTGCATGTCTCGCAACGGCCTCCTGCCACATTAAACGAATACCGTCCTGGCTTATATCCTCGTATCTTTGATTCAGGCAACTCTACGAATAACTTGCGAATATCAGAGAATACGCCAGTATATGTTGCTGGATTCGAACGCGGTGTACGTCCCAATGGGCTTTGATCCACGGTCACGACTTTATCGATATTTTCAATACCCTCAACTCGATCGAACGGCAATGGCTCCTGAAGTGAACGATAGAATCGTTTGCTAAGAAGTGGATGAAGCGTACCATTAATGAGCGACGACTTACCAGAACCGCTGACTCCCGTAACACATACAAATTTACCCAACGGCAAACGAAGCGTCACATTGCGAAGATTATGACCTTTTGCACCCTCGATTGTAAGATACTTTCCGTTGCCCTCTCGGCGCTTAGCCGGGATCTCAATCTGACGTTTACCGTTAAGATAGCTTGCTGTCAAAGTATCGCTCTTTAACATCTCGTTTGGAGTGCCTTGAAACATCACTTCGCCACCATAACGTCCTGCACCGGGGCCAATATCTACAACGTAGTCAGCTTCGGTCATTATATCCTTATCATGTTCAACCACGATGATAGAGTTACCGGTGTCGCGCAGTTGCTTCAAGCTATTTATTAGACGCACATTATCGCGCTGATGCAGACCGATTGATGGCTCATCAAGAATGTAAAGAACATTTACCAATTGCGAACCTATCTGAGTTGCAAGTCTAATACGCTGGCTTTCACCTCCACTCAATGTGCCGCTATTTCGATCGAGCGACAAATAATCCAAACCGACATCGATAAGAAAGCTCAATCTACTTCGTATCTCTTTCAGAATCTCCTCTGCAACAACTCGTTTACTCTGATCGAGACGATCCTCCAGTCCTTTGGTCCATTCATAGAGTTCTGCAATATCCATCTGCACAACATCGGCAATACTTTTGCCGTCGATGAAGAAATAAAGCGCTGTTTTATTCAAACGCTTGCCTTCACATTCGGGGCATGTGCCACGAGAAAAATACTGTTCGCTCCACTTATTAGCTTCCGAACCAGCGTCCTCTCCGTTTTGCATTTCGATGTATTTAACGAGTCCGTCGAACGAAGCTGCATAGTGAGTCGTGGACATTGTCTCGTTCGAAATATCAAGTCGGGCATCGGTACCATCCATGATATCGTTCAATGCCTCTTGAGGCAAGTCCTTGACTGGAGTCCGCAATGTCGCTCCGTAAAGCTTGCAGATAGCCTCTAATTGCCAAAATATAAGAGAATTCTTATAGCGACCTAATGGTGCGATAGCTCCGTCGTAGATAGATTTATTCTTGTCTGGAAATACCTTGGCCTCATCGACAAGATTCACATATCCTAAACCTTTGCAACGACGACATGCGCCCTGAGGGGAATTGAACGAGAAATTATGCGGTGCCGGTTCAGGATATGATATTTCTGACTCCGGATCCATTAACGACTGACTATAATGGCGCACTTCATCTTTGACCACATCGTAAACCATCATCTGGCGGTCGCCTTGTTTCAATGCCGACTCAACTGAAGCGCGAAGACGCAACAAATCCTCATCTTCTGGCTTAACTTTCAACCTATCAACTACTAACTCAACTGTATGATTCTGGTAACGATTGAGTTTCATGCCAGGCTCCAACTCTTTCAGTTCGCCATCTACACGCACATAGAGATAGCCCTTCTTTCGCAGATTCTCAAAAAGCTCTTTGTAATGGCCCTTACGGTTCTTTACAAGTGGGGCCATAATATAGATCTTACGATTTGAATACGCCTCAATTATCATCTCAACGATACGGTCCTTGGTATATTTTACCATCTTGGCGCCGGTAACGTAGCTTCTGGCCTCTCCCATTCGCGCAAAAAGCAAACGAAAGAAATCGTATATCTCTGTTGTTGTGCCGATTGTGCTTCGAGGATTCTTGTTTACAGTCTTCTGCTCAATACTGATAACCGGGCTGAGCCCTGTAATTTTGTCTACATCGGGACGTTCGAGCGAGCCGAGCATATTTCTTGCATACGATGAGAAAGTCTCTATATAGCGACGTTGTCCCTCTGCAAAAATAGTATCAAAAGCCAACGACGACTTACCACAACCGCTAAGTCCTGTAATGACGCTTAACGAATTGTGGGGAATCGTCACATCTATGTTCTTCAAATTGTGGACCCTGGCGCCATATACCTCAACAGCTTCGGATCTCTTAATATCTTCTTTCATTAACTATGTCTATACAAATTCTGTGCCATAGATATCACTTATTTATAAATAGATGCAACTTTTAGCATCTTCTAAGTAATATCTATTCTCACTGTGAACTGGTTTGCGGTTTACGAAATCCGACAATATTGATGTCGCCTGATCTTTTGTAACGCACACCATCGGCGCCCACAGCTTCTATTACATAGTAATAAACACCTGAGATAACTTTTTTCCCGTTTTCAGTCCCATCCCAACCCATCGATGGATTTGAAAAGCTAAATACCTGCTGCCCTGATCGGTTAAATATCACACACTTAAATTGTGTCAACGAACGATAACTGACTTTCCATACATCATTAACACCATCGCCATTTGGCGAAAATGCATTCGGAATGCGAAGATCAGAATTACCAATAGCCACTTCATAGCTCTCTCCTATCGTTTCACATGTACCAGTAGCATTACTTCCTACATAACGTAGGTAAAATCTCCCCTCTTTATCGAAAGTTAAATTCAGATCTCTTTCTGTATAACGTGAATCGATGGTACTAAATTCAGGGTCGGACGATACTTGCCACTCATTGTGAATCACCGCATCGGTTGGATATGCATTGAAATCGATTATTACCGGTGCCGAGCCGCCAAGCATTGCCTGTGCCGAGCCATTCATCACGTTCGACATATCTTCGTAGGCATTATGCTGCTTCACTGTTGTTCTCACATCCAGACCGTTGGGTGTCAATGACGCAGATTCAACAGAAACCTCGCTATCCCATACCCGCAAAAAACGATCGCCCAAAACCTTAACAGAACTATTGCAGAGCAACGCGGGAGTAATATCAAAATCTGTTTCTATATAATCTTTCTGAGTAACACACTCATTCGCGTTCCAAGACTGAGCATTTGCATCCCATTGAAGATTGTTGTAAGAGATATTAATACCTCTACTCAACACCTTCCGTTGCCCCGTCAGTGTATAATAATAAATTGGACCAGCGTCTCCGTCAAAGTTTAGTTTTGTGCGGTCACAACTCTGCTCTGTAGCACCTGTCACCGACTCCGCCACGAAGCGATGTTTAGCATAATCCACCACCCAGAAATGCTCCTCGACACCATCGTGCTCGACAATATATCCACAATCACCAAGCGGGGAAGCAAGACTTATTGTGTTGATGTTTTGTGACACCGAAAGCTCTTTTGCATACGTTGCCCCAAGATTTGAGTATTCCTTTAACTTAACTGATTTAACATCTACAATACCAGATATATTAATCTGCTTTATTTTTGAAATATCAAAGACTACAAATATAGTCGGAAGTCCTGATTGCGCAGGTGGGGTATCAATCACAACTTTATGTTGAGAATCACCCACAAACTCAATTTCCAATCCAGCTGCATTTGCCTTTACTCCTATCAGCAACAATAAAACTACAATAATGCACTGTAACCTTATCATATATTTACGTAAATTACTAATCATTTTTGGTTGAAATTTATACATAATAGTAACGTAGATTTCCTGCTAATATTCTATATTGTATAGCTGTGATTACACTCCTACGCTTTCTGATTTCTTATTTTTCTAATTTTGACTTATCTTTGCACCAAATTTAATCAAATTAAGTTTAAACAACTTCATTAGATGAAACAACATTGGATACATAAAACGAACATTATATTTTGCTTCGGATTATTGCTTATTAGCGCTATATTACAATTTTTTTTAGGTGCTATTAATTGGAACATCCTCGCTTGGCCGGTCAACATCTATGCTACAGGCGCCTTTCTCCTAAGTCTAATTGCGATGCATCTATTGCGTAAACGGATATATCTCTTCTCATGGTTAGCGACGCCTCAAGCTGCAGTCTCAGCCCTTCTTATGACGTTACTAATGACCGTGGCAATGGGTTTAATTCGTCAAACTCCTGCCAATGAACCATCGTCCGACTCCTTTGGTTTCTCCCGAATGGTCCAATTTTGGCCTTTTGTTTTAGCATACTTCTGGCTCACAACGTCCCTTGGGTTAACAATCCTTAAACATGGATTTCCCACTAACTGGAGAACTTTAGGCTTTCAACTTAATCATTTTGGATTATTTATTGCTCTCGTGTCCGCAACTGCAGGAAACGCTGATATACAACGCTTAAAGATGGTCACTTCTATTGGTGTTCAGGAATCGCAATCAGTCGACAATCGTCAATTCATACACGAACTTCCGTTCGCCGTTGAATTACTTGAATTCAAGATTGATGAATATCCACCGAAACTTATGATTGTTTCAAACTCTCCCGCAAAGGTTCTACCCGAAGGTAATCCTCAACATTTACTTTTGGAGTCTAACATCCATAATGGAGAGTTGCTAGATTGGGAGATTGATATAGTTAAGAATATTCCGAATGCTATCCCTGAAATAAATAATGATACAGTTACTTTCAAAGAGAATCAGACTCGAGGTGCAACCTTTGCGAGCTATTTGAAAGCTAAAAATCACAAAACCGGTGCCATGCGCGAAGGATGGGTCAGCCATGGAAGTTTTCTATACCCGCCAATAACACTGCAGCTCGATCAGAATCATAATATTGTGATGCCCCCGCCGGAATCTCGTCATTTCTTATCGCGAATAAAGATATATACCGAACATGGAGACACCATTGAAGGTAACGTAGAGGTGAATCGACCCTTTGAATTTAAGGGATGGAAAATTTACCAACTGAGTTACGACGAAAGCAAAGGTCGTTGGAGCGAGCTTAGTATTCTCGAATTGGTACGCGACCCTTGGTTACCTGTAGTATATACCGGAATCCTTATGATGATAATTGGAGCAATCTCTCTAATATTTAAAAATAGAAATGATTTCAATAAATCTTAAGTTATGAATTGGTCATTATTCCCATATTTCGCTATTCCCGCCTCTTTGCTTTGGGCGGGAGGTGCATATTCCGCCTTCCGTGATCGTAATACACGACTCACCTACCTGCTGACACTCGGCGGATTATTGATTTTTTTCGCATTTATATTTGGTATGTGGGCGTCGCTCGATCGTCCGCCCTTACGCACCATGGGTGAAACTCGTTTATGGTATTCAGCATTTCTTCCTTTAGCAGGTATCATAGTGTATGCAAGATGGCGATACAAATGGATTCTGACATTCAGTTGGATTCTCTCACTTGTGTTCATATGCATAAATATTTTCCGACCAGAGATACACAATAAAACATTAATGCCTGCCTTGCAAAGTCCTTGGTTTGCTCCACATGTCATTGTATACATGTTTGCTTATGCATTATTTGGAGCCGCTACTCTCATGGCATTATATGTAATTGTTCAAAATCGGCATAACCGAACCGACAAAGAGATTGCACTCTGTGACAATCTTGTATACGTTGGATTTGCATTTATGACTTTAGGTATGCTGATGGGTGCATTATGGGCCAAAGAGGCTTGGGGACATTATTGGGCTTGGGATCCGAAAGAAACCTGGGCAGCCGCCACATGGATTGGATATCTGGTCTATATACACTTTCGCATCTCAGCGCCGCAAAAGATAGTGACATCTATGGCAATTATAGTCATCTCTTTCATTCTTCTGCAGATATGTTGGTACGGCATCAATTATCTACCATCAGCCCAAGGGACAAGTGTTCATACCTATAACCTTCAATAATTCTATTAAGTAGCTCACAGAAATTAATGAACAAATAAAACGCAGTTATTTTTGTGCTGATTTGGATGCGGAAGGAAGGAGCATAC
>QLIP01050525.1_pt1 | contig 19101 bp, 20 predicted proteins | sample 1769771 | NCBI WGS metagenome assembly QLIP01 (sample SAMN09428762, study PRJNA476227) | Gut metagenome, whole genome shotgun sequencing project. | isolation source: cecum | host: Rhizomys sinensis | place: China: Jinsha town of Minqing, Fujian Province | collected 2013-09-23
GTGGGCAGCAACCCCATATTCACGCCCATATTGATGAAGGCTTGAACGCCCATCCACAAACCAATGCCCATTGCCACCAAGGCGGGGAACACCCGCTCCAAGCGCACGCTTTGCCAGCCGATTAAAAAGGTGCGCCACACCAATAAGGCAAATAAGGCTATCACCACCGCAACACTCAACAAGCCCAATTCTTCTGCCAAAACCGCCAATAAAAAATCCGTGTGGGCTTCGGGCAAATAAAATAATTTTTCTACGCTCGCGCCCAAGCCCACGCCCCACCAATCGCCCCGCCCAAACGCAATTAAAGAATGGGAAAGTTGGTAGCCCCTGCCAAAAGGGTCTTCCCAAGGGTTTAAAAAGCCAAACACGCGCTCTCTGCGGTAAGGCGAAAACGCAACCATTGAAAAAAACGCCAAAATCAACAAAAACAAGAGGGAAAAAAACCAGCGCGCCCGAAAACCGCCCAAAAACAACACCCCCATAAAGGTGCTTAAAATCACCACCAAGGCGCCAAAATCGGGTTCTAACAACAGCAAAAAGGCGATGAAGCTCATCAAAATGGCGGGCGGCACTAAGCCTTTGACCAAGTCCATCATCTGCGCCACTTTGCGCGTGCTGTAATCGGCGGCATACAAAACAGCAAAAAGCTTCATCAATTCGGAAGGCTGCACGTTGAACATTCCTAAGTGAATCCAGCGTTGCGCGCCGTTGATGTCCCGCCCCACCACCAAAACCGCCACCAATAAAAGAATGCCTAATAAAACCAATTTCAACGCCATCGCTTGCCAAAATTCCAAGGGAACGTAAAAGGCAAGGTAAGAAAAAAGAAGCGCCACGCACAAAAACACAAAGTGGCGGGTTAAGTAATATTCCCCGTTGAAGGCATTCGTTGCACTTTCGCTCGCAATGCCAATGGAAGCGGAATAAACCATCACCAAGCCAATAGATAAAAGCAATAAAACGCTCCACAGCAGATAAAAATCTATGGTGGTTTTGGGGCGACCGGTGTTGAAAATCAACATTGCCGCCTCCATTCTTCCACGCAATTTTTAAAATCCACGGCACGCTCGGCATAATTTTGATATTGATCCAAACTTGCGCACGCAGGGGAAAGTAAGACGCAATCGCCTTCTTTGGCGTTGCCCATCAACCAAGCAAAGCCTTCTTTTAAGGTGGGAAAATATCGGTGCGGAAGATTTTTTGAGGATAAAACGGCTTGCATTTTTTCCCCATCTTTCCCCATAAAGAGCACCGCACGCGCCGTTTTTTCTAAAATGGGTTTCAACGGGGAAAAATCTTGCCCCTTGCCTTCCCCGCCCAAAATAATGAGGGTTTTTTTGTAAAGCTTTCCTAAGCTTTCCAACGCCGCCAAAGTTGCCCCTACGTTTGTGCCCTTGGAATCATCAATAAAATCAATCCCTTGGAAGCTATCCACTTTTTGCACGCGGTGTGCCGGGGGAAGAAATTCTTTTAAAAAAGGAATCAAAGATTTCACCTCCACGCCGCAACTTTCCAACAACATTAAGCTTGCCATTGCGTTTAAAGCGTTGTGCGCGCCCAACATTTTTAAATCGTGGAGGGAAAATAAGGCGTCTTTCCCACGGTAAACCACATTGTTTTGAAAGCCAAAATCGCTTTCGTTTAAAGGAAAATCAAGCGAAAAGAAACGAAAATCAGCGTTTTTCCACGGTAAACAAGGGATTTTTTTCAAAAGCTTAAAAGCAATTTTGTGTTGGGCGTGATCAAAGATTTTCCATTTGGTTTTTGCGTATGCTTCAAAAGAAAAATGGTAGCGGTCTAAATGATCTTCCGTGATGTTTAAAAGCGCAGCCGCCACAAGCGGCAAAGAAAAGGTTTTTTCCAATTGAAAACTGGATAATTCCAAGACCCAAAATTGAGGAAAATCGTTTTTTTCTTGCGCCGTTAAAAAAGCGCTCAATGCAGAAGGCGAAATATTCCCGCAGGCAAGTGCCTTTTTGCCTGCCGCGTTTAACAAAAAGGTGGTGAGTAAAGTCGTGGTGGTTTTGCCGTTTGCGCCCGTGATTCCCAAAATTTGGCTGTGCGGGCAATATTTTTGAACGGCGTAAGAAAACAATTCAATTTCAGAAATCACCCGAAAATGTGGGGGGAATTGAAAATTTTCCGGGTTTAACCCCGGGGCAATCAAAGCAAAATCAAAGGCTTCCCAAGGAAGGGAAAAATTCCCTCCCAAGTGGCATTCTTTTAAATTTAAGCCCTTGATTTCCTTTAAAAAGGGCGGATGTTCTCGGCTATCCCAAAGGGTGGTTCCCACTTTTTCCAAACGCAAAAAACGCAAGGCAGAAAGCGTGCTTTCGCCCAATCCCAAAATCAGCGCGTTTTTGCCCAAGTTTTCCATTTTTCTTACCGCAATTTCAGGGTGGATAAACCGATTAACACCAGCAAAATGGTGATGATCCAAAAACGCACCACCACTTGGGTTTCTTTCCAGCCGCTTTCTTCAAAGTGGTGGTGTAGGGGCGCCATTTTGAATAAACGTTTTCCCTCCCCAAAACGTTTTTTGGTGTATTTGAAAAAGCCCACTTGCAACATCACGGAAACGGTTTCCGCTACAAAGACGCCCCCCATAATAAAAAGCACCAATTCTTGGCGCAAAATCACCGCAACCGTCCCCAAGGCTGCACCCAAAGCCAAGGCGCCCACATCCCCCATAAAAACTTCTGCGGGGTAGGCGTTGAACCACAAAAAGCCTAAGCCTGCGCCCACCAACGCGCCCAAGAAAATGCACAATTCGCCCGCGCCCGGAACATAAGGCATCAACAAATATTTGGCATAAATGGCATTACCCAAGGCATAAGAAAACACAGCGAAGGCAGCAGCAATCAGCACCGCCGGCATAATGGCTAAGCCATCCAAGCCATCCGTTAAATTCACTGCGTTGGAAGAGCCCACAATCACAAAATAGCTTAAAACCACAAAACCGGTGATGCCCAAGGGGTAAGCCACGGATTTGAAAAAAGGCAAGAGCAATTCCGTTTGCGCAGAAGAAGGCGAAAAAAAAGACAAACACAGCGCCGCCCCGCACCCCAACACCGATTGCCAAAAATATTTCCAGCGGGAAGACAAACCTTCCGGGTCGCGGTAAACCACCTTTTTCCAGTCGTCATACCAGCCGATTGCGCCAAAACCCAAGGTCACCACCAAGACAATCCACACGTATTTGTTGCTTAAATCTGCCCACAGCAAGGTGGAAAAAGCAATCGCCAATAAAATTAAGACACCGCCCATTGTGGGCGTGCCATCCTTTTTTAAATGCGATTGCGGACCATATTCCCGCACGGCTTGCCCCACTTTTTTGGCTTTCAAATAGCGAATCACCGAAGGTCCCAAAAGGCAGGCAAACACCAATGCCGTCAACACCGAGAGCACCGCGCGCAAGGTGATGTAATTGAAGACGTTGAAAAAGCGCACGTCTTCTGCCAAAAAACGCGCCAAAGTTAAGAGCATAGCGCCTCCAATGTTTGCACCACTTTTTCCATTTGCATAAACCGCGAGCCCTTCACCAAAAAGGTGGTGGGCAGAGTTTCTTTTTGGATTAAAGCGATGAAATCTTCTATTTTTTCAAAATGAACAGCGTTTTCACCAAACGCTTCCACCGCCCGGCGCATTTTTTCGCCCATTGCGTAAAGGGCATCGATTCCTTTTTCTTTGGCGAATTTACCCACTGCGCGGTGCAATGCTTCTGCTTCTTCGCCAATTTCCCCCATATCGCCCAAAACCAAAATTTTTTTCCCTGTGAGCGTGGATAAAACCCCAATGGCGGCTTCCATTGATTCCGGGTTGGCGTTATAAGAATCATCAATGATTTTCCAATTTTTCTTAGGAAAAAAACGCGCGTGTAAGCGCCCTTTGGGGGCTTCAAATGCGCTTAAAGCTTCTTTGATGGTGGGAAAATCAACGCCCGCTGATGTTGCCAAGGCAAAAGCCGCCAGAGCGTTTTCAGCGTTGTGTTTACCCAACACCTTTAAAGGAATCTCCCCTTCCTTTAAACACAAAATCCACTCGCCATTTTTTTCTTTCACTTGCGCGCAAAAATCGGCAGAAAGATTTTCCACGGCAAAGCTCAATTTTTTTTTGTTTTGTGCTTCTTTTTCCCAAAGGGGAAAATACGGGGAGTTTTTGGGGAATAACGCTACGCCATTTTCTTTTAAGCCTTGGCAAATTGCGCCCTTTTCTTTTGCCACGTTTTCAACGCTTTTTAAGCCGCTCAAATGCGCCCTGCCCGCGTTGGTAATCAAAACTCGATTGGGCGCGGCAATTTTGGATAAATACGCAATTTCCCCCGGGTGATTCATCCCCATTTCCACCACCACCACTTTTTCTTTTCCCAAAGGAAGTAAAGTAAAAGGCACGCCCAAATCGTTGTTTAAATTCCCTTGGGTGGCGGCGACTTTTTCTTCACCCCACGCTTTTTTGAAAATGGCAAAGAGCATTTCCTTGGTGGTGGTTTTGCCGTTAGAACCGGTGAGCGCAAAAACCTCCCTGCCCCATTTTTCGCGTTTGAAACGCGCCAAATCGCCCAAAGCTTCTTTGGTGTCTTTCACCAAAACCACTGGGAAATCGGGAGGGCAATGTTCTAAACTTTCCACCAAAGCGCAAGAAGCGCCCTTTTCTTTGAGCAAAGGCAAAAAAGAATGCCCATCAAAGTTTTCCCCTTTTAAGGCGATGAATAAAGAATCGCTTAAATCTTCCCGCGTATCGGTGGCGATTTTCAAAAAAAATTCGGGCGCTGCCGTGGAAAAAGGCAAAGTGCCTTTTGTCACTTCTAAAATATCCTTTAAAAACAATGGAGTTTGAAGAAGAATGGGCTTCATTCTTGCCCCCAATGTTTTTTTAAGGCGTTCTGGGCGTGGGTTTTATCCAAAAACGGGGTTTTGACGCCTTCTATTTCTTGGTAATTTTCGTGCCCTTTGCCGGCGATTAAAATCACATCGTTTTGGTGGGCGTGCTGGATGGCGTAATCAATCGCCACATCGCGCTCGGGCAACACCACGGCATCTTTTCCTGCATCTTCCAAAATGGCTTCAATAATTTTTAAAGGAGCTTCATCGCGCGGGTTGTCACTTGTCACCACCACGCAATCCGCCATTAGGCTTGCAATTTTGCCCATTTGAGAGCGTTTGCCCGCATCGCGATTGCCCCCGCACCCAAAAACCACCCACAATTTCCCCAAGCGTTTTTCTTTTAAAAAAATCAAAGAAGAAAGGGCGTTTTCTAAGGCATCCGGCGTGTGGGCAAAATCCACCAAGACCAAAGGGGCATCGGGCAAAAAAACACGCTCCAAGCGCCCTTCTGGCGCTTGGATTAAATTTAACGCGTCCCCAATTTCTTGGGGAGACCTCCCTCCATCCCACAAAATAGCAGCCACGGCAAGTAAATTATAAACATTGTGTTTGCCCAATAAGGACGTTTTGACCCCCACGCGGCCAGTAGGCAAAATCAAATCAAAAGTTTGAAGGGCGTTTTCCCCATCTACCTTTAAATTTTGCGCACTGATGTTTTTGCCTTCCCCCAAACCGTAACTCAGCACGCGGTGCGCCGTGCTTTCTTTTAAAATGATTTTGCCAAAATCATCATCACCATTCACTACCGCCAAGCGCAACTGAGGCGTTTTGAACAACTGCATTTTGGCAGCGGCGTAATCTTCCATCGTTTTGTGGTAATCCAAATGGTCGCGCGTCAAATTGGTGAAAATTGCCGCTTCCACACGCGCGCCGTTTAAGCGCCCTTCTGCAATGCCGATGGAACTTGCTTCCAACGCCACCGCACGCGCGCCCGCATTTAAAAAATCGTGTAAAAGACGCATTAAATCAGGGGCTTCCGGCGTGGTGAAGCCGGTTTCGTTTAAATTTCCCAAAAAGCCCGCACCCAAAGTGCCGATGAGCACGCAAGGTTGAGGGTAAACTTGCCCCAAAGCGTGGCTAATTGTGGTTTTGCCGTTTGTGCCCGTGATGGCAAGTAAATGCAATTTTTCGCTGGGATATTCCCACACCGCCGCGCTTAAAAAACCCGCCCATTGGCGCAGATTTTCTTTAAAAATCAAAGGAACGGGCGCATTTTCCACGGTAAAGCCGAATTTTTTTTCAAAATCGGTAGAACTCAAACCCTCTTTTTCCGCCACAATCATTACCGCACCCGCTTGAACGGCGTTGCGGATAAAAAGCCTTCTATCCGCAATAGAATCGGCAAACGCCAAAAAAATATCCCCTTCTTTGACTTTTCGGCTATCCATCGCCACGCCCCGGGGGAAAACACCCAAGGAATGCCATTCTTTTAAAAACTCTCGCGCGGAGGATTTCATACCGTATTCTCCGCATCCTCCGGCACGCCCAAATAGCGTAAGGCGGAGGTCATCACTTTGGAAAATAAGGGGGCTGCCACCACGCCACCGTAAAAGCCGTTTACGGAAGGTTCATCCACAGCAACGGCAACAATCAAGCGCGGGTTAGATAAAGGCGCCATTCCCACACAATCCGCCACGTATTTTTTCACGTAACTGCCCGATTCAATCTTGTTTGCCGTGCCGGTTTTCACCCCCACGCGATAGCCGGGCACGCGCGCCTGCACACCTGTGCCGCCTTCTTGGGTGGTCAATTCCAAAATGGCGCGCATTTCACGCACGGTTTGATCAGAAAAAACGCTTTGCCCGCTCCTTTTCACCACGTTGGATTTTTTAAAGGATAAAGAAACCAAATCGCCCGAACGCGCAAAAACGCTGTAAGCCCTTGCCAATTGCAATAAACTCACCGAAATGCCGTGCCCGTAGCTCATTGTGGCTTGTTCTACACTCCGCCAATTTTTCCAGTGGCGTAACCTGCCCTTGCCTTCCCCCGGCACCCCCAAATTGGGTGCTTGCCCAAAGCCCAAAGCGTTGAACGTGCCCCACAAATCTTCCGGCTTTTGACTTAACCCAATTTTTGCCGCCCCGATGTTGGAGGATTTTTGAATGATTTGCGCCACGGTTAAATTCCCATAGGCGCGGATGTCGCTGATGGTGTCTTTCCCCAGATTCAAATGCCCATCGGAAGAAGTATCAACCACGCTATCGTAACGGTGCGTGCCTTTTTCCAACGCCAACGCCACGGTAAAAGGCTTTAAGGAAGAGCCGGGCTCAAAGGTATCGGTAATGGCGCGATTGCGAAAAATTTCTTGGGTGCTTTGGTTCAAATTGTTGGGATTGTAAGAGGGGTAATTCGCCAAAGCCAAAATATCCCCGTTTTGCGGGTTCAAAATCACCACACTGCCCGCTTTGGCGCGGTGTTTCAAAACCGTTTCGCGTAAATAAGTAAAGGTTAAATATTGCAAGTGCGAATCGATCGCCAAGGTGATGTCTTTGCCGTTTAAGGGCTCTTGCACGGCTTTGACGTCTTCCACTATGTGCCCTCTGCGGTCTTTCAACACCACGCGTTTGCCATCCACGCCGGGCAATTCGCGCTCAAACGCCAATTCCGCGCCTTCTAAGCCGTTGTCTTCTATTCCTGTAAAACCCACCACGTGCGCGGTGGTTGCGCCAAAGGGGTAAAAACGCCGATAAGATTTTTCTTGATGAATGCCCGGAATTTTTAAAGCGGCAATGCGGGCGGCAACTGCGGGGGAAACCTGCCGATTCAAATAAACAAAATTGCGCTCGCTTTCCAATTTGCGGGATAAATCCGCTTCATTCATTTTTAAAGAATCCGCCAAGGCTTTTTTTTGTGCAGGCGTCATCCAGCGCGCATCCGATGGAATAGCCCAAATGGCGCGCATTGGAGTGGAAACGGCCAATAATTTCCCGTTTCTATCCAAAATCTTCCCACGCATAGAAGAAATATTGATTTCGCGCAAATAATGCGAAGAGCCTTTTTTTTGTAAAAAATCGCCGGAGACCATCAGCAAATAAAAGCCGCGCCCCAATAAAAGCAAAAAGGAAAAAAGCAAAATAAAACAAACCAACTTCACGCGCCAGACTTGTAAATTCAACAATAGGCTGCGACTTTCCAAATAGCGGTGTGCGTGGCGGCGGTGCACAATCATCATTGACCTCCGCGTGAAATCACGTGCATAGATAAGCGCTCGCGCGCCAATTTTTCAATGCGCGAAGGGTTTGCCCAGGTGGACAATTCCAATTCCAACTGCCCAAATTCTATGTTTAAGCGGCGGATGGTGTTTTCTTCTTCGTGGATGGCTTGGTAAATTTGGCGCGCGCGCTGCTGGCTTGCCACAACGCCCAAAGCGCTGGCAACCAAGAGTAAAAGCAAACACAAATTTACACGCAAGAGCACAATTTTTTCCACGGTCTACCCAGATTTTTTTTAAAAAAAATCCGTTTAAAATTTTTCCGCAACGCGCAAAACGGCACTGCGCGCACGCGGATTCGCCAAAATTTCTGCCGGGCTTACTTTGATGACTTTTCCAAGCATTTTGAGCTTGGGGGCGGGCAATTCCTTTTCTTTTAAAGGAAGGTTTTTAGGGAAATCACGCCAAGGTTTACTCATTTTTTGAAAGAAATTTTTCACAATGGAATCTTCCAAAGAATGAAAGGTAATCACCACCAAACGCCCGCCGCTTTTTAATAAGTTCAACGCCATTGGCAAAACGGCTTCTAACTCGCGCAGCTCTTGATTGATGAAAATCCGTATCGCTTGAAAGCTACGCGTCGCCGCATCTTGCCCGGGCTCAAAGCGGGGCACATTCGCACGGATGATCCTTGCCAGCTCCCCGGTGCGCGTGAGGGGATATTGTTGCCGATAAAGCACAATCGCCTTTGCAATTTTGAAAGCAAACCGCTCTTGACCATAATTTTTTAAAACCTCCTTGATTTCATCCACACCGGCGCGAGAAAGCCATTCTTCTGCGCTTTCCCCCACCAAAGGGTTCATCCGCATATCCAAAGGACCATCCGCTTGAAAACTAAACCCGCGGGAAGGTTCATCAATTTGGGGGGAAGAGACTCCCAAATCAAACAAAATGCCATCCGCGGCAAAAATATTGTTTTGGCGCGCCACTTCTTCCAACTTAGAAAAAGCAGAATGCGCCACTTGAAAACGGGAATCGGTGATTGTTTTTGCAAAAGCAACGGCTTCGGGGTCTTGGTCTATTGCCAACAAGCGCCCTTCTTCGTTTAATTTTTTTAAAATGCCTTGGGAATGCCCGCCCCGCCCAAAGGTGGCGTCCACATAAACGCCGGAAGGGCGGATATTTAAAGCGTCCAAGGCTTCATTCAACAAAACCGGTGTGTGCGTTTTCATAGCGCCAACTCGGTTAAAGAATCAGGCAAAGTGCCCGATGAAAACACGTTGGACGCCAAATTATTTTGTTCTGCCCAGCCCGCCTCGCTCCAAATTTCAAAATGCGTGCCCAAGCCCACCAAATAAGCCAATTTTTCGCATTGGGCGTAAAGCCGCAAGGAAGGCGGCAACAGTAAGCGACCGGAAGAATCCAAGGTGATGGGAGTGGCGTTTCCCAACATCACGCGTTTGACCGCCGCGGTGCTCACGTTAAAACTGGACAACGCCCCCAATTGCGCGCTCACCGGCTGCCAATTTTCTTTGGGATAGAGCAACAAACAGCGATGCGGATGCGCCGTTAACACCAGCGCCCCCTCGCCTTCCAAAGACGCACGGTATTTGGACGGAATGGCCAACCGTCCTTTGACATCTATATTCAACGACACCGTGCCTTCAAACATCGTCCAAACGCCCAAAAGAATAAAAAAAACCCACAAAAAAACATTTTTCGCCACTTTAAACCACTTAAAAATTTAGGTCAATGCAAAAAACGCTTTTTTCAAATAAAAAATGCGAAAAGCAACACGGATTTTCTTTAATAAAATCAAAGACTTAGAAAGCATTTCTAAATAAGGTTTTATTTTCTTTAAAAGCTACTAAATAAATGTTTTGGGTTCAAAAAGTTTTCAAAATTCGCAAGGGCTGAGTTTCTAAATAAAGCTTTATTTTTATTTAAAACAACTAAATAAAGTTATTTTTAAAATAACAATAAAAAACCCGCTGGGTGCGGGTTTTTTTAAGAGAATGATTTTTAAACGTTATTGTTGGACAGCAATTTGGTGACCTACGCGCGCGATGCCATTTTTTTCATCGGCATACACCAGCCACGGCGTGTGGCGTGCGTATTCTTCATCCGTCATCATCACAAAGGTGGCGATGATTAAAACATCTCCAACTTGCGCGCGGCGTGCGGCTGAACCATTTAAAGAAATAATGCCCGAACCGCGTTGCGCTTTGATGGCGTAGGTTGAAAAACGCTCGCCGTTATTCACATTCCAAATATCAATCTGTTCATATTCCTTGATATTGGCAGCTTCCAACAAGTTTTCATCAATGGCGCACGAACCCTCATAGTTTAAATCTGCGTGGGTGGCGCGCACACGATGCAACTTGGATTTCAAAATCAGTCTTTGCATTGTTGGCTCAAAAAGAAAAATTTCTGCGATTGTAGCGGTAAAACTGAGGCTTTCCACAAAAAAAGAAAGAATTTTTTTTTGCTTTTTGACAAAAACGCTACATTTCCAAATTATCCAATAAACGCGTTTTGCCCAAGCGCGCCGCCGCCAACACCACGTATTTTCCGGCTTCGTCTAAATTGCTGACCGGCTCTAAGTTTTCGCGAAAACAAATTTTCACGTAATCCACCTCGGCAAAACCGCTTTCCAACAACGCCACACTCGCGGATTTTTCCAAAATGCTTTTGTTTTTTAAGCCTTCTTCAAAGGTTTTTTTGAGCTTTTTTAAGGTGGAAGAAAGATTTGGCGCAATACGCCGCTCGTTTTCGTTTAAATAGAGGTTGCGCGAAGAAAGCGCCAAACCGTCCACATCGCGTTCAATTTCCACGCCGATGATGTCAATGGGCAACGCCAATTGGCGCACCATTTGGCGGATGATGAGCCATTGTTGGTAATCTTTTTTACCAAAGCACGCCACATCCGGCTGCACGATGTTGAATAATTTTAAAACCACCGTTGCCATTCCTTGAAAATGCGTGGGGCGGATTCTGCCTTCCAACACATTTTGAATTTCCGGCAATTTCACAAAAATAAGCTGCTCTTCCGGGTAAAGTTCTGAAACCTCCGGAGAAAACACCAAATCCGTTTGGGAGCACTTCAACTTTTCGCAATCAGCCTCAAAAGTGCGTGGGTATTTTTCAAAATCTTCCCCCGCGGCAAATTGCAAAGGATTGACAAAAATCGTGGTCACCACCACATCCGCGTGCTGGCGCGCCACTTCCACCAATTTTAAGTGCCCTTGGTGCAAATTACCCATCGTGGGCACTAAGGCAATGCGTTTACCCTCTTGGCGCAACATTTTTAACTGTTTTTGCAAGGGTGCAATTGCGTTGAAAATATCCATTTTCGTCTCAGTTTTAAAGTTTTCCACGGTGAACCTCTATTTTTTTCAAAAAAAATCAACGTTCACCGTGGATTTTTTTAATAACAATGCTCTTGGGCGGGGAATGTGCCCGCTTTAACTTCCTGCACGGCGGAATCCAGCGCGGATTGCACAGAAGAAGCGCCCGCCATAAAGTTTTTCACAAATTTTGCTTTTTTGCCGGGCGGGATATCCAACATATCGTAAATCACCAAAACCTGCCCTTTGGTGTGCGCGCCTGCGCCAATGCCGATGGTGATTAAACTCAAACTTTGGGTGATTTCCTTTGCCAATTCCGCCGGCACGGCTTCCAAAACCATCATTGTTGCGCCAGCATCTTCCAACAATCGCGCGGCATCTTTTAAGCGCTTTGCGGATTCTTCATTTTTCCCCTGCACTTTGTAACCCATCACGTGCACCGATTGCGGCGTCAAGCCAATGTGCGCGCAAACCGGAATGCCACGCGTGGTGAGGAATTTCACGGTTTCTGCCATTTCCGCCCCGCCTTCAATCTTCACCATTTGCGCGCCGGCAGCCATCAATTGCACAGCGTTTTCAAAGGTTTTTTTGGGGGAAATTTGAGACGTGCCAAAGGGCATATCCGCAAAAACAAAGGGCACGCTACACCCGCGGCAAACCGCTTGAAGATGGTAAATGATGTGCTCCAAGGTCACAGGCAAGGTGGTCGTTTGCCCTTGGATGACGTTTCCTAAGGAATCGCCAATCAAAATGCAGTCGGCTTGCGCGTTTTCCAACATTTTGGCAAAACTCGCGTCATAGCCCGTAAACATCGCGATTTTTTCGCCGTTTTCCACTTTTTTGAATAAATCGCTTTGCGTCAAACGTTTGGTGGTGACTTGTGCAGACACGACATTCTCCGTTTACAAAAAAAATCATTTTAAAGGCGAAAAATCTTTTGTAAAGAAAGCGCCACACGCCACGCATTGGCTGTTCCACGCTGGGGAATGGCAAGATGAGGCGCAATTTCGCAAAGCGGGGTTAACACAAATGAGCGCAAATGCATTCGGGGGTGAGGAAGGGTTAAATCGGGGGAATGGGCAACAATATCCCCATACAACAACAAATCCAAATCCAAGGTGCGCGGGGCGTTCAAAAAAGGGCGTTTTCTGCCAAAAGCGTTTTCAATTGCGTGCAATGCTTTTAAAAACAAAAAGGGAGAAAGCTCAGTTTTACAGTGCGCCGCCGCGTTTACAAAATCATTTTGCGCGGTGGGGCAATCAATTGGCGCGCTTTGGTAAAAGGAAGAATGTTGAATGAAAACGCTCTTTTCTATTTTTTTTAAGGCGAGCAAAGCTTCTTTTAAAATGACCACGGAATCGCCCAAATTGCTGCCCAAAGAAATGAAGCAATCAATCATATTTTTGAAAAAAATTACGGCGTGACCGTGGAAGAATGACTTTCGCGCGTTCTTTTACGAAAACGGCGGCGTCTTTTGCGTTGGGGGTGCTGGCCTTCCAAATCTTCCAACATTTGCGCGCGCACAGAATCATCGGCGTATTGAAAATCTTCCCACCATTGCCACAATTCTTGGGGCACTTCCCCCGTTTGCGCGCGCAAACCCAAAAAATCAAAGGCTGCCCGAAAACGCGCTTGCGCCAACAATTTGTGTGCACGCCCTTTCACGCGTTTTTCAAAGCGCGGCTGCAACGCCCAAATGTCGCGCACATCGCCCAAAACGCGCCGCGGCACAGCCAATTTTTCCGCGCGTTTTTCCAAGACTTCATCCATCGCGCGATTTAAAGCATTGATTAAATTGTCTTCTTTTTTGTATTCTTCCCACAAAGCGCGCGCTTCCTGCCAAAGCAAGGTAGCAAATAAAAACCCGGTGGAAATGCCTTTGCCTTGTAAAACACGGCGGTCCGTGTTGCCCAACGCCAAACGAATGAATTTTTTGCCTTCCGCATGCGCCAAAACCACATCCAACAAAGGCAACACACTTTTTGCTAAGCCAAATTCGCGCAATTGGCGCAAGCATTTTAAAGATTGCCCGCAGGTAAACACCTTCACCGTTTCGTCAAACAAGCGCGCCGGTGGCTCGTTTTCCAAAAGATTCATCATTTTCAAAATGAGTTGAGCGCTTTTGGTTTCAATTTCCATCTGCAATTTGGCAGACAAACGCACCGCGCGCAACATCCGCACCGGATCCTCGCGAAAGCGGTCAGCGGGGTTGCCGATGGTGACCAATTTTTTGTTTTTTAAATCCAACACGCCATTGAAATAATCCGTGAGCGTTTCGGTTAAAGGGTCATAATAAAGGGCATTCACGGTAAAGTCTCGCCGAGCGGCATCTTCTTGTTGCGAGCCAAAACGGTTGTCACTTAGTAAGCGCCCTTCATCCGTGGTGTGCCCTTCTGCTTTGGCACGGAACGTGGTGACTTCAATGGTTTCGTGATTCATCACCACGTGCACAATTTTAAAACGCCTGCCAATAATGCGCGCGTTTTTGAAGGCACGGCGCACTTCCTCCGGGGTGGCGTTGGTGGCAACGTCAAAATCCTTGGGCGTGCGGTTTAATAATAAATCGCGCACCGCACCGCCCACCACAAAGGCAGAAAAACCGTTTTTGTGCAGCACTTCGCACACACGGCGCGCAGCCGAACTAATAGAATCACGGGAAATAGAATGTTCTTTGGAGGTGTAAATTTTGGGCAAATCCGCTTGATTTGCGTTTTTCCACCATTTTTTAACCCATTGCACGATCACGCGCATTTGTCCTGTAATGCCAAAAGGCAAGATTGCGCCGCTTTTTGCTCTGCTTCTTGGCGCGAATGTCCCCACGCCTCAGATTCTGTTTTTTCAGCAAGGCAGCGCACCAAAAAGCTTTTTTGGTGAGGCTCGCCCTTTTCCTTCACCAAAACATAAAGCGGCAATTTTTTTTGGCGCGCTTGCAAAAATTCTTGTAAGCGCGATTTGGGGTCTTTTTGGGGGGTGTCTAAATCAATGGCGTTGAGTTTGTTCGCATACAATTTTTGAATGACTTGACTCACCGTTTTTTCGTCAGAATCCAAGAAAATTGCGCCCAACAAGGCTTCCATTGCGTCCGCCAAAATAGAATCCGGTAACTTATTTTTTTTCTCGCCTTCTCCCAAATACAAAAAAGCATTTAAATTCAAACTCTGCGCAATTTCCGCCAAAGCGCTTTGTTGCACCAAATTGGCTCTTAAACGCGATAACTTTCCTTCATCCAACTGCAAAAAACGCTGATACAAAAGGCGAGTGACCACAAAATTTAAAACGGAATCGCCCAAAAATTCCAAGCGTTCGTTGTGCGGAATGCCAAAGCTGCGGTGCGTCAGGGCTTCTTTACACAAAGCAACATCGTTAAACACGTAAGAAAGCGCTTCATACAAGCGCTTTAAATTGTGTGGCATATCATCTTTTTTTGTTGTCTTTGGGTTGACGCGGACCATTGCCGGTGGATGCGTAAAAATCCAAAACCAAGTAAGCATTCCAAAATAAGTGAATGCGTTTTTCGTAATCCGCGGTGATCACCCACTTTCCGCCTTCTTTTTTGTAAATCAAATCCGCGGCATCAATATTCAACATATCAATTTCCGCAAATTTATCAAAAGCGCGTTGCACTTCAAATTTGGTGTCCCCGGAGCTCACCCTTGCCACGGTCGCGTGAATATCTTTTTTAACCTTATAAAATTCCGAGACCGCGGGCATCACTTTGGTGAAAAGCGCCACGCCCAACACCAAGAAAAAGCCCCCAATCGCCACGCCCCAAAGGGATATTCCTTTTTGTTTATGAATGCTCTGCATACGTCCTCCTAATCTTTTCTCATTTTATAAACTGTTTATGAAAGCGAAGTGCCCACGCGCGAAAAATCAGACAAATTGAGCCAAATCAAAAAAGCACGCCCCACCACGTTTTCATCTGGCACAAATCCCCACACGCGGGAATCCAAACTGTTGTCGCGATTATCCCCCATCACAAAATAATGCCCTTGTGGCACAACGCAACGTAACCCAGCGGACAAACGCGTGCAATGTTCTTTTAAAGAATCGCTCCATTCCCCCAGCGCCAATTCTTTTGCGTTGCGGTCGTTCAAATAGCGGAAAAAACGATTGCCTAACTGCGTTTCAAACTGCAAAGAATAATACTTTTTTTGCGGGTGCAAATATTCTTCGCGAATCACAAGGTCTTGCTTTTTGCCATTGACGGTCAAAATCTTATTTTGGTATTCCACCACATCGCCGCTTTCGCCCACCACACGTTTGATGAAATCAATGCTGGGGTTTTCCGGGTGGCGAAACACCAACACATCGCCCTTTTGCGGATTTTTCCCTTCCACAATCTTTTTATTCAACACCGGCAGCCGCAGACCATATTCAAATTTATTCACCAAAATAAAGTCGCCCGTCACCAAGGTGGGCACCATTGAATCAGAGGGAATTTTAAAAGGCTCTACCACAAAGGAGCGCAACAAAAACACCACCAACAGCACCCAAAAAAAATCCGCGCCCCAACTCACCCAGAAGGGTTTTGTGCCCTCGCGTTTTTTGCGCGTTAAACAATCCGCCCCATACAAAACGCCGGTCACGCAAACCAAAATGAATAAAATCAGCGCAAAATCCATTGCAAAAGATTTGAAAGGTAAAAAAAGAGGCTATTTTAAAAACATTTCCACAAGTTTTAAATGTTTTTTATTTTCCCTTTATTCTTTTTTTATTCTTTTTTAAAAAAAATAAAAGGTTAACCGTGGATTTTCCGCGGTCAACCCCGAATTTTTTTTAAAAAAATTCTAATTATCCGTCCTCAGCACCGCCAAAAAAGCTTCTTGCGGAATTTCCACTGCGCCAACTTGTTTCATCCGTTTTTTGCCGGCTTTTTGTTTTTCTAATAATTTTTTCTTGCGCGTGATATCGCCCCCATAACATTTTGCCAACACGTCTTTTCTTAACGCTTTCACGTTTTCACGCGCAATGATGTGCGAACCGATGGCGGCTTGAATGGCCACTTCATACATCTGGCGCGGAATCAACGAGCGCATTTTGGCAACCAATTCCCTTCCCCGAAATTGCGCGTTGGCGCGGTGAATGATGACCGACAAAGCATCCACCTTGTCGCCGTTGATTAACACATCCAACTTCACCACGTCCGCCACACGGTAGCACTTAAATTCATAATCCAAAGAAGCGTAACCGCGCGAAACGGATTTTAATTTATCAAAAAAATCCATCACCACTTCTGCCATCGGCATTTCATAAACCAATTTCACTTGCCTGCCGTGGTAATGCATTTCTTTTTGGTTGCCGCGTTTTTGGTTGCATAAGGTCATCACCGCGCCCAAATAATCTTGGGGAACGAAAATAGAAGTTTCAATGATGGGTTCGCGGATTTCGGCGATTTTCTGCGTTTCTGGTAAACGCGCCGGATTTTCTACAACCTTCAACGTGCCATCGGTTAACAGCACTTCATACACCACCGTGGGCGCAGTGGTGATTAAATTTTGGTCAAATTCCCGCTCCAACCTTTCTTGCACAATTTCCATATGCAACAGTCCCAAAAAGCCGCAACGAAAGCCAAACCCCAAGGCTTGTGAAACCTCCGGTTCAAAACGCAAAGAGGCATCGTTTAAGCGCAATTTTTCCAAAGCCTCACGAAGGGAATCGTATTGATTGGCTTCCAAAGGATAAAGCCCCGCAAACACTTGCGGTTTAATCTCTTTAAACCCCGATAAAGGCGCTTTGGCTTTGCATTCTGCGTGGGTGATGGTATCCCCCACCTTGGCGGCGGAAAGCTCCTTCACCCCCGCCGTCACAAAACCCACTTCCCCTGCGCAAAGCTCCGAGCGCACCACCGAGCGGGGCGAAAAAATCCCTACCTGTTCGCACAATTGCACCGCGCCCGTTGCCATAAAATAAAGCTTATCTTTGGGGCGCAAAACGCCATCCACCACGCGCACCAACATCACCACGCCCACGTAATTATCAAACCACGAATCAATAATCAAGGCTTTTAAAGGCGCGTTTTCATCGCCTTTTGGTGGGGGAATTTTGTTCACCACCAATTCCAAAATTTCTTCTACGCCTTCCCCCGTTTTGGCGGAAGCCAAAATGGCATCGTGCGCCTCAATGCCAATCACATCTTCAATTTCTAAGCGCGCGTTTTCCGGGTCTGCGGAGGGCAAATCAATTTTGTTTAAAACGGGCAAAACTTCCACGTTCAAATCAATGGCGGTGTAACAATTGGCAACGGTTTGGGCTTCCACGCCTTGGGAAGCATCCACCACCAACAATGCGCCTTCGCACGCCGATAAAGAACGGGAAACTTCATAAGAAAAATCCACGTGCCCGGGGGTGTCAATTAAATTTAATTGGTAAGTGTTGCCATCCCTTGCCACGTAATTTAAAGAAGCCGTTTGCGCTTTAATGGTGATTCCGCGCTCTTTTTCAATTTCCATTGAATCCAAAACTTGATTTTCCATTTCACGCGCGGAAAGCCCGCCGCAGCGTTCAATTAAACGGTCTGCCAAAGTGGATTTGCCGTGGTCAATGTGCGCGATAATGGAAAAATTGCGGATGTTTTTCATAAAGATAAATAGAAAAAGGCGAGATTTTAATGTTTTTTTTCTATGAGCGAAAACAAAGCGGCTTCATCCAAATGATAATGGCAAAGCTCCTTTTCGTTATAAAGCAAAACGGGCACAAGCCAATTGTATTTTTCAAAAAAAGGCGCATTTTCGGGGAGGTCAATATCCACCACGTTTAAATGTTCGTTCTTTAAAATTTCTTTTAATCTTTTTTCCATTGCCCAACACAAATGGCAATTTTTTCTGGAAAATAAAGTCCATTCGTTTTTTGCATTCATTTTTTTATCTTCACCTTCAAAACAGATTAAAATTTTAAAAATCCAAACCGGAGGGAAAAGAATATTATGGCAAAAATCAATTGGACGGATGACCTCAACACGGGCATTGATGAAATTGACCAACAACATCGCGCCATTGTGGATTACGTCAATGAATTGGATACGGCGCGCAAAACACAAGATAAAGAAAAAGTTGCAAAAATTATTGACGATACCGTGGATTACACCCTTTCCCATTTTGGTTTTGAAGAAACAATGATGGAAGAAGCGGGTTATGCCCTATTGCGCCCGCACAAAAGAGTGCATGAACTTTTCGTGCGTCGCGTGGCAGATTTACAAGAACGCTTTAAAAAAGGCGAAGACGTCAGCGAGGAATTGCATAGCCTTCTTTCGCGCTGGTTGGTGCGCCACATCAAGCACGATGATTACGCCTATGCGGAAACGGTGAAAAAGCATTTGAACATCGCTCCCCCCCCTCCAAAAAAGCCTTTTTGGAATCGCATTTTTGGTTTATGAGGAAAAAGAATGGCTGATTACGTCATCGCGCCCAGCATTTTGTCGGCAGATTTCGCAAGATTGGGCGATGAAATTGAAAACGTCATTCAAAGCGGGGCAGATTGGATTCACTTTGACGTGATGGACAACCACTACGTGCCCAATTTAACCGTAGGACCAATGGTGTGCAAAGCCGTGCGCCCCTTGTGCCGCGTGCCCATTGACGTGCACATTATGGCAAAACCGGTGGATCGCCTCATCACCGATTTTTTACTATCCGGGGCGGATTTCATTTCCTTTCACCCGGAAGCAAGCGACCACATCCACCGCAGTTTGAAACTCATCCGCGAAGGGCACGCCAAGGCG
>QLIP01065223.1_pt1 | contig 19071 bp, 12 predicted proteins | sample 1769771 | NCBI WGS metagenome assembly QLIP01 (sample SAMN09428762, study PRJNA476227) | Gut metagenome, whole genome shotgun sequencing project. | isolation source: cecum | host: Rhizomys sinensis | place: China: Jinsha town of Minqing, Fujian Province | collected 2013-09-23
TTCCAAGCATGTCGTTATGGTATGCTGTTCCAGTTGAAAAATTCTGGTGTTATGGAAAAGTTATGGTGTTCTGGTTAAATTCATTAGGGTCGTAATTGCTTTTTTTAGGATTGTTGTTCCTGAAGGCGGCGGGGTTGAAGGTGTTGCGCTTGGAAGCGCAACGGCCATGTTGACATGCTTAGAAGCATATCTTCCATAGTGCGCGCCTGAAGGCGGCGGGGTGGGAGATGTTGCGCTTGGAAGCGCAACGTCTATGGTGTCATGCTTAAAAGCATGGCTTCCGTTGTATCGCGCTTGGATGCTACTTATATACATAGAGAGAGGGTGTGTCAGGTTATGAACACACCCTCTCATCTTATACGTTTTTTTTTGAGTTTTGCTTTTGTTAACGGTGAGTATTTGTTAACGGCAAGTGGCGTTAACGACGCTTTTTGCTTGATTTTGATTTGCTGCTTGATTTTGATTTCTTTGCGGGGATCTTGATGTTGTCGCCAGCGCGAAGGTCGTCATCTTTCATGTTGTTCGCCTTCTTCAGCTCGTCGACCGATACACCGTATTTTTTCGCCAATGTGCTCAGGTTGTCACCGCTGCGAAGTTTGTGGCTTGTGGGTCGAGCTTCCTCCTGTTTCTTTTTGTTTTTATTCCTCTTTGAAGTGGTGGTCTCTGCCTGGGCTGCCTCTTTGCCCTTCTTCGACTTCGGTGTCTCTACAACAGGCTCAGTCTCCTTAACCTTGCCTTTTGATTTTGGAGACTCGGCCACGATTTGCTCTTTGATCTCTTTCTTGGCAGGCGTAGAAGCAACAGTGGTGTTGATGCGTAGCATCTGTCCGACACGCACTGAATTGCGACGCATGCCGTTAAGAGCGCGGATGTCGGCTGCCGCCACACCGTAATTTTCAGCAATGGTCCAGATTGTTTCACCCGGTGCCACTTTGTGTGTTACCTGATGCATTCCCTTTCGACTTGAAGTCGGAGTCGGGGTCTGTTGCGCTACAGGCTGAACTTCCTGTCGCTCCTGAGTCTTTATGGGTTGCTCTTTGATTGGTGCTTGCGCCACGGCAGGCTCATCGTCCTCGGGCTCGTTGGCTACCGGTACGGTGGCGGCGGGCACTGTATTCTGCGACACGAGTTCGCGTCGGGCATATTTTTCAGCCTCGAATGCGCGAATGTCATTCTCGCTCAGAATGTAGGCGTGAACCTGCTGTGAGGGCAATACGAGTGTATATTGTTTGTCGACCGAGCCCGGAATCAAATCGGCGCGGAATTGCGGGTTGAGCAAACGCAATTCATCGACCGGAATTTGCAACACTTGCGATATCTGATTGAAATGCACGCGGTTTGATACATGAATCGTATCGGTTACCAAGGGCTTTGAGGGCAATACGGGGCTGATGTTATGCTCCGGATAGTAGTTCATTACGTAGTTGGCCGCGATAAACATAGGGTAGTAACCGCGAGTTTCGGGACTAAGGTAGTTGTATATCGACCAGAAGTCGTGGCTTTTGGGATCGCCACCAGCTCGGCGTATAGCCTTATTTACGGCACCCGGACCGCAGTTGTAGGCTGCGATGGCCAAACTCCAGTCGCCATAGGTGGCATAAAGGTCAGAGAGTAGTTGTGCGGCTTTCTTCGATGATTCATATGGATCACGACGCTCGTCGACGAGCGATGATACCTCCATTCCGAGGCCTTTGCCTGAAGCCAGCATGAACTGCCACAAGCCGGCCGCGCCATGTTTTGACACGGCATTCGGATTGAGGGCCGACTCAATTACCGGAAGATACTTCAATTCCAGAGGCAAACCGCGCTCTTCGAGAGCCTGCTCAAAGATAGGCATATAATAGAGTGAAAGTCCCAGCAGACCAACCACCTGCTCGCGTCCCTTCTTGGTGTAGCGGTCGATGTAGCTTCTTACAATCGGATTGAAGGGCATATCGATCACTGTGGGGAGTTTTGCCAAGCGCTCACGGATTGTGTTGTCGTCGGTCTCAACGTCGGGCAGACGGCGGTAGCGGTCGTCGGTTGCGGTATAATTCTTCATATACCAACCTTCGAGCATGCGCTGAGTGTCGGCTTCAAAACTTTCGGGATAAACAATATTGCTATCCGTAATGCTCTGCTTAATATCCAGCACGTTAGGCGTGTGGCTGGGGGCTGCATTTGCTGAAAAGACAGCAGCTCCGCATAGTATAATTATATGAAATATCTTTTTTCTTTTACTCATTTCGTTCTGTCAGTATATTGAAGTTGAACAACTTTAGTTGCTATTTTCTATCGTTCAAAAATTAAAAGCCCAATTCAAGCCAATGGTAGGTTGTCGGAACTGAGGACTCGCCACGACAGTGGGTTTTATATCCATCGACAAATTAGGCGAGATGTCGAAGTGTGCCAGCGATGCATCGATATAGGCATCGGCGATGCAGAGAAGATACATTCCGAACAGTGAGATGATGCATAGGTCTCGATTGCGGCGGAAATAATCTTTTCGAGCTTTGAATACACGTTCCAGCCAAGCGCGGTCCAGATCCTTTTCATTAACCGTGGGCGGGAAGAAATTCATGTAGGTTTTGGTGTCGGGATCATCGTCCATCAAATCCTTATATGCCTGTATATAATCCTGATACTGATTATTGTTCCAGTTCGTGGCATATCCAAGTCCCATAAAACCGCCCACCACAATGGGTAGTTTCCAGTATCTTCGATTATAAATCTGACCCAAGCCGGGGCAGAGAGCCGAGAGCCATACAGCACGTTGAGGGTCGGGGTTGAATGTCTTTACACCTTTCAATCCGTAATCGTCGGCTTCGACCACAGTCGAGTCGGCAACGACATCGCCGGTGAGCAACACTTCGGCATCGACATATACAGCCGAGTCGGGCGCCACCGCCTGAGCCGAGGTTGCAAAGCGGCTCATCATTGCCACCATAAGAAGGATTATGACATAACTCCACTTCATCTCAACGCGAGCTTTACTGTTTTAGTCGGTCGAACATTTCGACCAGTTCCTGTAATTCCTCGTCGGACGAGAACTTGAATGTCACTGAGCCCTTACCATTCTTGGCACGTGCCACCTTTACCGGCATGCGGAAGAATTTCGTGAAATCCTTCTCCATTCGGTCCAACTCTTCGTTGCGGGCCGGTTTTTCGGGTTTTTCGCCACCTTCGGCATCTTGTTGCGCCTGCAGGCGACGACCCAACTCCTCGACAGCGCGTACCGACAGGCCATCTTTCAGGATCATCTTGTAGATTTTGAGCTGAATCTTCGGATCCTCGACAGCCAGGATGGCACGAGCGTGTCCCATATCCAACTTCTTGTCGCGCAGTCCGAGCTGAATTTCGGCCGGGAGGCGCAGAAGTCGGAGGTGGTTGGCGATTGTGGCGCGTTTCTTGCCGAGTCGTTCCGACAAACGCTCCTGAGTCAGACTATATGTATCGATCAATTTGCGAAAACCGAGAGCAACTTCGATTGCATTCAGGTCTTCGCGTTGAATATTTTCGATGAGCGCCATCTCGGTCATCTCCGAGTCCGACACCGTACGCACGTAAGCCGGCACGGTGAAAAGACCTGCCATGCGGGCTGCTCGCCAACGGCGTTCGCCGGCGATGATTTGGTATGTGCCGTCTTCGGCCAGACGCAGCGTGAGTGGCTGCACGATGCCGAGTTCGCGAATTGAAGTTGCCAACTCCTGCAGCGTTGCTTCGTCGAACGTGCGACGCGGCTGGTCGGGATTGGGTACGATGCGTTCAATCTCAATCTCCGAGATTGCCGACGAGCCTTCGGTTTCTACACTTCCCACCGAGAAGAGCGCGTCGATGCCGCGACCCAATGCATTTCTTTTCTGCACCATCTATCGTGTTTTCTTATTGTTCAACTTGTTGTTGTTTCACCGGAGCCGGGCGTCGGCGATTGCGTGTCACAATCTCCTTTGCCAACTGAACGTAGGCGATGGCGCCACGAGAGTCGGGAGCATAGAGGATTACCGGCATACCATGGCTGGGCGACTCGCTGAGGCGAATGTTTCGCGGAATCACCGTATTGAGTACCATCTTGCCGAAGTGGCTGCGCAACTCTTCGAAGATTTGGTTTGCCAGACGCAGACGTGCGTCATACATTGTGAGCAGGAAGCCCTCGATCTCCAATTGCGGACGCAGGCGGCTTTTAATGATGCGGATGGTGTTCAATAGCTGAGCAATTCCCTCCAGGGCGAAATACTCCGCCTGAACCGGAATCAGTACCGAGTCGGCAGCTGTGAGCGCGTTTACAGTAATTACGCCCAACGACGGACTACAGTCAATCAGTATATAGTCGTATTGATCTTTAACGGGCGCCAAGACCTGTTGCAATACACGTTCGCGATTTTGTCGACGCATAAGTTCGACTTCCACACCAACCAAGTCGATACGAGAGCAGATAATGTCCAAGCCCTCGATACTTGTGTGCAGAATCGCATCCTGTGCAAGGCATCCGTCAACAAAACATTCGTAGACCGATGCGTCGCCCTGTTCTAATTGCATGCCAAGTCCGGAAGTGGCATTCGCCTGCGGGTCGGCATCGACCAGCAACACGCGTTTACCCTCCATGCTAAGGCACGCACCCAGGTTGAAAGCTGTCGTTGTTTTGCCGACGCCTCCCTTCTGGTTTGCTATTGCTATGATTTTTCCCATGATGTCACTCAGGTTATTTTGCACTTTTTGAAGTTATTTTCACAACCTCTTTCTCTCTACTTAAGCTCTTTAAAAGTTTTTTGGCGAGCCAAATGAAGAATATCTGTGAAGTTGTTTAAACTTATTTAAGAATCTCAAAATGGATTTGTATTTTATTCTTTTATTAATCTTTGCGGATCTTTTTGACTGCTTTTTCCCCTCTCATCGGAACCAACCGAAAGGTTGCTTTCTCTTCGAGTGAAAAAATCAGTTCAAAAACCTCTCGCAAATCTTAATAAAAAATCAGTTCAAACAACTTCAGTGCAAAAATACTAAAAAATCCTCGCATTTCCATACTCTTTCATCTTAAACATCCTTAAATTCTCAAATATCAAACTTTTTTTCGTAATTTTGCGTAATATTTTGTAGAGTGTTCTTTGTCGGCTTCAACCGCAAAGACTTATAGAGGTTGTTTTTATACAATCTCATAAAATGCAAAAAAAGAGATGAAAGAGAAAGAGAACTCAAATGATATATTACAGGAAGCCACCTCTTCGGAATATAAGTATGGCTTCACTTCGGAGATCGACACCGAGATTGTTCCGCCTGGATTGAATGAGGATATCGTGCGTCTGATTTCGGCTAAGAAAGGGGAGCCCGAATGGCTTCTTGAATTCAGATTGCAGGCATTTCGTTATTGGCAGTCGCTACCGACTCCCGATTGGGCACATCTGAACATTCCTGAAATTGATTTTCAGGCCATCAGTTATTATGCCGCACCAAAGAGCAAGGAGTTGAAGAAGAGCCTTGACGAGGTAGATCCGGAATTGATCGATACTTTCAATCGCCTCGGCATATCGCTCGAGGAGCAGAAGCATCTTGCGGGTGTGGCTGTCGATGCGGTTATGGACTCGGTGAGTGTTAAAACCACTCACCGCGAGAAGCTTGCCGAACTGGGTGTGATATTCTGTTCATTCAGCGAGGCGGTGAAAGACTATCCCGACTTGGTTAAGAAATATCTGGGCACGGTTGTGCCTTATCGCGACAACTATTATGCGGCATTGAACTCGGCGGTATTTTCCGACGGTTCGTTCGTGTATATTCCCAAGGGTGTAAGATGCCCGATGGAGCTCAGCACATATTTCCGCATCAATGCTTCGGGAACGGGTCAGTTCGAACGCACGCTTATCGTGGCCGACGATGACGCTTATGTTAGCTATCTCGAGGGTTGCACAGCCCCGATGCGCGATGAGAATCAGTTGCACGCCGCTATCGTTGAGATAATCTGCGAAGAGAGGGCAGAGGTGAAATACAGCACGGTTCAAAACTGGTATGCCGGCGACAAGGAGGGACGCGGCGGCATCTATAACTTTGTGACCAAGCGTGGTATATGTCGTGGCCATCGTTCAAAAATTTCTTGGACGCAGGTTGAAACCGGTTCCGCCATTACGTGGAAATACCCCTCATGCATCCTGAAGGGGGAGGAGTCGGTTGGTGAGTTCTATTCTGTGGCCGTAACAAACAATATGCAACAAGCCGACACGGGCACGAAGATGATACATCTGGGTCGAAATTCACGTTCCACTATTGTGAGCAAGGGAATCTCGGCCGGACATTCGCAGAACAGCTATCGTGGATTGGTTCGCGTGGCGAAAGATGCGGAGGGTTGCCGTAACTTCACCCAATGCGACTCGCTTCTGATGGGCGATGAGTGTGGTGCACACACATTCCCCGTAATCGATGTGCGCAATCCGTCATCGACAGTCGAGCACGAAGCCACAACCTCGAAAATCAACGAGGAGCAGCTCTTCTATTGCCGCCAGCGTGGCATCCCGACCGAAGAGGCAGTAGCTCTAATCGTTGGCGGATATGCCAAGGAGGTGATGAATAAGCTTCCGATGGAGTTCGCCGTCGAGGCTCAAAAGCTTCTGCAGATTTCGCTCGAGGGCTCGGTGGGCTAATTAGAAATTACAAATGAAGTTGTTTAAACTTATTTTTTATTAAGATTTGCGAGAGATTTTTGAGTTGATTTTTTTACTCGAAGAGGAAGCAACCTAATGGTTGGTTCCGATGAGAGGGAAAAAAGCAACCAAAAAGATCCGCAAAGGTTAATAAAAGAATAAAATTCAACATCATTTTAGTTTCGTAAATAAGTTTAAACAACTTCAATGATTGAAAGAATAATTATAATTGATCAGGTTGATCCGCAGACTTTCTACGGTGTTAACAACAACAACATTAATCTCATACGCAATCTCTTCCCGAAATTGCGTATGGCGGCGCGCGGCAATGTAATCAAGGTCATTGGCGAGGAGAGCGAGACAGCTGAGTTTGAGCTCAAAGTCAAGGCAATAGAGAAGCATGCCGCCAAATATAACAAACTGAACGAGGAGGCAATCATCGATATCGTGCGAGGCGAATCGCCACGCGAGGTCAATGCCGAGGGGGTCATAATATATGGCCAGAATGGTAAGCCGATTGCGCCGCGCAATGCCAATCAGGCGCGAATGGTGAAGAGCTTCAATCAGAACGATCTCACATTCGCCCTTGGTCCTGCGGGTACGGGTAAAACATATATCGCCATCGCGTTGGCAGTGCATGCGCTTAAGAACAAGCAGTGTCGCAAGATTATCCTTTCGCGTCCTGCAGTAGAAGCCGGCGAAAAACTCGGCTTCCTTCCCGGCGACATGAAGGATAAGATTGATCCGTATCTACAGCCGCTTTACGATGCACTTGAGGATATGCTGCCCCCCTTGAAACTGAAAGAGTATATGGAGGCGGGCACAATTCAGATTGCACCGTTGGCATTTATGCGCGGACGCACACTCAACGATGCTGTCATCATTCTCGATGAGGCACAGAACACCACCACCCACCAGATGAAGATGTTCCTGACCCGTTTGGGCATGAACGCCAAGATGGTGATTACGGGCGATGCCACACAGATCGACTTGCCGCGCAGCGTGCGCAGTGGTCTGCTTCAGGCACTTTCGTTCCTGAAGGGTGTGAAGGGTATCGGTGTCATTGAGTATGAGAAGAAGGATATCGTTCGCCACCCGTTGGTGCAACGCATTGTCGACGCCTACGAGCGTCATGAATCAGCGCCGAACGCTGACCTTCCGCCCATCGATGATGTAGATGCCCGATGACGTGATGCGTTCCACTGGAATTCCCTGGAGAGTATAAATTCGTTTATGCTCTCCTTTTTCGTTTCCATCTATCTCCTCAATGCCGGCCGTGCTCGGTTTGTAACGGAACTGCATCCCCGTGGCAGTCCTCTCTATGTCGCAGATTTGAAAGGGGGCGCGGGTGTATGCCGCATCGTCGTAGAAGGGATAATCGGCATCGCTGTCGGCGCCGAAACTCAGACGCCCGGTGTCGGGTCCGAAGGCCGCTTTTGTAATGGCTCCCGCCGTTTGGGCATTACCCCCGGGGCGAAAAACATAGAGTTGAAACAGCGAAGCACTCATATTCCCTTTGCGGCGCGGATGCACGCGATATACTATCAGTCCGGAAGCCGGTAGGCTGTTGTCCCACATATTTGTCCGATCGCGATATTCAATCATGAAATACTCCTCCTGACTGGGGTCGGGCTGAATTTTATATGCCACTTTTTCGGGGCGTGGCGCGGTGACGGGTTGCAACTCATAGATGCCCTCTTCGGTGATGGTTTCAATCTCATCATCGCCTATCCAACCTCCGAAATCGGCACCATAGCGTTGACGCATATAGGCTGTCAATCCTTGAGGCACGGTCTGATTGTCGCTCATCAAATCCCATACGCCCACAGGATTAAGTTTTCCGCTTGAGTAGAGGTCGCGTGCATCGAGAGTGTGCATCATTTCATGGCACACGACACCGGCATTTATCGGTTGCTTAACCAGTGATTTATATCCATTTGCGCCGTCAAAAACCATTAGAAACCGGTTTACGGCTTTGTCGCCCAATTCAATGGCATAACCGTTGCAGTCAATGTTTTGCGGCCACAACAGATAGCTTGCCGAGATGGCTGAGTTTCCGCACACCACCACTGTCAGATTGTCGACCACGCCATCGTCGTTGAGGTCGAGCAGTGTTCCTGCGGGAAGTTTAGTACTCATTTCGCGACACGCCGTACGCACGGCGGCAATCATGCGCATCGGCTCGACTGTTTCGGCCGTGGTATATCCCTCGGGATTGTCGGTGGTCTTGGGCATGAAATAATTGCGACTGCGCAGTGTGTAATGATAATCAACAGGCACGATTGTTGAACGCCAGCTCATGCGTCCGTAGCTGGCATCGTGAAAATAGTTAGCCACCGAGACAGCGCCCTCACTACGGTCGTTGAACAGCGTCTCATAGAACGAGCGGGGATGCTCCCATGCAGTTGAATCCTGATCGGCGAAACGCAGAAACAGAACCACATTCCCCATCTCGTACTGAGCCGAGACGGAGAATGTGGCCATGAATACAGTTATGAATAGAAAAATCTGTCTCACTTGATGATAACCTTGCTAACCGATGAACCCTGGCGACGAACGTAAACACCGGGCTGGTCGCCACTTACGCGGACTCCCTGAAGATTGTAATACTCCACCGGAGCATTGTTGTCGGTTGTAATCTCGCCCACTGCGGCATCGGGATTTGTGTCGGTATAAGTAAAGAGCTTAATACCCTGCACCAACAGGGGCACCTTCTGATTGTTGCGGAACAATACAGCCACCTTCGTACCCTTAGGCGCCAGGATCTTTTCACCATTATCTTCGTTCGTTACATTCTGGATATTGAGCCACTTATACTGATTCACCTTTGCAATCGGATTCTTGATAAAACCCATATTGACACTGGTCTGAATCACGCCAAGATCCACGATATCCATCGATTTCTTTGAGGCATAGGTACCGGTCATGATCTGTGACAATTCGGTTGAAAGTGCAAGCGAAAACTCTGCGCAGTCGGGGAGTTGGAAGAAGATACCGCCTCCGCTGGCCGGAATGGTTCCGAGCGAAGATGAACCGCCGCACAATACCACAGCGCCGGTCCAACTCCCTTCACCTCCTTGCACACCATCTATGTTCCAGCCCTTGATGGTGGAATCGAGTGTCGGTTCGGGGAACTCATCGTTGGCATCCATGAAGGTTGCTGTCTGTAGCTGAATTTTATAATTCTTGGTTTCGGTGTTAAAACCGCAATATTTCTCGAGCTTGGCTTCGTTGTCGAACCATAGCCAACCGTTGCTATCACAATCTGCGGGGTCGAAATAGTTATACTTCGTCTGTGCACCCGCGCTCAAAACTGTGGCAAAAAGTGCCACTGCCATCATTAATTTTCTCATATTATTCTGTTTATCTATCGTTTTGTAGGTTGAAGTAAAAGCTGTTTAAATGACATCGTTACATCTCAATCCATTCCGGATTTTGCTCCACACCGTGATATCGCACGTCGTCCCAATCGAGCGGCATATAATACTGGCGGGGGCGGAAGTAGCGAATCACCGTGTTACGACCATTCACCACCGGATTGGTTATCGTCTTGCTACCGTCGGCTTTGTATACGATTTTAATGCCATACAACGGATTGGTTGTACCGGTCATTCGTTTTTCGGCAATGTTCCAGCGCAGAAGATCCCAGTAGGTCGATTTCTCGAAGGCGAGCTCTACGCGGCGTTCATTCACGATGTCATCCCAGGTCAATGTCGTGAGTTCGGGCATTCGAACGCGACGTCGAATCTGATTGATGCGTTGCAAGGCCGCGTCCGGGCGTCCGCGTTTGAAATCGATCTCCGCATAGTCGAGCAACAGCTCTGCATAGCGCCAAAGGATGCAGTTCTGCGAGCTTGCATAAGTGTCGTCGTTATCGATCTGTTGCGATTCATTCAGGAATTTCGCCATATAATAACCGGTGCGGCTCACGCTGGCCGAAGTCGATGTGCCATAGGGCGTTAGATCTGCGCCTGCGGTCTCCTTGCCGTTAATCACGGTGTAGTGAGCTTCAATAGGTTTTCCGCGCCACTGAGCTCCATCGTAAAGAATATTGGCATAGAAGCGCCAGTCGCGCCCCGCGAAGGGATTCTTCTTGTCATATCCCGAGTCGGCGGCATCGATGCGCATGCCATTCTCCATGCGATATTCGTCGACATGATTCTGCGTCGGATTGTAAGCGCAATACGTTGCGCCAGCCGACGGCGGTGAGGCTTCGCGGTCAAGTTTATGTCCGTTGGCGCTGCTGTAGTTGCCATCGGATGCATGTTGCACCTCCCAGATAGACTCCACCGAGTTTTTAGTCAGGAAAATTTGACGATATTCCTTCACGACTTCATCGCGAGTTGTGCCCTTAATCTCTACAAGTTTGTAGCGATTCAGGGCAATGACGCGATCATACTCGCGGGCTGCAGCATCGAGCATGGCATCGGTGCGGTTGTCGGGGAATCCGAGCCAACCCTTCTCCTGATTCTGATAATGCTCGCCGGCACACCAGAAATAGGCCTTGGCACGAAGCATCAGGCAGACACCCTTAGTGACGCGACCCACATCCGAAGCTCCGTTCTCGACGGGCAATAAAGCCGCAGCCTGCTCCGCCTCGTCGAGGATAAATGTAAGCATCTCCTCGTAGGTGGCGCGCGGAAAACGCACCGGATTCACCAACGGGTCGTAGGGCTCTTTGATAAGCAGTACGCCGCCATAGTAACGGAGCATGCAGTAATAATACCATGCACGGAAGAAATGAGCCTCGCCCAAAACGCGGTTTCGAATGCGGGCGGGAAGTCGGTCGGACTGCTGAAGCAAGGTGTTGATCGATGATATCTGCGTATAGTATCTGAACCATTCCGTGCGGCCTCGGGTGGTCAGATCCTGTTGCATACTCTTCAAGATGCCGCCATAGTCGGCATTATACCAATCGCGGCGTCCGACAGTGAGCTGGTCGCCATACCATGGTTCATATTCCGAACCAAGTCCTTTGATAAGAGTGGTTTGCAGGGTTTTGAATCCATTGTCCATATTGCGATACCAAGGCAGAATATATTCATCGACCAGCAATTCATTCTCCCATATCTCTTCCGACGACAGCTTGTCGTTGGGTCGGTCGCGAAAGATTCCATCGCATCCCGACAGCAGAACAGCCACCGTCAATGTCAAACATATTTTAAGTAAGCTACTTATATTGTGCAATCTCATTATAGTCCTAAATTAAGCGTTAAACCATAGGTGCGCTGCAGCGGATATCCGCGCAACGATTCGGGATCCATATTATCGAGCGATGAAATTGTGAACAGATTTCCACCCTGAAGAGCAACGTCGAGCGAACTGAGTCGCATCGAACGTAACATCTTTGTCGGGAATCGATACCCCACCGTCAAGGCCTTGAGGCGCAGGAAGTCGCACTCTCGAACCCAGAATGTGCTCGGCAAGCGGTTGTTATCGCTCGATGATGCAAATTTTACACGAGGATACTCGGCATTCGGATTTTCGGGTGTCCAGGAATTGGTGTAATGATATTCCTGAAAACGGGGCAGCGAGCGGCTCTCGAGCGTATAAAGCTCCGTGATCTGTTGATTGTAGCCTGCCACGCCTTGGAATTGAGCCGTAAGGTAAATACCTTTGTACGAACCGTTAAGCGTAATACCGTAATTTAAATCGGGTTGTGACCCGTTGCGGACATACACGCGGTCGTTGTTCGACAAGACACCGTTGCCATCCTTGTCGAGATATTTTATATCGCCCGGGCGCAACGTTGCATTTCCCATACCATCTTGATCGACGGGCCATGCCATAATCTCCTCCATGCTCTGAAACAGACCGGCCGATTCATAGAGCGACCAAACCAAATAGCTCTTTCCCTGTCGGCGAAGATTCTCGACAGCCGCCGACTCGTCGCCGTAATCCAGCACGCGGTTCGTGGAGAGGGCAACATTGCCACCGACGGTGTATTTAAAATTGCCCACCGTATTGCTATGCTTCAACTGAAGGTCGCATCCCTGATAACGAATCTTGCCGATGTTAACGCTCGGCACTGAGCCTCCCGTTCCGACCGAGGGCGGGAAGAGGTAGGCCGGAGCTCCGGTAATCAGATTGGTGCGATAGCGCTGATAAACCTCTGCCGTAAGATTCAATCGGTTGTTAAAGAAGCCAAGATCCACGCCTAAGTTCCAATCCTTCGATTTGCCCCACTGCAGGAACTCATTGGGATAGCTACCCGAAGCCGGAATTACACCCGGCGCATAGCTGCCGCCGATAGGATAACCCGCACCCGGACTGTACATATACTGGCGCAGATAGCTGTAATCGCTCACGCCGCCGTCGTCGCCCAAAATACCCGCCGAAGCGCGCAATTTTGCAAACGAAATTACGCCATTGCGTATGGCTTCGAAGAACTCTTCGTTCGATATTACCCACGACCCCGACAGCGTAGGGAAGAAGCCCCATCGGCGGCCGGGAGCAAAGCGAGTCGAGCCGTCGAGGCGGAAACTGAACTCGGCGAAATAGCGCGACTCATATCCGTAAGTGGCGCGTCCAACCAACGACGCACGCTGGCTATAGTACTTATTGCCATTCAATTGAGCCGATGATGTGGAGCCCACTACCTCGGGCGATTCGCCCGCCAGATTTGGATTCAATCCCGATAGGTAATGATTGCTATAATCCTGATAGTTTGCTACCAACAGGGCGGTTACGGCATGACGCTCGGCAAATGTGCGGTCGTAATTCACACCCCACTCCAGAAGCATATTGTTAACCGTCTGCCATTGATCTTGATAGCTAACCTTTGCCACGGGGTGAATGGTCTTGGGGTCGACGTTGGTCTGTCCAGTCGTCGGGTCGTAGATATACAATGCTACGGGTTTGTTGAACTTCACCGTGTTCTGATGGTTCATATCAACCGTTCCTTTCAGATAGGTTTGCAATCCCTTTACGCCCGGAATCTGATAGCGTAACTGAGCATTAAGCGTATGATAATCGGTGTTGACTTTGTTATAACCTCCAATGCCTTCGATATTTACCAGCGGATTTGAGCCATCGATCGATGCTAACTGCCCATCGGTGAAACGCAACACCTGGAGTGGCGAGTAGCTATAGGCGGCATCAACCGTGGTGTAAGATGAATTCTTGTTCGACGACACGGTGCCGTTCAAATCTACCGACATTGCCAAACCCGGCATCAGATCGGCATCAATCTTTGCTGAATAATTGAAACGGTCGCGACCCACATTTGAATAAAGACCCTTGGTGTTGGTATAGCCTCCTGAGATGAAATAGCGCACGCTTTTGGTGCCGCTCGAAACTGAGAGACTGTAGCGTTGCGAGTGTCCCCACTTATCTAAATAATCGAGCAGATTCTCGTTGCCGTATAAATTAGGATTCGAACCGAGCAACGACACATCAATCGGAGTGTAGACACTACTCTCCGATTCCGCAATGGCGCGATTGTAAAGTTCGGCAAAACGATTACTGTCAAGGAATTTAGGCAGATAGGTGGCTTGCTGAAGGTTGAACTGTCCGCGGAAATTGACACGCGTTTTGATCCCCTCTTTGCCACGCTTGGTTTGAACCAGAATCACGCCGTTTGCCGCGCGTGCACCATAAACGGCGGCCGCAGCTGCATCTTTCAATATCGATACGCTCTCAATGTCGTCGGGATTGAGGTCGGAGAGGCGCATCTCGCCATCGCCTGTATTTGTGCCCAATCGGGGCACGCCATCGATCACCAACAACGGATTACCGTTATTGCCGCGAATAGCCATCTTAGACTCCGCACCCGACGAAGGATCGCCCGTCATGGCCATAACGCCGAGTCCGGCCACCTGTCCGGCAAGCGACTGATCGACATTCATGGCGGGAATCTTGGTCAATTCATCGCCACTGATAACCTCGACCGACGATGTCAGCGAACTGCGTTTAGCCGTACCATATCCAATCACCACAACTTCATCGATATTCGTCGATGCCGGGTGAAGCTGTATGCGCAACGGCTCAGAGATCTTAGCAACCTCCAGGCGTTCATTCTTATAACCAACACTGCTGATATGCAATACAATCTTTTTAAGCTTGGGCAGATTCAACTTAAAATGCCCTTCAAGGTCGGTCGAAGCGCCGACCGTCGTACCATCAACCCTGATTGTTGCACCAATCAGAGCCTCCCCCTTCTCATCTATCACAACGCCCTTTAATTCGGAACGCGACTCTTGGGCGGTGACATAAGTCGCAAATAGCGCGAAAAGGAAGAATACGAAAATTTGACGTAATATTTCTCGTTTCATTAATCTCAATAGTTCGATAATTTCAAGACTCACTTAATCAAAATGTCGATTAATTTCTCTGAGCTACTTATTTAATCTACAAAGTTAACGATTCTGCAAAAACTTACACAATCCTTTAACAATAATTCGCAAATTTCCAATAAATATACATAGTGTATACAACTTGTACTGTTGAGCTAAATTCGCAAGCGGTTCCTTATGTAGTATTGTCATGGACGTTGCGCTTCCACGCGCAACGTTATGGAAGATATGCTTCCAAGCATGTCACCATGGCGTTGCGCTTCCAAGCGCAACAATAACGCAACAATAATAAGTTATTTATATTTTTTAGCATATATGCTTTGCGGTTGTTAAAATATGTTGTAATTTTGTACTTGCAAACCGCTATGGCATAAGCCCAGAGCTAAGGTTATGCGGGCGGGATGCAGTAAACATAACTATAGAAAGCGTTTATCTGCGCTGATTCTTGACTCTCGTAAAATCTCGCAAAATCTTTTCCAAAATCCAAGATTAGGTAAATGCGAGAAGTTGCTGAGTATAGGGCGGTTACAGATACTGATTCTCGCGCTTTCTTACGCTTAAACTAATCTAACGCCAACGAGGGGATGACCGCGGCACCAACCTAATCTATGAAAAGATTACTACTCACCTTTCTTGTATTTATTGCATGGGCAGGTGCTCATGCAGCCGAAATCAGCGTAACGTTTGATTTCAACAAGAACCAGTACGGTCTTAGTATTACTACTAATAGTGGTTACTTTGAACCAGATGGTGCTACTATGACAAATGGAGACGTGTCAATAACTTGTTACAAAGGAAGTGGCAGTGGCTGTCGTTTTTGGACAACAAAATCACTTACTACTTTCCGTATTTATGGCAAATCGTATGTGACTGTTACAGCTCCAGGAAAAATCAAAAAAATCACAGTGACAGCCGATAACGCGACTTCGCTTAAAGATAAAGATAAAGGTACAAATTTCAGTGGTACTAACTCAGATGCATCTCTTGTCTGTGATGCCGCTTCTGTCAATGTATTGGCAAGTGCTCAAGTTCAATGCAATACAATGACCGTTACCTATGAAGAAGCCGGCCCAGCTGAAGCTGGTCTCTCGTTTGGAGACGTTAGCGATATCCGATGTTATCTTAACGAGCCATTTTCAGTACCAACACTCACAAAGGCGACCACTGCCGACGTAACATATACCTCTTCTAACCCTTCAGTGGCCAGTGTTGATGCCAATACAGGCAGTGTAACGCTCAATGCCGCAGGTACTGCAACCATCACAGCCTCTGCAGCAGCAGTAGAGGGCTATCTCGCCGGCTCGGCTTCTTATACAGTATACGTGTATGATCGACTCCATCCCCGCGAGTTTAGCTATACTTCCAATGGCCAAACTTTGACCTATGCTGTGCTTGATGAAATAGCTCAGACCTGCAAAATAATAAATGGGGATTATAGTAATCCAGAAAACGGAGTGTCAGGCGCTTTAATCATTCCGGCCTCTGCTTCCGACGGCACATCCAACTTTTCTGTAACTTCGATTGGCGAAGGTGCATTCTCAGGTTGCAGCAACCTGACTTCTGTGACTATTCCCAACTCCGTAACTTCGATTGGTGTAGGTGCGTTCTCAGGTTGTACAAAACTGAATAATCTGATTCTTCTTGATGGTAGTGCCGATTTGCATATCGATTATATTTGGGCATATAACGGCAATAGTGATAGTGCTGAAGGTGAGCACGCATTCCGCAACTCTCCTCTCAAGGAGGTTTATATCGGTCGTAATCTCAAATATGTCTCAGACAACTCTCGTGGTTGGTCGCCGTTTGCATACACTCCGATTGAAACTGCGACATTTGGCGAAGGTGTCACTAATTTCCCCTTGTTCCTTTTCTATAAATGCGATAAACTGTCACAGATTAATATCCCGGCAACTCTCATACAGATTGAGGATAATAACTTTGGAGAATATGGCTTCCGTACATGTTCTGCTTTGCGCAATATTAATGTAGATTCTGCCAATCCCTCATTTACGTCGGTCGACGGTGTGCTTTTCAATAAGGCGCAAAGCAAACTTCTGTTGATGCCGGCCTCAAACGCTGCAACGTCATTCGAGATTCCTGCTTCGGTTACAGAGATAGGTCGATATGCACTACACAACTGTAAGGGTCTTCAGTCGGTGACTATTCCCGCCTCAATATCTACGATTGGAGTAGGCGCTTTCTTTGGTTGCACCGGTCTGCAAACGGTCGATTATGAGGCCACCAGCCCCTTAAAAATTGACGAATCAAACATAGAGTATTCTTATGAGGAGATATTTAGTCCCGCCACATATGCAAATGCTGTGCTTTGGGTTAAGGGCTCTGCATACCAACTAGCAAAGAGTACTAATCCCTGGAGTAAATTCGTTAAAATATCATATCCTACGCTCGTGCTCAATGTGAGCGAGCTCACATTGGCTGAACGCGACATCGAACAGATTGCAGCTTCGTCCACTAAGGATGGCGCATTAACTTCCGGGTTGGTTTGGTCGAGCAACAATACTTCTGTAGCTACTGTGTCAGACAGTGGTCTTGTTACGGCTGTCGGTCTTGGCAAAGCCACAATTACATGTAAGTGGACCACTCCCGACGGTGTGGAATATACCCAAGCGGTAGCGGTAGAAGTTAAGGATTTTGTGCTGAGAATCAAACTGCCCAATGGTCATACCGAACTGCTCGGCGCGGCACTTAACACATATAAGTTCCGCTTCGGTTGCGAACAAGGTTACCGCATCCACCAGGTCTTCATCGACGACGAAGACATTACTTATGATATAATATCGTCGCCCGACTTAGTATATGAAGTGAAGCCTGCTCATAAAGACCGTGATCTTTATGCTATATACCGTGCGGATGCGATGAATGGAATTGAAACAAATGATGCTGCTAATACATCTGACATAAAGTTTACGATCACTGACGGTCATATCAGCATCGAAGGAGCTCAGCCCGGCTCGGAAGTTCGTCTGTACGACATAAATGGGCGTATGCTCAAGTCAACCACCAATCACAGCTTTGATGTAGAATATCGTGGTGTGATAGTTCTTACAGTTGATGGTCAGACATTCAAATTCATAATGTAACATCCGCCTGAATATTTCGAGTATAATCACACTCGAACATTGATACGACGCCTCCCATTTTGCGATGGGAGGCGTTACTATTTGCACCCGCATAGCCGATTAATGAGTCCGAAGGTAGGGTGACATATTGACTCGCGAAGCCACCCACTTTGGTTTCGAAGGTAGGCGTCAGAGCAGGCGGTATTGATGAATGTTTGGTAAAATGTTTCTTTGGGGAGTTTTATAACACCCACTAACTGGCTTATAGAGTGTGTATTATCTATTAATTTAAGGTTTGTATTCTTTCCAAATTTAAAAATTTTTATAGTTTGGAAAGTGAAATAAAGATAAGTAGTATTTATCTTTCTGCAAAACTTATCAGCATAAATTTGCAATAACGATAGAGTGTATCCGCTACGGACTAGACATCGAGTAGCCATTCAGCGATGTCTATGATGGTGATGCCTTCATAATCAGTAATAGAATTGCGGGTTCTGGCTAATAAAAATTTAGGATAGGCGTCACGTATCTTCAACAAAGGATCAATTTCTCGCTCAAAGGTGGTGGTCTCAGTAATATTGTCACTCACTTGAAAATACACTTTTTCATTTCCGCGCATTGCTACGAAATCAATCTCTTTTTGATATAATTTGCCAACATAAACCTCATAGCCGCGCCGTAATAATTCAATGTACACAATATTTTCCAACATGCGACCCCAATCCATATTGCGACGCCCAAGTTTGGCATATCGTATCCCCGTGTCAGCCAGGTAGTACTTACTTAAATTTCTAAGGTAATTCTTACCTCTTATATCATATCTCTTTGCTTCATAGAATACAAAGGCACTGCATAGGTATTCAATATAGTTGCCCACGGTGATATGATTCGTCTTATTGCCATCAGATGTTAATATTTCGCTAACGTTGCGCGATGAACTTAAGTTGCTAACGTTATCCATAAGATATTCTGATATCATATTCAATGTTACGGGATCAGATAGCTTATGTTTATGCACTAAATCTCGCACCACAATTGTGTTGTACACCTCTTGTAATAAGCAAATTTAAAACCGACAATTTTCGGAAAAGT
>QLIP01032106.1_pt1 | contig 18969 bp, 15 predicted proteins | sample 1769771 | NCBI WGS metagenome assembly QLIP01 (sample SAMN09428762, study PRJNA476227) | Gut metagenome, whole genome shotgun sequencing project. | isolation source: cecum | host: Rhizomys sinensis | place: China: Jinsha town of Minqing, Fujian Province | collected 2013-09-23
GTGGGCGGAGAGGGCAATGGCCGATTCGCTGCTGCCAGTGATGAGGGGACGGATGTGGCTCACTTCTTCGCTGCCGAGGATTTGGGCGAGCTGTTGGCTCACTTGTTGCAGTTGAGCGCGCTCGGTGTCCATGTAGGGTATTTGTTCGAGAATGAAACGGCTCCAGGCCACGTTGATGGGGGGAAGGCAGGTGGAGAAGATGAGCGAGCGGGCACTGTTAATCAGGTAATTGCGCATTTCTTCGGTGCGACACATCACGTAGGCACCCATGGAGCCGATGGCCTTGCCGAGAGTGCCCACGATGAAGTCAACCTCCGGCATCAGGCGCGCCAAGCCGAGTCCTTGTGGGCCGCAAACGCCCAGCGCGTGGGCTTCGTCGCAGTATATCAGCATATTGGGGAAGTCGCGTTTGAGTGCCACGATTTCCTCCAGCGGAGCAAAGTCGCCATCCATGGAATAGACCGACTCAATGACCACCAACACGGCCTCATAGTCGGCGGCTTGTTTGGCAAGGAGGCGGCGCAGATGTTGAGCATCGTTGTGGCGGAAACGCTGGAAGGGGCGGCGACCAAGCATCATGCCGTCGATGATTGAGGCGTGGACCAGTTTGTCGGCCAAGATGAGGATTGGGGCTTGCGAGAGGGCTGCAATGGCTCCTACATTGGCATGGTAGCCAGAATTGAACAGGAGCGCGTGTCCGCCCTCGTAGTAGTCGTTGAGGAGAGCTTCGAGGCGTTGGTTTTCGAGTTGGTCGGCACCCAGCAGGCGCGATGCGGAGGCCGAAAAAGCGGGGAGTGCACCCTCGTGGGCGGCGAGGAATTGCTCGCGCAGGCTATGATTGGAGGTGATGCCGAGGTAGTCGTTGCCCGAGAGGTCGATGAGGGTCGTATCATCGGCCGAGTGAGGAGGGAGGGAGCGTAGATTTTGGGAGTCAGCGAGGGCGGCTAATCGGGTGCTATAGTACATTGTGGACGATCTGGAGGGTTTGGGTGCAGAGGTGAGTGAGCTGCTCGTCGGTGATGGTATAAGGGGGCATTACGTAGACGTTGCGGCCGAAGGGGCGTACCCAAATGTCGCGCGCCACACACTCGCGCTGGAACTCACCCACGTTGACTGGCTCCTTCATCTCCACCACACCTATGGCACCGAGAACGCGCACCTCGGCCACGTTGTCCCACTCCTTGGCAGGGGCTAAAAGCTGCTCCAGGAGGGCTTGGATGTGGGCTATGCGTGCGGCCATGTCCTGCTCGCAGAGCATTTGGAGGCTTTCCAGAGCCAGGGCGCAGGCCAGGGGATTGGCCATGAAAGTGGGGCCGTGCATCATGCAGCCAGCCTCGCCAGAGGAGATATCGTTGGCCACACGGGCGGTGGTGAGCACTGCGCTCATGGTCATGTAGCCGCCGGTGAGTCCTTTGCCCACCATCATAATGTCGGGGCATACACCAGCCCACTCGGCCGCGAAACAGCGACCAGTGCGCCAGAAACCAGTGGCTATCTCATCGAATATCAGATAGATGCCTAATTCATCGCAGAGGCGGCGCAGCTCCCGCAAGTATTGGGGGTGATAGAAGCGCATGCCGCCTGCGCCTTGCACTATTGGCTCAAGGATTACGCCCGCGAGTTCGTCCTGATGTTCGCGCAGAAGTTGCTCCATGGGGGCGAAGTCGGCAGGGTCCCAGGGCTGATTGAAGGCCACTTGGGGCTCGGGGGCGAAAAAGCGCACGGGGAGCGCTGAGCCGAAGGCACCGTGCATGCCAGTGACGGGGTCGCAGACGCTCATAGCATTCCAGGTGTCGCCGTGATAGCCTCGGCGTATGGTGGCGAAATTGGTGGCGCGGTGGGAGCCGCTGACGCTGATGCGGGCTTGCACGGCCATCTTCATCGCCACTTCGGTGGCCACGGAGCCAGAATCGGCATAGAAGATGTTGTGCATGCCCTGTGGAGCCATTTGCAGCAGAAGTTGACCGAGTTCGATGGCAGGGCGATGGGTGAGGCCGCCAAACATTACGTGGCTCATTTTCGCGGCTTGGCGCGTCAGGGCGGCGTTGAGTCGAGGGTGATTGTAGCCGTGGATTTGACACCACCAGGAGGCCATGCCGTCGATCAGTCGGGTGCCGTCGGCGAGGATTATTTCGCAGCCTTCACAGCGGTCCACCAGATAGGTGGGCAGCGGATTGATGGTGGAGGTGTAGGGGTGCCAGAGGTGTTCGCGGTCGAATGGGTCGTGGAGTGTCATGTCAAGAGCAGGCTATGGATTTGAGGCAGGAGGGGGGTGAGTCCGTCGTTGTGGATAATGTGGTGAGGGCGAGAGGGGGTGATTTGTCCTTGGGCGTTGATGCGGCTGGTGATTTGGTCGGGGGTGAGTCCGCTACGCTTCATCACGCGCTCAATGCGCAGAGGGATGGGCGCAACGACTTCCCACACGTCGTTGACCAGGCGGTCGAAACCGCTTTCGTAGAGTATGGCAGTTTCCACAAATAGGCGTGATGCGCCAGCACGGGCGGCACACCAGGCTTGGAAATGCTCAGCCACGGCAGAGTGGACTATGGCGTTGAGAGCGCGGAGCTTGGCGGGGTCGGAGAATACCTCAGCAGCCAAAGCGGGGCGGTTGAGTGAGCCGTCGGGGTTGAGCGCTTGGGGGGTAACTTCGGCGGCTATGCGGCTAAGCAGCAGTGGATTAGAGTCTTGCAGGAGGCGCGCTTCGCGGTCGCAGTCGTAGACGTCGTAGCCCATGGCTCGCAGCACTTGGCTCACCACCGATTTGCCGGCTCCTATGCCGCCGGTGAGCGCGATGATGGTCATTTGCCGAGGGCGGTTTTGTGTTCGATGATATACTCTACGGAGTCGATGTCGAGGGCGGCTCCTTGGTAGTAGTCGGGGAGTGACGAGATGACCAAGGGGAGCTTGGCGGCGGAGCGATGGGAGTAGTCGGCCGTGATGCTAATCACTGGGTTTTCGTTGGAGTAGCGGCTCATGGGGAGGAGGTAGGAGAGAGTGACGTTGGAGGGGAAAATCACCACGGAGGCTGCATCACCGCCAGCGTTGGCCAGAGAGATGGGTACGGTGCGCTTTTTGGAGATGAGCGGCTCAATGGGGACGGTGACTTTCACTCGGTTGGGGATTATTTTCACACCGCTTTCGGCTCGGAGCTTCACTTCCATCACGAGGGTGTCCTTGACGTTGGATTTGACCACCGACTGAGTGTGGACCACTCGGGGATAAGCGGCGAGATGGCGGGCGGCAAATACGGTGACGGTGTCGGGCTGAATGGTGATTGGGCCGGAGATGACGCTCTGAGGCGAGGGAGTGATGTTGAGGTCGGGCATCACGATTGACTTGCGGCCGGGGCGATCGGTGATGATAAAGCTGAGGGAGTCGGGGCGTATGCTCACCACCTGCGTAGTGGCAGCAAATAGACCACGCACTTGGGTGTTGAGGGCGGACTCGCTCAGGCCTACGCGGTCGCGGTCGGGGTAGGCGGTGAGGCGTTCGTAGTCGAGTTCGAGCGTGGGGGTGCCGTTCCAGATGAAAGAGGTGAGGACGGTGCCCTTGTCGCGCACGGCCACTTGGAGGGTTTGCGGCACGTCGGAGATGAAGGTGACGTCCTTTGGCTTGTTAACAATGGCGAATTTCACTTTGAGTTCGCGCTGGGAGTCGTCGTTGAGCGACATGATTACCCAAAACACATAGCTCACGAGCAAGAACATGCAGAAGATTGTCACGTCCTTACCTCGCGAGCTTCGCGCCATTGCCCACACGCGTCCCAGGAGGGCGCGCAGGGAGTCGATGAGGTTATTGTTTGTCGGCATTTACGGCATTTGCAGCGTCGGCTTTGGCTTCCTCTGCAGAGGGGTAAATCATGCTCTTTTCCACCTTGATTTTGGTGCCAGGAGCCACTTCGAGCGTGATGGTGGTGTCACCAATTTCGGCTATGCGGCCATGGATGCCGCCAGCGGTGAGCACGCGGTCGCCCTTAGCCAGCGCGTCGCGGAATTTTTTGGTTTCCTTCTGACGCTTTTGTTGGGGGCGAATCATGAAGAAGTAGAACACTACGATGAGGAGAATGATCATTCCCCAAGATTGAATTTGTTCGTTCATATGGGTGAGTATTATTTTTTGAATGATTTATTGATGCGGCCTTGCAGGCGGAGCTTGTCGCAGATGGGGCCAAGGATACCGTTGATGAAGGAGCCAGCGCGCTGGGTTGAATACCAGTTGGCTATCTCCACGTATTCATTGACCGACACTTGCAGGGGGATTTTGGGGAACTCAAGAATTTCGGCCAGAGCCACGCGGAGAATTACGATATCCATCATGGCCAGGCGGTCGGTGTCCCAACGGGATACGTTGACAAACTCATCGATCAGCTCGCGGTATTCCTCGAGGTGAGACACGGCGTTGTCAAAGAGCTGACGACCAAAGCGGGCGTCCTCCTCGTCCTTGAATTGGTCGTAGAGGGCAATGGGGTCTTCCTCGGTGGCGAAGCGACGGAGGGTTTTGAGCGCAAAACCAGCAATCACTTCGAGGTCGTCGTTCCAGAAGAGGGAGGCGTTCTCCATGGCTTCGAGCAGATCGTCGTCGAGCAGGAGCACCTTTTGCATCAGGCGGCGCCAGAGTTCGAGTTCGTCCTCGGCCGACTTGGTGCCAGGGGCGGCCATATAAGCGGTGTAGTAGTTGCTTTGGAGCACGCGGTCAAGGAGGTGTTCCACCAGAATGGGGTCGTTGTCGAATATGCTCTTGTTCGCCTCTTGCCATTCCGCCACGGCGGGGTGAGCGGCCAGGCGAGTCATCAGGTCACCCTCCACCCAGCGGCGGTCGGGGTTGAGGTCCTCGTCGGTGGGAAGATACTTGGCGGCAGCAGCGTCCATGCGCGCCTGTTGAGCCTCAATGAGTTTGAGGGGGAGGAGCAGCAGATTGAAGTAGAGTTCGTAAGCCGAATCGAAGGAACGGGCAAGGTCGTTGCGCGCGGTGAGCAGGGCCGAACGAGTATCGCTGAAACCTGTGAGGGTGTTTTCGAGCATCTTGATGCCCATTTCCTTGCCGCGGAGGGTAAAGTCGGGGTTGAGACGCATGGCCTCGTCGAGCTCCTCGTTGCGCGCGATGGTTTTGAGGGCAGCCAGCCAGAAAGTCAGGTCATCACCAGCCTCGGGCGACTTGATTTTGCTGTAAGCCTTATAGTTGGGTGAGGCTTTGAGGGCATCAGCCAGGGCTTCAACGGCCTTGTCGTAGACCGCCATTTGCGCACCCTTGGAGGCGATGAGCGCCTTCACATCGGCGTTGCTCATCAGGGCGGAACTCAGCTTGTTATCAACGAATTTGCAGCCAGCTATGGCGCGTTTCACCACTTCACTTTCGGTGCCTTCGGAGTGGATACGGCGACCGCTAAGCTCCAGGATCAGAAGGAGCAGTTCGGCATAAGCCTCGAAGGAATAACGGCGGTCGGCCGAAGAGGTCTCCACCGCTTTTTCTATTTTGAACTCGCTGCGGGTAAGCAAGTAGCTATAAAGCAGTTGCACAACCTTAATGCGTATCAATACTCGATTAATCATCTCTATAAAAATCGTTTTTGCGAGTGCAAAGTTAAGCAAAATTTCCCACTTAAGCAAAAAAAACTTTGCCGTTCATGGGTGTGCGTAAAGTCATAATCGTCTACCCGTAGTGGCACTTGTGCCATGTGTATGGCGGCAGTTTGTTGATTATCACGCGTTTACTTGCGCCACATAGACTATCTAAAGATCTGAAGTTTGGGGGTTGGTGAAAATTTTTTGCGCAAAATTGCGATAGTGTGCAAAAAAATCATTAACTTTGCGCCCGAAATATTAAATACCAAAGCCAATCATATGTCATTTCCAATCTTGACCCCTCAGGAAGCCGCCGACTTCATTCACCATGGAGCCTCCATCGGTCTGAGTGGTTTCACCGCCTCTGGTGCCCCTAAGGACACATTTGATGCTCTCGCTGCTAAGGCTGTGGCCGAGCACGAAGCTGGTCGCCCTTTCAAAGTGGACCTCTTCACTGGTGCCTCCACCAACCGCCACGTCGATGGCGCTCTTGCCCCCATCAACGCTATCAACCGCCGCGCGCCTTATCAGAACACCCCCGACCTGCGTAAGCGCATCAACTCCCACGATGCTCACTACTTCGACCTCCACCTGAGCGAAATGGCCCAAAAGCTCCGCTATGGGTTCCTCGGTCCGATGGACTTTGCCGTGATTGAGGCCGTTGACGTCACCGACGATGGCCGTCTGGTACTCGGCACTGGTGCTGGTATCTCCACCACCATCGCCCTGATGGCCAAGAAAATCATCATCGAGCTTAACTCCGCCATCTCCACTAAGCTCGAAGGTCTGCACGACCTCTACCTCCCGGCCGATCCCCCTCATCGCCGCGAAATACCTATCTACAACGTCAACGACCGCATTGGTTCGCCCTACCTCTACGTTGACCCCAAGAAAGTGCTTGGCGTGGTGCGCACCCACTGCACCGACGAGGTGACTCCCTTCTCAGCCCTCGACGCTACGAGCGAAAAAATCGGCGCCAACGTGTGTGAATTCCTCGTGAGCGAGCTCCGCAAGGGCAACCTCCCCAAGGAGTTCCTCCCCCTCCAAAGCGGTGTGGGCAACGTGGCCAACGCCGTGCTCTACGGTCTGGCCGATGCTCACGAAATCCCCCCTGTCAGCTTCTACACCGAAGTGGCTCAAGATGCCGTGCTCGACCTGATGGAACGCGACCGCTGCCGCTTCGTGTCCACCTGCTCGCTCACCATGAGCGACGCTGCTCAGGCTCGCCTCTTTGCCCACGATGCCGACTTCTGCAAGCGCATCACCATCCGCCCCTCCGAGCTTTCCAACAACCCCGAAATTATTCGTCGTCTCGGCGTGATTGCCATGAACACCGCCCTTGAGGCCGACATCTTCGGCGCTATCAACTCCACCCACGTGCTCGGCACTAAGATGATGAACGGCATTGGCGGCTCGGGCGACTTCACCCGCAACGCCTACCTCTCCATCTTCTCCTGTCCCTCAGTGAGCAAGGGTGGTGCCATCAGCAACATCGTGCCCATGGTGGCTCACCAGGACCACTCCGAGCACTCTGTGGACATCCTCATCACCGACCAAGGCGTGGCCGACCTGCGCGGCAAAGACCCCGTGCAACGCGCCCACGAAATTATCGAGAACTGCGCTCACCCCGACTATCGCCCCCTGCTGCGCGACTATCTGGCTCTGGGCAAGGGTGGCCAAACCCCCCACGTGCTCGAAGCCTCCTTCGCCTTCCACAACGCCTTCAACGAAACTGGCGACATGCGCAACGCCCGTTTCTAACGAAAGGTCTTAAATTTTATAGGGTCAATAGGTCATTCATGGCTTATGGACCCTTTTTTCTTGGTGGGTTCAGGATTTATTCGTATATTTGCAGTCTAATATACTTGCTATGTCTTTGATTATACCTTCGCGCTATAAGTTGAAATTGCTGCCTGAAACTACCGAGGTGGCTATTAAGCAGATTAAGGATGCCTTTCAGGCCGATTTGGCCGAGGCACTGAACTTGCGTCGTGTCACAGCGCCGCTCTTCGTGCTGTCGGGCACGGGTGTGAACGATGACCTCAATGGCGTGGAGCCTCCGGTGGGATTTGTTATCCCAGCCGTGGAAGGCAAGCGCGCCGAAGTGGTGCACTCGCTGGCCAAGTGGAAGCGCATGAAGCTCGCCGACTATGAGATAGCTCCAGGTTTCGGACTTTATACCGACATGAACGCAATCCGCACCACCGAGGAACTCGATAATATCCATTCGCTCTACGTGGACCAGTGGGACTGGGAGCGCACCATACGCCCGCAGGATCGCACGGTGGAGTATCTCTACGAAACAGTGCGCAGCATCTATCGCGCTATCAAGCAAACCGAACGCGCCATTTATCGCCTCTACCCTCACATCACGCCCTATCTGCCCGAGGAAATTCACTTCGTCACGGCACAGGAGCTGCTCGACCGCTGGCCCGACAAGAGTGCCAAGGAGCGCGAGGCACTGATTGCGCAGGAGCATGGCGCAGTGTTTGTGCGCGGCATAGGCGGCTTGCTCTCCAATGGCGAGAAACATGATGGCCGTGCGGCCGACTATGACGACTGGAGCACCGATGGAGGCCTCAATGGCGACATCATCGTGTGGAACCACGTACTCGGTATTCCCTTCGAACTCAGTTCGATGGGCATCCGCGTCAATGCTGAGGCGCTGCTGCGTCAGCTTGCCACCGAACACAAAGAACATTATCTCGAACGCGACTACCACAAGAAGCTGGTCAACAACGAGTTGCCACTGAGCATCGGTGGCGGCATTGGTCAGAGTCGCCTTTGTATGCTCCTGCTCCAAAAGGCGCACATCGGCGAGGTGCAAGTGAGCATTTGGCCCGAAGAGCAAGTAGCCGCGTGTCGTAAAGCTGGAATTGAACTGCTATGAAGCAACTCATAACCCTGCCCCTTGTTTTCCTCCTCTCGTTGGGACTGATGCCTGCCAGAGCGCAGCAAACCCTCGCGCCCAAAGCAACTAAGATTGACCCCACCGACTCCACCACGCCTCAACCCAAATGGTCCGAGGCAATCACCCAAATCACCTGCTGGACCGTGGATCCGCTGCTCGGTACCCGCCGCGTGGCTCCAGTGGATACGCTCCTCCACGACTACGCCCAGCGCGTGGCTATCCCTTCCTTGCAGTTTGGCTACGCCTCAGCCATCACGGGCAACCTCGGCACCGAAGGACTCTCAATGCTCTACTTTGATCGCCCCACGGCGGACCGCTTCTTTTTCAGCGAGAGCCTGCACCCCTATCTGCCCCACGTGGGCACCACCCGCTTCTTCAACACCCGCATCCCATTCACCCAGGTGAGCTACGGCACTGGCGGAGGCAGCGAGGCGGGGCAAGACTGGCTGCGCATCACCTTCAGCGGCAACATCAACCGCCGCGCTCAAGTGGGCGGTTGGCTGAGCTATCTCTACTCCATCGGCTCCTACGCCAATCAGGCCTCCAAACAGGTGAATTATGGGCTGAATGCCTCCTATCTCGGCGACCATTACCAAGTGATGGGCATGGTTCACAGCATCGACGCGCTCAACAAGGAGAATGGCGGCATCACCGACGACCGCTATATCCTCGACCCCTCGGCCGTGGCAGGCGGACGAGGCTCTCTCCGCACCAACTATATCCCAGTCAACCTCCAGAAGGCCCACAGCCACATCACTGGCTATGAGGGCTGGATGAACCATCGCTACAACCTCGGCCACTACCGCCAGGTCAACGACTCCGTGCGCAAGTTTGTTCCCGTGAGCCAACTTTTCTGGACCTTCCAGCTGGCTCAGGACAAGCACCGATTTATTGACCAGGCAGCGGCCGACATGAAGTTTTTTGAGCAGCACTATTTCGACTCAGCTCGCACCAACGACACCACCTCGCAAGTGACCCTGCGCAACACCCTCGGCATTTCCCTGCTCGAAGGCTTCAACCGCTGGGCGCAAGCCGGACTCACCGCCTTTGCCACCCACGAGGTGGAATGGCAACGCCAATATATGGCCTACGGCAATATCCCTCTGCGCGAGCATGAAAGCACCTTATTTGTGGGCGGCAAACTGGCGCGCGAACGTGGCAAGACCATCAACTACGACGCTCTGGGGCGCGTGGGCCTCGTCGGGGCACGTGCGGGCGACATGGATCTGCGCGGCAACCTCCAGCTCAATGTGCGCATGCTCGGCGACACAGCCTCCTTAGCGGCCTACGCAAGCTTCTCCAACCGCCTCCCTGACTACTTCCTGCGCCGCTACGTCAGCAACCACTTCATTTGGGATAACGACTTCGGCCAAGTACACCGCTTGCGCCTTGGCGGCACCCTCACCTTCCCCTACACTCGCACGCGCCTGACAGCCAGCATTGAGAACCTCCAAAACCTCGTTTACTTCAACTCTCAGGCACTCCCGCAGCAGCACTCCGACCATATTCAGGTGGTGGCCGCCACACTCAATCAAGACTTCAAGTGGGGCATCTTCCACTGGGACAACGCCCTCACCTTTCAGTCCACCACCAACGCTCGCGTGCTCCCGCTCCCCAAGTTCGTTGCCTTCTCCAACGCCTACCTGCGCTTCCGTCTCTTCACTCTTGATGCCCAGATCGGTATGGATTGCAACTACACCACCTCTTACTCCGCCATGGCCTATCAGCCCGCCACGATGAGTTTCTATCGCCAAGAGTCCATTCAGGTGGGCAACTACCCGATGATGGATGCCTACGCCAACCTCCGCCTGAGCAAGGTGCGCATCTACCTCCTCTACAGCCACTTCAACCAAGGTCTCTTTGGCGGCAGCAACTACTTCTCCGCAGCCCACTACCCCCTCAACCCCGCCCGTTTCCTCCTTGGCCTAAGCATAGACTTCGCCAACTAACAAATTAAAAATATAGTCCCTATAAGGCCTATAAGCCCTATAGGCCCTATAGGACAAAATCATAAATCATAAATCATACATCATACATCATACATGAGCACCATTCCCGTCGACTTGACGCAAATTAAGGCCTTCGTATTTGATATTGACGGAGTGCTGTCGCCCAATATACTTCCTGTGGCCCCCGACGGCCAAATCGAACGTATGGCCAACGTGAAAGATGGCTATGCGCTCCACACAGCCCTCAAATATGGCTACAAAATCGCCCTTATCACTGGCGGACTTAACGACCGAGTGGTGAAGCGCTACAACCTCTTAGGTATCACCGATGTTTATACCCACGCGGCCGAAAAACTACCCATTCTGCAAGAGTGGATGGCGCAAAACGACCTCACGCCTGCCCAAGTGGCCTACTGCGGCGATGATGTGCCCGACCTCCACGTGATGCGTTTCGTAGGTCTGGCCATAGCCCCCGCCGACGCTGGTGCCGACGCTAAAGAGGCGGCCAACTATATCTCCCCCTGCTGCGGAGGCGGCGGCGTGGCTCGCGACCTCATCGAGCAAACCATGCGCGCCCAAGGCACCTGGCTCTCCGACTCCCGCGCCTTCATCTGGTAATCCCAAACCAGCTCAACTAATATAGGCCCTATAAGCCCTATGGGGCCTATGGGGCTTATAGGCTTTATGTATAAGGGTTAGTGTCGGCTTAGGGAGTCGAGGGCGGCGGGGAGGGTGAGGGGAAGGGTGCGCAGCTCGGTGACTTTGGCGTCGGGGATAATGGCGGCGCGGAGGGAGTCGAGCGAGGGGGCTTGCGGCAAGGCGCAGTAGTCGGAGTAAGTGTAGCGCGTGAAGGCGGTGTGGAGGTTCACACCGCGGCGGTCGAGCAGCCAGCCGTCGGCCATTTCAATCGGTTCGTGGTTGCACACATCTGCAGGCGCGGGAAAGCTCACAATGTTGCCTTCAGCATCAAGCTGAAGCGGCACGTTGAGGCGGTAGTCGCCATTGGTGCGATAGGCCACGGCGCGCGGCAGGGCGCTCACTTGACCACCGATAGCGGGCGGCTGTGGGGCCTGAATAAGTTGGGGGTCAGCAGCGCTCTTGCAGCCACTGAGGAGCAGGAGCATGGCGGGGGTGAGGAGAGAGGTTTTCATACGGTCATTTCGCCGGCCAAGGGGCGGCCGATATATTGAACAAGTTCATCGGCTGAGAGACCCAGACCGAGGAGATACATTAGTTTGGTGAGGGCGGCTTCGGTGGTGATGTCCTCGCCCGAGATTACGCCGATTGCTGCGAGACGATTGCTCGACACGTAGCGCTTAGCGTGCACGCCACCGTTGACGCATTGGGTGACGTTGAGAATTACCGCTCCGCGCTCCATGGCTTCCTTCACGGCGTTGATGAACCAGGGGCTGGAGGGAGTGTTACCCGCGCCAAAGGTGCGGAGAATGATGCCCTTAACGCCCGGAGTGGCGAGTTGATGGCGCAGGGTGGCTTCGGAGATGCCGGGGAAGAGGTCGATAATCACCACGGAGTTGTCCATCTTGCAGCGCACTTGCAGCGGGCGCATGGCTTGGTGGCGCATGAGGGCATCGGGGTTGAAGTGGATGCCCAGACCGATTTTGGCCAGCGAGGGATAGTTATTGCTCTTGAAGGCGTTGAAGTTGTCGGCGCTCATCTTGGTGGCACGGTTGCCACGCCAAAGGTAGTTTTCGAAGAGGATAGCCACTTCCTGCACCATGGGTGTGCCATCTGGAGCGGTGGAGGCAGCTATTTGGAGGGCGGTGATAAGGTTTTCTTCGCCGTCGGTGCGCACTTCGCCTATGGGGAGCTGCGAGCCAGTGATAATCACGGGTTTATGCAGATTTTCGAGCATGAAAGAGAGCGCCGAGGCGGTGTAGGCCATGGTGTCGGTGCCGTGGAGCACTACGAAGCCATCGTAGTGGTCGTAGTTCTTCTCAATGATGCTTGCGATTTCGGCCCAGTGGGCGGGGTTCATGTCGCTCGAGTCGATTGGATGCTCGAAAGCCACGTGGTGGATCTCCATGTCGAGCATCGACACTTTGGGGACGTTGTCGATCAGGTGGTCGAAGTCGAAAGGTTGGAGGGCACCGGTGGTTTGATTTTCAATCATACCAATGGTGCCTCCAGTGTAGACGATGAGTATCTTCGGGCGCATAGGGCTGAAGGGGGATTAACCGATTTTGGAACCGGGGGCTACGGGAGCGGAGGGAGTGATGACCGAGAGGGAGCCGTCGGAGTTGACAGCACTCAAAATCATGCCGCAGCTTTCCACGCCGCGCAGTTTGCGAGCGGGGAGGTTGGCTATGTAGCACACCTGACGGCCCACGAGCTGTTCGGGTTCGTAGTACTTGGCTATGCCGCTCACAATGGTGCGGGGGGTGCCAGTGCCGTCGTCAATCTTGAATTGGAGTAGTTTGTCGGCCTTGGGCACACGTGAACATTCGAGAATGGTACCCACGCGCAGGTCACACTTGGCAAAGAGGTCGATGTCCACGTCGGGGCTTTGGGGCTCGGGCTTCCAGGCGGCCTGTTCGTTGGCTTTCTTGGCGGCTTCGAGCTTGGCCAGCTGGGCGGCAATGGCGTCGTCCTCAATCTTTTCGAAGAGGAGTTCGGGGGTGCCGAGGGTGGTGCCAGGAGCCATCAGCGAGGTGCTTCCGAGCTGTTCCCAGGTGATGTTTTGCAAGCCGAGCATTGCGCAGAGCTTCTGGCTCATGAAGGGGAGGAAAGGCTCAAAGGCAATAGCAAGGTTGGCGGTGATTTGGAGGGCAGTGTTGAGAATGGTGGCGGTGCGCTCCATGTCGGTCTTTGCGGCCTTCCAGGGTTCGGTTTCTTGGAGGTACTTATTGCCTACACGGGCCATGTTCATGGCTTCGCGCAGAGCGTCGCGGAAGTGGAACCCATCAAGCAGCTCCGAGATTTTGACCTTGAGCGCCTTGATTTCGTCGAGTGCTTCGGTGTCGACCGACTGCAAGGGGGCAGCGATGGCGGGCACTTTGCCGTCGAAGTATTTACCACAGAGCACGAGCGAGCGGTTCACGAAGTTGCCGAGGATAGCCACCAGCTCGGAGTTGTTGCGAGTTTGGAAGTCGGCCCAGGTGAAGTCGTTGTCCTTGGTTTCGGGAGCGTTGGCAGTGAGTACATAGCGGAGGGTGTCCTGCTTGCCAGGGAAGTCCTGGAGGTACTCGTGGAGCCATACGGCCCAGTTGCGCGAGGTGGATATTTTGTCGCCTTCGAGGTTGAGAAACTCGTTGGCGGGTACATTGTCGGGCAGCTGATAGCCATCGCCATAGGCGGCGAGCATAGCGGGGAACACTATGCAGTGGAACACGATATTGTCCTTGCCAATGAAGTTGATGATGCGCGTTTCGGGGTCCTTCCACCATGTTTCCCAGCTGTCGGGGAGGAGTTCTTTGGTGTTAGATATATAGCCGATGGGAGCGTCGAACCACACGTAGAGCACCTTGCCCTCAGCGCCTTCCACAGGCACGGGCACACCCCAGTCGAGGTCGCGGCTCACGGCGCGAGGTTGCAGGCCGAGGTCGAACCACGATTTGCATTGGCCGTAGACGTTGGAGCGCCATTCGCGGTGGCCTTCGAGAATCCACTTCTCGAGCATAGGCTGCCAGCGGTCGAGGGGGAGATACCAGTGGAAGGTTTCCTTGAGCACTGGCGTGGTGTCGGTCAAGGCGCTGCGGGGGTTAATCAGGTCGGAGGGAGCCAGCGAGGTGCCACACTTTTCGCACTGGTCGCCATAGGCTTGGGGGTTGTGGCAGTGGGGGCACTCACCAGTGACGTAGCGGTCGGCCAGGAATGTCTTGGCCTGCTCGTCGTAGAGCTGCATGGAGCTGCGCGAGGTGAACTCGCCCTTGTCGTAGAGCTTGCGGAAGAACTCCGAAGCCGTGGCGCGGTGAATTTCCGAGGTGGTACGCGAATAGATGTCGAACGAGATGCCCAAACCAGCCATTGAGTCGCGGATAATCGTGTGATAGCGATCCACGATGTCCTGCGGGGTCACACCCTCGCGGCGGGCCTTGATTGTGATGGGCACACCATGCTCGTCGGAGCCACCAATCATCAGCACCTCCTCACCCTTCAAACGCAAATAACGTGCATAAATATCAGCAGGAACATAAACGCCAGCCAAGTGACCGATATGTACCGGACCATTGGCATAAGGCAGGGCGGTAGTGATGAGTGTACGCTTTTTCTCCATGTATATATAGTTGTATTGAGTTAGAAATAATAGCGCAAATTTACACATAAATCCCGAACCCACCAAATTTTTGTGCATAACCCTTATTTTTTGCCGCTACAGGTGGGAGTGCAATTGTTTTTGGTGAGTTCGATTTTTTTTGTTAAATTTGCAGCGATTTTTAGTTAATTTCACATTTAAATGTTAAAATTTTTGAGTTTCGGCTTAAACCTTTTGCACTTTTAAATGTTAAAAATATATAGGATTACGCTAAAACGAATGAAGAAAAGTAATATCTGGTTGCTCACCATTGTGATGGTGTTTACCTTTATCGGGTTGATTTATGTGCAGTTCTTGTACATGAACAACATGATTCGTATGCGTAATGACCAGTTTGAGGAGAACGTGCATCGCGCCATTTTCTCCACCGCCATGATGCTCGAGGAGCAGGAGGCGCGCCACTTTTTGGAGGAAAATCTGACGCAGGTGGAGCACCTCACTCCCTACAAAAAACATGACAACTCCGAGGGTGTGGCCATGCAGTTCACCACCCCCGGCGGCCTCGTGGGTAGCATCAACCTCGAAGGCAAGCCCGGGCAAATCCACGGTCTCGACCTGCCGCAAGCTCCCTTTGCGGTCAACACTCCGCCCACCGACCTAACGGGCCTCTACATCTACCAAAAGGGGCTGCTCGATGAGGTGGTGCTCAACATCCTGTCGCGAGCCTCATCGCGCCCCATCACCGACCGCGCCGACTCCACAATGGTGAGCAGTTTCCTGCGTTATGAACTGGACAACAACGGCCTGAAAATCCCCTTCGAATTTGCCATCACCAACCGCAACAACTTCGTGATATACAGCAGCGAAGGCTACCCCTCCAAGCCCAATAAGTCGGAGCTTTACACCCAAGCCATCTTCCCCAACGACCCTGGCACCCGCCACTACTTCCTGAGCGTATATTTCCCAACCAAGCGCGACTATATCTTCTCCTCCATTCGCTTCATGATTCCCTCAATGGGCTTCACGTTTATCATGCTGCTGATATTCCTCTACGCCATCATGACGGCCTTCAAGCAAAAGAAGGTCAACGAGATGAAGACGGACTTTATCAACAATATGACCCACGAGCTCAAGACCCCCATCAGCTCCATTTCGCTGGCTGGGCAGATGCTCGCCGACCCCGACATACGCAAGAGCGAGGTGATGATGAAGCACGTCACCGACGCTATTAACTCCGACACCAAGCGCCTGCGTTTCCTGGTAGAGACGGTGTTGCAAATGTCGCTCTACAACGAGCAGCAGTCGGCCATGAAGTTTACCGACCTCAACGCCAACACAGCCATCGAGGGCATCGAGCGCACGTTCCGCCTCAAGGTGGAAAAACTCGGCGGCAAACTCACCACCGACCTCCACGCCCTCAACCCCACCATTGCCGTGGACGAGATGCACTTCACCAACGTGATATTCAATCTCCTGGACAACGCCGTGAAATATCGCCGCAAGGAGGTGCCCATTCAGCTCAATATCACCACCGACAACATCGCGGGCCACAAGCTGCGCATACGTGTCACCGACAACGGCTTAGGCATCAAACGCGACGACCAGAAGAAGGTGTTCGAGAAATTTTTCCGCGTCAGCACTGGCAATCGCCACGACGTGAAAGGCTTCGGTCTCGGTCTGGCCTACGTCAAGAAAATGGTGACCGACTTCCACGGCGAAATATCCATCGACTCCGAAATTGGTCGCGGCACCACATTCACAATAACTCTCCCCACCATCAACGTATAATCACATCAAAACAAATAACAGATTATGGAAGAAACAACCCGAATTCTGCTCTGCGAGGACGATGAAAATCTCGGCACCCTCCTCCGCGAATACCTCCAGGCCAAAGGCTTCAGCGCCGACCTCTACCCCGACGGCGACCAAGGCTACAAGGCTTTCCTTCGCGACCGCTACGATCTCTGCGTGCTCGACGTGATGATGCCCGTCAAGGACGGCTTCCAGCTGGCCCAGGAAATCCGCGCCGTCAACGCCGAAATCCCCATCATATTCCTCTCGGCCCGCTCCCTCAAGGAGGATATTCTCGAGGGCTTCCACATCGGCGCCGATGACTATGTCACCAAACCCTTCTCAATGGAAGAACTCGTGTTTCGCATCGAAGCCATTCTGCGCCGCGTGCGTGGCAAGAAGGACCGCGACCGCTCAATCTATCGCCTCGGCAGCTACACCTTCGACACTCAGAAGCAAACCCTCGTGCTCGGCACCAAGGTGACCAAACTCACCACCAAGGAGAGCGAACTGCTCAACCTCCTCTGCAACCACATGAACGAGATGCTCGAGCGCAACTATGCCCTGAAGACGATTTGGATTGACGACAACTACTTCAACGCTCGCTCCATGGACGTGTACATCACCAAGCTGCGCAAACTCCTCAAGGACGATCCCTCAATCGAAATCATCAATATCCACGGCAAAGGCTACAAACTCATAGCCCCCGAACAGGACTAACATGGACAACTACGTAATTGCTATAGGCCGCCAAATGGGTAGCGGCGGCCGCGAACTGGGCCGACTGCTGGCCAAGCGCTTGGGTGCAGAGTTCTTCGACAAGGAATTGCTCCTCCACGTGGCGCAGCAGTCGGGCTTAATTCCCGAAATCATTGAGCGCGACGACGAGCGCGAACCCGGCTTCTTCTCAGGCATCACGGGCTTCGCCTCAGGCATGTTCGGCACCCCGATTTTCGGCTACGCCAGCCCTGGTTGCGACACCGTATATAAGGCCCAAAGCGAAATCATTGAGCAGCTCGCCCGCCAAAAGAACTGCGTCATCGTGGGTCGCACGGCCGACTATGTGCTGCGCGATAACCCTCGCTGCATCAGCATCTTCGTCCACGCCCCCGAAGATGAGTGCGTTAAGCGTCTGCTCTCGCGCGGCGACAAAACCACCGAGTCCGAAGCCCGCACAATGGTTAGGCGCATCAATAAGCTCCGCAGCAATTACTACAACTTCTACACCGACCGCCAGTGGGGTGCAGCCGACTCCTACCATCTCTCGGTCGACTCCTCCACTCTACCCATGGACGAACTGGCCGACTTCGTGGCCTCCTACATCAGCCGCCGCTTAGGTCTTTAACCACGCTCAATGTTTAATTCATATCATCCTCAGTTTCAGAAGATTACTTCTGCCGACTTTCTACCCGAAATCCGTGTGGCCATAGCCCAAGCACTTGAGGCGGTCAATGCCATATCCGCCTGCCCCGATGCGCCCACCTTTGCCAACACCATCGAAGCCCTCGAACACGCCGACGACCGCCTCTCGCGCGTGCTCAGCGTGTTCTACCCCCTACTCTCGGCCAATGCCGACGACCAGATGAACGCCGACGCGCTCACCGTCAGCGCCCTGCTGAGCGAGTACTCCGCCAAGGTGGCGCAAAACGAGGTGCTATTCAACCGCATACGCACCCTGCACGATGCGCCCCCCGAAGGACTCACCGCCGAGCAGCAAACGCTCCTGACCAACTCCTATCTGGGCTTCACCCGCGCTGGCGCTCTGCTCCCCACCGAACAAAAAAAGCAGATAGCCACCATCAAGGCGCGCATCAGCAAACTCTCCACCAAATTTGGGCAAAATGTGAAAAAGGAGCTGGCACAGTATCGCTTCGAACTGGGGCCAGAGGAGGTGGAAGGACTGCCCGAATGGCTCGTGGAGGAGGCCGCACAGCGCGCCAAGGAGGAGGGAAGCAAAGCCCCCTATATGCTCACGCTCGATGCGCCAGTCTACATGGCCTTCATGCGTTTTTCCCCCTTCAATGAGCTGCGCCATCGTCTGCTGATGATGTATGCCTCGCGCAATCAGGAGGGCGAATTTGACAACACAGCCATTCTGCGCGAAATAGCCAACCTCCGCCTGCAAATGGCCCAAATACTTGGTTATCCATCCTTTGCCCACTTCAAACTCGAGCGCACCATGGCGCGCACACCCGAGCGCGTCACTGCCCTGCTCAATGAACTCCACGAGGCCTATCGCGAACCGCTCCGCAAGGAACTGGAGGAGCTAACGGAGTTTGCTGGCGAGGAAATCACCCCCTGGAACTACGCCTACCACTCCAACCGCCTGCTCAAGGCGCGCTACGACTTCGACCCCGAGGAAATGCGCCCCTATCTGGAACTCAATCGCGTGATTGAGGGAGTGTTCGGTCTGGCCCACCGACTCTATGGTATCACGCTCACGCAGCGCACCGACTTGCCTCTGTATCACCACGACGTGAAGACGTTTGACGTGGTCGATACCGACGGCTCCACCCTCGGTGTACTCTACGCCGATTTCTTCCC
>QLIP01008273.1_pt1 | contig 18963 bp, 16 predicted proteins | sample 1769771 | NCBI WGS metagenome assembly QLIP01 (sample SAMN09428762, study PRJNA476227) | Gut metagenome, whole genome shotgun sequencing project. | isolation source: cecum | host: Rhizomys sinensis | place: China: Jinsha town of Minqing, Fujian Province | collected 2013-09-23
CCAAAATCCGCCCGGCCCTTTCAGGCTGGCTTGGCGGAAAATCCAAGCGCATTGTAGCCATGCTTCCAGAGCATCTGTGCTACTGCGAGCCTTTTGCTGGCGCGGCCTGGGTGCTTTTCAGCAAGCAGGAATCCAAGATCGAGGTCATCAATGACATCAACAGGGAGATCGTCACCTTTTACCGCGTGATCCAGCACCATCTTGAGGAGTTTATCCGCTACTTCAAATGGGTGCTGGTCTCGCGGGATGAGTTTGAGCGCCTGAAACGCGTGGATGCTGACACACTGACCGACATCCAGCGTGCAGCCCGTTTTTACTACCTGCAGCAGGTGTGCTTTGGCGGCAGGATGGATTATCGTCAGGCATTTGGCTATTCTACCACACGCGCCCCAAGGCTTAACCTTTTGCGCATAGAGGAGCAGCTTTCAGCGGTACATTTGAGGCTGGCAAGAGTCTATGTGGAGCGCCTGCCATACTACGAGATCATCAAACGCTACGATAGACCCACAACGCTTTTTTACATCGATCCGCCCTACTGGGACTGCGAGAAATACTATGGCAGGGGCATCTTTGAACGCGAGGATTTTGGGAGGCTGGCTGAAATGCTGAGGCAAATCAATGGGCGCTTTATCCTCTCGCTCAACGATGTGCCGGAAATTCGCGAGATTTACACGGGGTTCAGAATTGAGGGCGCTGAGGTGGAGTACTCCTGCGGCAATGGCAATCCCATCAAGTCTTCAGAACTGCTAATCCGCAATTTTGATTAGCCAGGAATTGGTGAGATTTTGGGCAGGGCGATGCTTTTGCTTCGCTCTGCCATTTTGGCAGGATTAGGCAAGTTTTGTGAATGGGCAGAAAATGCAGAAAAATTAAATCAAAAATCGTGCCAAAGCTGAAAATTTTATCAAAAAAATCAAAAAACGATTTTCAAACTAAGTTTCGTTTTCTTTCAAACTAAATTTCGTTTTACAATGATCAAAAGGCTTGGTGCAAATTTGGTGCAATTTGGTGCAGAATTTTCCACTAAAAAGGGGCTAGGCTTTTGCCTAACCCCTTGATTTTATTCTGGTACCGGGAGCGAGACTTGAACTCGCAAGCCCTTGCGGGCGGCGGATTTTGAGTCCGCTGCGTCTACCAATTCCACCATCCCGGCCTTTCAGGCCAAAGACTTAGACTTTCGCTGGCCCGTGGTCAAGTGCCGAAGGGTGAGCAAAGGAATATTTCCTGAATATTTTTGTCTTGGCCGACCACGGCAAGCAAGGTCTATGTAAATTTTTTGTTAAAAAAATATTGAATTTTGGGTGTCATTTCCTTTATATTAGCCCCAAGTATTAGCTATCGGAGCTTGCCAGCCCCTGGGCTGGTTGTCTAGCGGGCCGCTGGCCGCGCCGGGGGTTGCGGCAGGGAATGCGGTCTTGATCTGGAAACATTCAAGGAGGATTCGATGAAGCGTGTTTTCGCCTTCTGCTTTGCCGTGAGCTTTGTTTTTGGCCTTTGGCTGGCACATGCCCCGTCTTCAGAGGCAGCAACTTTGATCAAGATTGCCGGCATGAAACCCGAGGGTGAGCCGGAAACCATTGGCATGCACAAATTCGGTGAATACCTTTCAAAGCTTTCCAACGGCAAGTATGAGGTAAAGGTTTTTCCCAACAGCCAGCTTGGCAAGGAAGATTCCTATATTGATCAGACCAAGAAAGGCATGATCCAGATGTGCGCCACTGGCACACAGATGTCCAAGTTCCATCCGGCAATGGCCATGCTTGAGACACCCATGCTCTATGACAACCTCGATCATGCCCACCGCGCCATGCAGGGCGATACCTTCAAGCTGATCACTGACGGGTTTGACAAGAAATCCGGAATGCGCACCATGAATGTCTTCCCTCTTGGCTTCCGCCATTTCTACACCAAGAAGCCGGTAAAGAGCATTGATGACATCAAGGGGCTGAAGATGCGTGTGCCCAACATTCCCCTTTACACCAATTTTGCCAAGGAAGCCGGCATTTCCGGCCAGCCCATGCCTTTTGCCGAAGTGATGACTTCTATTGAATCCGGCGCCATTGACGGCGGCGACAGCCCCATGAGCGACATCGCCTCCACAGGCGTTTATGAATATGCCCCGGAAGTCACCAAGACCGGTCATATCCTCGTGCTTCATTCGCTGTTTATCAACGACAAGTTCTACAAGAGCCTGCCCGAGCAGGATCGCAAGTGGTTTGATGAAGCTGCCGCCCGTTCCGCAGAAGACGTGTGGGAGATGATGGCCAAGGTGGACAAGGAATCCGAGCAGAAGATTACGGCTGGCAAGGGCAAAATTTCCGAGCCTACGCCCGAGCTTCGCAAGTATATGAAAGAGGCCGGCCAGCGTAGCTGGAGCCTCTTCACTGATCCAAACAGCAAGCAGCATGTGCCCAATGCCAAGGAGATCCTTGACAGCGCGGCAAAATACGCAAAGTAATGCGCCTCGGGTTTCGTGTCTTGCAACAAGGCACGAAACCCTTTTTTTATTTCTTCCGAATTTTTAACGAGGTCATTATGCCCAACAATTCCGAGAAGGTACGCTGGGATGGCCGGGAAAACCCCGGTGAATATGCCCAGGTTCGGGACACCATCCCAGAAATTGAGCCGCAGCCGGAAGAGGACACCCTGGGTGCATTCCTGTTCCAGATATTCTGTGCGGTCATTTTTCTGGGCATGATTGGTCTCGTATTCTGCAACGCCATGCTGCGCTATATATTTGCCTCAAGTTATCCGCCAAGTGAGGAATGGGCGCGCTTCCTCTTTATCTACATTACCTTTTTTGGATCAATCGAAGCTTTTTACCGCAGAAAACACATCGCGGTGGACATGTTTGTCGATCTTCTGCACGGTAAATACCGCAAGACGGTGGATATAATTGCCTCGATTATCGGCATGGTGGTCATGGCAATCCTGCTTTGGGGCGGCACTGTGTATGTAATGGAGACCTACGATCAGTTTTCCGTCTCCACGGGCGTGAACATGACTTTTATCTACGGTACGCTTCCGATTATGGCTGCGGCCGCGCTCGTGATCCAGTTCCGCGACTTCCTTGCCATTTTAAGGCGTCCTGCGCCTGACTTTTCAAAGGACTAGGGGGGAAGAATGGAACTATTCATATTTCTGCTTACCCTCTTTTTCTTCCTGGCCCTGGGTATTCCTATCTGCCTAGTGCTGGTAATTTGCGCCATTGCCCTGATGCTCTGGGCAGGACTATTTGATCCGACCATTCTTGCCATAACAATGCTCGATGGCGCCAACAACTACCCCTTGATGGCTATTCCCTTTTTTGTCTTTGCGGGCGAGATTATGGCTGCAGGGGGTCTTTCGCAGCGCGTTGTCCAGCTTGCGCAGCTGATGATGGGCCGCGTGCGCGGCGGCCTTGGCTATGCGGCGGTAATTGCCAGCATTATTTTTGCTGGACTCATGGGCAGTTCTGTTGGCGAGGCTGCCGCCCTGGGCTCACTGCTTTTGCCGATGATGAAGGAAGTTGGCTACAAGCCAGGACGTGCAGGCGCTGTAATTGCATCTGGAGCCATCCTCGGGCCGATTATTCCGCCATCCACAAACTTCATTCTCCTTGGCGCGACCATTGGCGGCCTTTCGATCACCAAGCTCTTTATGATTGGCCTTTTCCCGGGCATTTTCATCGGTCTTGCGCTGATGCTCGTTTGGTTCTTCATTGTACGCATTGACGGCTACAATGAAACCATTAGCTTTGAGCCTGGGCAAAAGTTAAAGATCATCCTTGACTCCACGCCCGCATTCCTGATGCCGGTGCTTTTGCTTGGTGGCATCCGTTTTGGCATTTTTACGCCAACTGAAGGCGGCGCTTTTGCCTCTGTTTATGCCATTGTGGTCTGTGTGCTCTACTACCGCGAGCTGACTTTCAAACAGCTTTTGCGCGTCAGCGCGGCTTCCGCAAGAACAACCTCGGTGGTCATGCTCATTGTGGCTACGGCATCAGCTGTTGGCTATTTCATCACCTCTGCCGATATTCCGGCTCAGATGGGCGCTCTGTTCCATCCGCTCATGGATTCGCCGATCCTCCTGCTAATCTGCATCAATATCTTCCTTTTCCTGATTGGCATGGTCATGGATCTGACGCCGAACATCCTGATTTTCGCGCCGGTATTCTTCCCGATGATCCAGCAAGCCGGGATTGATCCCTATTACTTTGGCCTGCTGTTCATCCTCAACCTTGGCATTGGCGTAATCACTCCGCCAGTGGGCACGGTTCTCTATGTGGTCTGCGGGGTGGGCAATATCAAGATTGTTGAGCTTGTCAAAAATCTTGTGCCTTTCCTCCTGGTTGAGATCCTGATGCTCTTTGTTCTGCTCTTCTTCCCCAAATTGTCCATTGTGCCGATGAACTGGCTCATGGGCGGTGGCTAGAACAGCGCTGAATAACAGCATGACAGAAGCGCCCCTCAAGGGGCGCTTCTGCTCTGGGCTTGAAAAATCGTTAAATTTCTAAATCTTCGCTGATGACAAGGAAATTCTGGGACTGGGATACTGGCAAAAAAGACCGCAGGGCATTGGCCTTAGCGCCTGCTGATGGCCAAAAGCACCTCCTTGGCCTCGGCTTGGCTGGGGTCTGCCTGCAGGGCGCGGTGCGCCAGTTCTTCCGCTTTTTCGCGTTTGTGCCATTCCAGATACATTTTGGCCATTTTGCCATAGGTATTGGGGTGGCCGCCAAAAGTGCGCAGAATTGCCTGATAGACCTTTTCGGCCTTCTCATATTCGCGCAACTCCATCCAGGCCGAAACTGCTCCGGTATAGGCGGCAACTGCCCTTGGCTCAACTACCATAGATTCTTCATACATTTCCGCTGCTTCCACAAGCTTGCCCGCTGCGGCAAAAATTTGCCCTAGCTGGATGCGGATGCCCTCTTCATCGCTAAATTCTTCGGCCACACGCTTTAAGAATGCGCGGCCCTTGGCAAACTGGCCCTCGTTGAGCAGGGCAACGCCGCTTTCGATCAGGCTTTTCTTACGTTCAAGGCGCTCCTCGGCCTCGCGGCGCACGGCAGCCTCCGCCTCATTGGCCATGATCTTGCAGAGGCCGTCCAGCACTGTGGCCAGCGCCCCCTCCTTGCCCTGCTGGTAGGGCAGGCGCTTGGGCTTGCCGGTCTTTCCAGGGTCAAGAAGGGGCTGCATTCCCTGATGGTGGATCAAGGCATTGAGAAAATCACTGATCTGGATATCCAGTTCAGCGCGCGGCCCGCGCATCAGTTGCAATCCATCATACTGGCGCAGGGCCTGGCTCATGGCAGCCATTGCGCGGCTTACTTCGTTGCGGCGCAAATAGCCTATGGCGCGGGCAATATTCTCGCGCAGTTCCTTGGGGGCGACTTTGAGCATCAGATGCAATTCCTCCAGCAATCCCCAACTGTTGCGAACTCAGAGTTGAGCAGATTCAGTTCCTCGGGGGGCAAAAGACAGCACAGGGAGCGACCGGCAAGCCAGAGGCGGCGTACGCGCGAAGCGCTCAAATCCAATCGGGGCAAGGGAAGATAATAGCTTTTGCCGCCCTGTGGCAAGCTTAGGGCAAGAGCCTGGCCGACTGATTCCTGGCAGGCGTTAAAATCAATATCCAGCCCTGTTTCTCGGGCTTCTGGCCAGTGGGAGCGAGTTAAGCTGACAAAACTTTCCTGGCTTAGGCTGTGCCTTGGAACCACAAGAAAACTGCATAGCTCTGGCAAGTCCAGCCCTTTGCGCCAGTTTGGGAGCATTGCGTAGTCCTGGTCGCCGAGAAGAAAGAAAAGCCGGGTTTTCGGCCTTGATTCGCAGTAGGCCAGGAGCGTATCCCAGGTATAGGATGGCCCTTGCCTTGCTGCTTCCAGTTCATTGATTCTGAAATTCAGCCCAGGGGGCAAATTTTCCAGGGCGGCCCGCAAAAGGCGCACACGCAAGGCAAAGGGCAAAAAATCGTGATTGCTCTTGTGGGGGGGCATGGCGCAGGGCACAAAATCGAGGCCCTCCACGGCTGTACCAAGGGCCTCACGCGCCTCAATAGCCAGGCGCAGATGCCCGATATGCGCGGGATTGAAGCTTCCGCCGAGAATGATCAGCCCTTGTGCGCTTAAGCCCATAATCTAATTTCAGGCGCGAATCTGGCCATTGCCAAGAACGACAAATTTGCTGGTTGTCAATTCGCGCACACCCATTGGCCCATAGGCATGCAATTTGGAAGTGGAAATGCCGATTTCCGCGCCAAGGCCAAGCTGAGCGCCATCGTTGAAGCGCGTGGAGACATTCAGCCCGACCATTGAAGCATCGGCGCGGCGCAAAAAGCTTGTTGCCCGGCCCTGATCTCTGGTGAGGATGACTTCTGTATGCTTTGAGCCGTGCGCTGCAATCAGTGCAAGGGCCTCATCCATATCCTCCACAAGCTGCACGGCAAGAATCAGGTCATGAAATTCCTGTCCCAGATCATCAGCGCACAAAGGCTTGAGGCGCTCGGCCTCCGCAAGCAGGGGCAGGGCTTCGGCGGAGGCCCTGATTTCAACCTTGCACTGGTTCATTCGCCGCGCAAGGAGCGGCAAAAAGGCTTTGGCCTCTGCACTGTGGAGCAGGAGACATTCCAGGGCATTGCAGACCCCCGGCCGCTGTGCCTTTGCATTGGCAATAATTTCAAGAGCCTGTTCCAGATCCGCTCCCTGGTCAAGATAGATGTGGCAAACGCCCTTGTCATGCTTGAGCACGGGCATGGTTGCCGCCTTGGAAACAGCGCGGATCAGGCTCTCGCCGCCACGTGGAATAAGCAGATCGATGTATTCGTCAAGCTTGCAAAGGCTCAAAACCGCGTCATGGCCAGGGCTGGCGATAATCTGGGCCGCGTCTTTGGGAAGCCCTGCGGACGCCAGAGCCTCACGCACAAGCGCGCCAAGCGCCAAATTGGAATTCAGGGCTTCGCTCCCGCCACGCAGAATAACCGCATTTCCAGCCTTGATGCAGAGTATGGCCGCATCCACAGTGACATTGGGCCTGGCCTCATAGATCATGGCAATAACGCCAAGGGGCACGCGCATCCGCCCTACAAGCAGGCCGTTGGGCCTTTGCCACTGGCTTTCTGTTGCGCCGATGGGATCAGGCAGGGCAAGCAGCTCAAGACAAGCCTGGCGCATTTCCGCAATAATTGCCCCTGTGAGCCTTAAGCGGTCAAGACGCGCTGCGTCCATGCCAGCAACACGCGCCGCATCAAGATCAACGGCGTTGGCCTTGAGCAATTCGCTTTCGCGTTCAGGAAGCAAATCAGCCAGGCATTGTAAGAAATTATTTTTTGCTTCCGGGCTTGCCCAAGCCATAAGTCTTGCCGCTTCAACAGCAGCCTTGGCCTGAGCTTCAATTTCCGCATGAGCCATAATCTTAAGCCTCTCCTCGCACAAAGCCGCGTCTGTCAGCATGAAGAATAGATCAGGGCTTGGCGCAAAAATAGCCCTGCCTGCGGAGTCTTTTGACAGCAAAGGCGGCTTGACATAAGCTTGAAAAAATATTCTGTGCTGGCCGCCAGGATGAGCATCCAGACTGGCCGCTTTGAGCCTTTATTGCAACATCGCTTCAGCACAGGCCACACAAGCAAAATAGCAAATTTTGAATAAGGATTAAGAACATGAATCCGCAAAAGAATCAAGGCGAGGCTGATTCCGCGCTTTTGCGCGGCATCCAGGCTGAGGTCAGCGCGGAGAACGCCCCGCTTCTGAATCTTATCACGCGCCATGCGGCGCTTATTGCCGCAGTGATGCTTCTGCTTCTGCTCGCTCTTGGGGGCATGGGAATCTGGAATTGGTATCAGGGCGGTAAATTGGCGGATGCCCAGGCGGAACTGGCTCGGATCAATGCCAAGCTCAAAGGCGATGAGCGCGATCAGGCTCTTGCCAGGCTTGCGGAAAATGCGCCAGGCAAATTTCAGCTTGCCGCCTGGCTTGCTCTTGCCCAGAGCGCACAGGATAATAATAAGGAGCAGCTGGCGGCAAAGGCTTATGCCAAGGTTGCGGAACTGGATTCCAAAGGCGGTTTGGGCCTTGCCGCAAGCCTTGGGCAGGTCGCAAACCTCTTGCGCCAGAATGAAAATGCCCAGGCGCTCAAGCTGCTCAGGGAGATTGAGCTTAAACTTCCGGCTGGCGCAAGGCCGCCGCAGATGGGCCAGTTCTTGGCAGAAGCCGCCATTCGCGCTGGCGACAGGGAACTTGCCGCCCAGGCTTATGAAAGCCTGGCCAGGGAAGTCCAGGGCGCTGACAGCCAGTATTATCGCAAACGCGCCGAAGAATTGCGCACTGGCGCATTGAATCCGGCACAAAACGCGCCCCAGGGCGCGAAAAACTGAGGTTGCTATGGAGACCCTGCTTGCGCCAGGTGGGCAAGCCCTGCTCCTTGGCAATGAGGCCATTGTCCGCGGCGCCCTGGAAGCCGGGGTGCATTTTATTTCCTGCTATCCAGGCACGCCATCGTCTGAGGTGGCGGATACTTTTGCCAGGCTTAAGGAAGAATGTGCCGAAGATGCGCCTGCCTACGATCTGGAATATTCCGTAAATGAAAAAGTAGCCCTTGAACTGGCTTGCGGTGCTTCCCTGGCCGGGGCGCAAAGCCTGTGTACCATGAAGCATGTAGGGCTGAATGTGGCGGCCGACCCATTGTTCACATCAGCCTATATTGGCTTGCCAGGCGGCCTGGTGCTGCTCAGCGCGGATGACCCTGGCTGCCACTCAAGCCAGAACGAGCAGGATAACCGCGCTTATGCACGCTTTGCGCAAACGCCGCTTTTTGAGCCAGCCTCAGCCGAGGAAGCCAGGCTGATGACCCGTGCGGCCTTTACCCTCTCGCGCCAACTGGAGCAGCCCGTAATTCTGCGCAGCACTACGCGGGTAAGCCACCTAAGGGGAGCGGTAAAGCTTGAGCCTTTGCCAGAAAAACCAGTTGAATTGGCAGAATTCAAGCGCGAGCCGGGGCGTTTTGTGCCTGTTCCGCAAGTTGCGCTCAAGCGGCACAGGGTTTTGGCCGCGCAGATGGGAAAAGCCCGTACAGCCGCAGAAGAAAGTCCATTCAACAGGATAAGCTGGCCCAAAGAAGGCGGAAATCCCCTGGGAATCATTGCCAGCGGCCCGGCGCGCAATTACCTGGCTGATGCTCTCCATGAGCTTGGCCTTGAGGAGCAGATCGCTGTTTTTGAGCTTGGCCAGACCTGGCCTCTGCCAGAAAAGAAGCTGGAAGCTTTTTTAAGGGATTGCAAAGGGGTGCTTGTGCTGGAGGAGGGCGCGGCCCTGCTTGAAAACGATTTGCGCAGCCTGGCTAACCGCCTTGCCGCATCAGAAGAAAAAGGCTCTGAGTCTTTGGCAGCCATTGCTGGCAAGGACACTGGCCTGACTGAGTTTGGCGAATATTCCACAAGCCTTGTGCGCCAGCGACTGGAACGCTGGCTGGCAAATTCCGCGCCTGATCTGGCCGCAAAGATTTCCAGTACGCAGTTTGGGGCGGATCGCGCCGCAAAGGGCGCAGCTTGCGCTGAATCAGCGCCCAAAGAACAGCTTGCCGCAAGGCCGCCCAATCTTTGCGCTGGTTGCGCCCATCGCGCAGTCTATTTTGCAGCGCGGGAGATCTTTGGTGATGAGGCCCATTATTCCAGCGACATCGGCTGCTATACCCTCGGACTATTGCCGCCCTTGCGCACAGCGGACTTCCTCGTCTGCATGGGTTCCTCAATCACTGCCGGGAGCGGCTTTGCCAGGGCCTCGGGTAAAATGGTTGTAGCTTTCATTGGTGATTCAACCTTTTTCCATTCCGGGATGAGCGGCTTGGCAAACGCCGTATTTAACCGTCACAATCTCCTTTTGGTAATCCTGGATAATGGCACAACAGCCATGACCGGGCATCAGCCAAATCCGGGCATGTTGCAGGAAAGCCTGGGTTCGGACGCCACTCATCTGGATATTGAAGCCATTGTCCGCGCCCTTGGGGTCAGGCATTGTGAGAAAGTCAAGGCCCTGAACTTGAAGAAAGTGCAGAATACCCTGAAAAATCTGGCTCAAGAGCAGGGAGTGCGTGTGCTGATTGCCGAGGAGCCTTGCGTGCTCTATGCAAGGCGCAGCCTTGGGCGACGCCGCCAGAGAGTTGCCAGCTTCCACAGGCAAAATGATGAGGCCAGGTCTTGTCTTGCAAAGCTGGCCTGCCCTGCTTTCCGCATGCGCGGTGATGCCCTTGAAGTTGATCACAGCCTGTGTGGCGGCTGCCTGGTCTGTATGCAGGTTGCGCCTAACGCCATTAAGGCCAAAAATCGCTGAGGCCAAAGTGATGGAAAAGCCAGCAGGCGCGAAACGCCTGAGAATCTTTTTTGCCGGTGTGGGCGGCCAGGGAACGCTGACTGCCAGCAGGCTCTTGGCCCAGACAGCCCTTGATGCTGGTGTTGAGGCCGTTGGCGGCGAAGTTCATGGCATGGCCCAGAGAGGCGGAGTGGTGGAATCCGCCCTGCTTCTGGGTGGCTGGCGCTCGCCGCGCCTGGATCTGGGCGAGGCCGATGTGCTGCTTGGCTTTGAGCCTCTGGAAACCTTGCGCGCATTGGTCTATCTCAGGCCAGGCGGCGCGGTGTTTTCAAGTTCAGATGCGCTTGCGCCTTTGGCAGTGGCCCTGGGCAAGGCAAGCTACCCTGAGCTTGGGAAAATCCAATCCGAGGTCAGAAAAGTCGCCAGCCAGTGCCATTTTTTCCCTTGCAGAGAATTAGGGCAGAAAGCAGGGGCTGTTCAAAGCGGCAATACCGTGCTTTTGGGGGCGCTTTGCGCCTCAGGGCTTCTAGCCTTTGGCCCGGATGCGCTCAAGGCCGCCATTGGCAAATATTTGCCGCCAAAAATTCAGGAAAGCAATCTCAGGGCAGTGGATCTTGGCGTGCAGGCCCTGGCTTCGGCGCAATAGGCGGTCTGGTTGAGCAGAGATCAGGCTGTCGAGACAATGGCGCTTCTTTCGGATTAAGCTGAGCGCCAAGGGGCAGAACAAGGGCTGATCCCTTTAGCCTTTCCTGAACGGCTAGTAGCTGCTTTGCGCCAATTCCCTGCGAGGAGTATTGATGGAAATTCGTTTTCAGAATGGCGGTCCTGAGCATTGGCAGGCGGATCTGCTTCTCGCCCTAGGCTGTGAAGATGAAGATTTGCTTGTGCAGAATCCAGAGCTTGCCAAGGCTTGCCCCTGGCTGAAAGAATCTACTGGGCTTAATGATTTCAAAGCCACAAAAGGCGAGCAATGCCTGCTTTACGGTCCTGGCGCGGATCTGCCCATAGCGCGGGTTCTTTTGCTTGGAATGGGCAAAAGGGAAGAAGTGGATCTTGCCGCCTTGCGCCTTAGCCTGGCTCAGGGCTTGCAGCGTTGTGCCAAGCTTGGGCTTAAGTCCGCCCTCCTGATGGAAAGCCTGCTGGCGCGTTTTGGCGGCGGCAGAGAAAGATTGCTTGAAGAGGCTGTTTGTGCAGCCAAGCTTTCGCTTTATGAGTTTTGCGTACTCAAGACCAAGGCCGATGAGCCTGAAGGCCCGCAGTGGCTTGCCTTGGGGCAGGAAAGCACGGAGTCTCAAGAGGCCGCGCTTCTCGCTGTGCGCCGCGGGGAACACTCTGCCAGTGTCGTAAGCCTGGCGAGGGATTTGGCGAATATGCCCGGTAACCTGCTCTATCCCGCAACCCTGGCTGACCGCGCCCGCGATCTTGCCCAAAGTCATGGTCTTGGCCTTGAAATTCTCGATGAAAAGGCCCTGGAGGCTGAGGGGCTTTTCTGTCTCCTGGGGGTGGGGCAAGGTTCAGCGCATCCTCCCAGGTTGATCATCCTCGAATATGCGCCTAAAGGCCATGAGGCAGAAAAACCGCTGATTTTCATTGGCAAGGGAATTACCTTTGATTCCGGGGGTATCTGCCTCAAGCCTGCCGCCAATATGCACGAGATGAAGTGCGATATGAGCGGGGCTTCCGCTGTGCTTGCGGCGCTTTGTTCTCTGGCTGATGAAGCTGTGCCGAGAAGGATCATCGGCATTTTGCCCTGTGCTGAAAATCTCCCTGACGGGCGGGCTTTCAGGCCTGGGGATGTGCTGACTTGCGCCAGCGGTGAAACTGTTGAGGTTATCAACACCGATGCCGAGGGCAGGCTTGCGCTTTGTGACGCTTTGGCCTACGCGCAAAAACGCTGGACGCCCCAGGCCATAATTGACATCGCTACGCTCACCGGGGCTTGTGCCGTTGCTCTGGGCAAGGGCCTGGCTGGCCTTTTTTGCGCCAATGCGGGGCTTGCTGAACGCATTGAGGCTGCAGGCGCAGTTTGCGGAGAAAACTTCTGGACGCTCCCCCTCTGGCAGCCCTATGCTGAGCAACTCAAGAGTGAAGTTGCCGATATTCGCCATACTGGCAGCCGTGAGGGCGGCGCAATCACTGCCGCGCTCTTTTTGGAGCATTTCCTCAAGCCCGGCGCACTCTGGGCGCATCTGGACATTGCCGGAGTTGATTGGAACTCCAAGGCCACTGCTCTTTGCCCGGAGGGCGCGTCCGGCTTTGGCGCACGCACTCTCCTTGAATTTGGGCGCATGGGCCTGGGGCAAAACTGATGCTTGTCTGGCTGATCGGCGCAGGCCCGGGCGATCCTGGCCTTTTTACCTTGCGCGGCCAGGAGCTTTTGGCTCAGGCCGATACCGTGGTTTATGACGCCCTGGCCAACCCTGAGCTTCTGCGCCTGGCGCGGAAAGACGCTGAGCTAATCTATGTGGGCAAGGTGGCCGGTCGGCATGCCCTGCCCCAGGAGGAGATCAACGCCCTGCTTGTCCAGAAGGCCCACGAGGGCAGACGTGTGGCTAGGCTCAAGGGTGGCGACCCATATATCTTTGGCCGTGGCGGGGAGGAGGCTGAGGCCCTCCTGGCGGCTGGCGTACCCTTTGAGGAAGTGCCCGGCATCAGTAGCGCAGTGGCGGCTCCGGCCTATGCGGGCATTCCGCTCACACACCGCGATTTTTGTTCTTCGCTCTGTATTCTGACCGGGCACGAAAAACCTGGCCGCGAACAATCGGCGCATAACTGGCAGGCCCTGGCCAGTTCAGGCTCTACACTGGTCTTTGTCATGGGTATGCAGAATCTTGCGGATATTGCGGCAAAGCTGCTGGCCAACGGTATGAGTCCGGCTATGCCTGCGGCAGTCATTGAACGCGGGACGACGCCCTTGCAGCGCTGTGTTCGCGCTCCGCTTTGCGATATTGCGCAAAGGGCGCAAGAACAGGGCTTACGCAATCCGGCAGTGATTGTCATCGGAAAGGTTGCGGCCCTGCATGAGCGCTTGGACTGGTTTGGCGCACGCCCCCTGCTTGGGCGGCGCATAGTGGTCACACGCTCCCGCGAGCAGGCCAGCGGCATGGTCAGGGCGCTTTCCGCCCTCGGGGCTTGCGTTATTGAATGTCCGAGTATCCGCATTGAGCCGCTGGATAACCCTGGCTTGGAATCTGCACTTGCCAAATTGCAAGCTTACCAGTGGCTGATTTTTACCTCGGCCAACGGTGTGGAGCATTTCTGGCAGGCCCTTGACCGGGGGGGGCAGGACAGTAGAGCGCTCTTTGGCCTGAAACTTTGCGCCATCGGCCCAGGCACGGCGCAAGCATTGGCAAAGCATGGCTTGCGGGCCGATCTTGTGCCGCAAAAATTTGTGGCCGAAGCTCTGGCCGAGGCTCTTATCGGCCATGGCTCGCTGAAAGGGGTGCGAATTCTTTTGGCACGGGCGCAAGATGCCCGCGAGGTACTGCCGGAAATCTTGCGCAAGGAAGGCGCAGAGGTTGATATTCTGCCACTTTACCGCAGTATTCCCGACAGCGCCAACCGGGAAGAAATTTTGCAGCTTCTCAAGCAGGATGCCTTGGATTGCATAAGCTTTGCCTCCTCCTCCACGGTGCGCAATTTCTTGGCCCTGGTTTCGCCAGAGCTTCTGCGTGCCAATCCCTGCGTAAAGCTTGCGGCCATTGGCCCAATTACGGCCCAGACGCTCAAAGAGTATGGCCTTGAAGCTGAGATTGAGCCTCAAGATTATACCATTCCGGCCCTGGTTCAGGCCATTGCGGATTATTTTCAGCAGGATGCCAGCCAATGCCGCTGAGAATAGCCATCCTTGCCTCTGGTAGCGGAAGCAATGCCCAGGCTTTTATCGACAAGATCCGCCAGGGTATTCTTGATGCCGAAATTGCGCTGATTCTTTCCGACAGGGCTGATGCCTATGTTCTTGAGCGGGCGCGCCAGGCTTCAATCGCAGCGCACTTGCTCAAGCCCAAGGATTATCCATGCCGCGAGGATCACGATCTTGCCCTTTGCGCCATCCTGAATGATGCCGGAGTGGAGGCTGTAGTTCTTGCGGGCTATATGCGCCTTTTGAGTGCAACCATGTTCCGCGCTTTTCCAAAGCCAATTCTGAATATTCATCCCGCGCTGTTGCCAAGTTTCCCCGGAGCGCACGGCGCAAGGGATGCCCTGGCTTACGGCGTCAAAATCAGCGGCTGCAGCGTTCACTTTGTTGAAGAAAAGATGGATGCCGGGCCGCTGATTATTCAGGCCGCTTTGCCGGTTTTGCCCGATGATGACGCACAATGCCTGCTTGAGCGCATCCATCCCCTGGAACACCGTATTTACCCCCAGGCTGTGCAATGGCTAGCCCAGGGCAGGCTTGAGTGCCGGGGGCGCAAAGTAAGGCTTAAACCAAGCCCGAATATGCGCCTTGCCCAGCCCCGACCCGATTGCCTGATTGAACCGCCCTTGGAGGATGGTTTTTAAGGGCGATAAACTTGACAGGGCATAAGACAGTTTCTATTCTGCGCCTCTTGGGTCGTTAACTCAGTAGGTAGAGTATCTGCCTTTTAAGCAGAGAGTCGCAGGTTCGATCCCCGCACGACCCACCACACAAAGATTCGCAAAAGCCCGCCAAGGTTCGCAAAGCCAAGGCGGGCTTAACTTTTTGGGAATTTAGCTTTCGTTTAATTTCGTCAAGCTTCGTTGACTTACCCCCATTTATGGGGGTAACTCTGGGGGTAACCCAAGTACCAAAAAAATTGTTACCCCCAATTTGTAGTATGCCCTTATCAGAAATGAAGATTCGACAGGCCAAGTCCCTGCCCAAAGCATACAAGCTATTTGATGCTGATGGGCTGTTTTTAATTGTTACCCCCAACGGCGGCCGATGGTGGAGACTGAAATATCGCATTGCAGGGAAAGAAAAATTATTGGCTTTAGGCGTATATCCAGAGGTGAGCCTAAAACAGGCCAGAGAAAAAAAGCTGGAGGCTCGTCAGCTTCTGGCGAGGGGTATAGACCCTGGTGCAAATAAGAAGGCCATCAAGGCGAGCGCCAGAGCAGATCTTGAAAATGCATTTGAAGTCATTGGCAGGGAATGGTTTACAAGCCATGTGCAGCGCCTGAAACCATCATATTCAAGTAAGGTGATTTCCCTCTTTGAGCGCAAAGTTTTCCCGTTGCTAGGCAAAAAGCCCATAACAGAAATTTGCCCAGGTGATATTCTCCAAGCAGCAAAACACCTTTCGGATAACGGACGCCTAGATACCGCGCACAGGCTTGTCCAACTGTGCGGTCAGTTATTCCGCTATGCCATGGCTACAAATCGTCCTGTACAGGACATAACTGTCGGCCTGCATCCCGCTTTACCCAAAGCACAGGGCAAACACATGGCTACGATTCTGGACAAAAAGCGAATTGGCGCATTGCTCCGGTCCATTGATGCTTACAAGGGGCATTTTCCTATGTGTTGCGCATTGAAGCTTGCGCCACTTTTTTTTGTGCGTCCTGGTAATCTAGCCAGCGCAGAATGGAATCATATTGATTTTGATGATGCACTCTGGCGCATCCCGCCAGAGGCAATGAAAATGGGCCAAGCGCATCTTGTGCCCCTTGCAAAGCAGGCAATGGAAATTCTCAGGGAGTTACGTAAGTACACAGGCCACGGCAAATATCTATTCCCTTCTTATAAGAGTTTGAATATTCACATTGCAGTAGATTCCATACGGGTGGCATTTAGAAACATGGGTTTTGGCAAGCAAGAATTTACAACGCATGGCTTTCGATCCATGGCGTCAACTCTATTGAATGAGATGGGCTACCGCCATGATATTATTGAAAGGCAACTCGCCCATGGTGATACAAATACAATAAGAGCAACTTATAATTTTGCAGACTGGTTGCCGGAGCGGCGCAAGATGATGCAGCAATGGGCGAATTTTCTGGATAAACTACGGAGTGAAAATGAATTCTGATGGAAGAAGCAAAAATATGGAAAATACGGCTTATGAAGAAACAAGGAAATTAATAAGAATTGATGACCTGTTTTTGAGATGGCCAGGGGCATTGCAAAAAGATATTGTGCGTGCATGGCAAAGTGGGAAGCTTACTGCGTATCATCTCCTGATTGAGAGAGAAGATGGAAGCTCTTCTGTTTTACCATGTGATTTGGAATATGAGGACACAAGCCCATATTGGGATGCCCATATCAGAAAAATAAATCGAAATTACGTATTTCTGCTTGATGAGGTGGAGAAATTTGAAAAGATCCACCCAGAATATAAGAAAAAACGTACTGATCTGGATCAGGAAGGTATCTATATTTCATGTATTGAAAATGAAGATCTCAAAAAAGAAATTCGTGAACTTAATGACAAAATATCGAAGATTCGGGCCGAGCATGAGGCAGAGATCAATGAAAAATTGCATGGTAAGAGAAGGAATTCATACCTAAATTTAATTGACGCTCTATTAAAAGACCGGAAAATGAATTTGGACCACGATGCTGTTGGCAAGCTTGTAAGAATAATAGAAATTTCCAACATTGATCTTGGGGATGATACGGTGAGAAAAATTTTATCGGAAATTAAGCTGCTTAGAGAAAATCAAAAACCGAAATAAATTATATCAGGTTTTTATTTTTTATTTCGGCCACAGGCCAAACTGATTTTAATACCTTCGCTGAAATTCTAGCGGAGGTTTTTTATGTTTGAAGTTTCCCAATTACCCAGCACTGGTTTTCTGAGGCTTAATCAGGTTCTCAAACTGATCCCCCTGCGGCCTACGCGTTGGTTCGAGGGGGTCAAAACTGGCGAATTTCCCCGGCCAATCAAACTGGGGAGAACATCTTTGTATCGCATTGAGGACATTCTGGCTTTGATTGAACGCCTCAGCCAGACTGAAAACAGCGTTCCACAGAATATCCAGCCCGACAAATGATTCCTTCGGTTGATAAAAGCCATGAGCGATCATTATCAAAGGGTGCGCTTTGCTATGGTACCGTTCGCAAATGAATTACGTGGTGAAGTATCTGGAACAATCCCCTTGAACTGGTTAGCAATTTATCCAGTCCTAGCACTGCACGCCAAATATGAGACAGGTGAAACATGGCTGTCCAACCGACGTTTGGCAATACTGGCTGGTGTAGGAGAAGCGGCAGTTGGGAAAACACTCGAGGAATTGAAGCAGGAAGGCTGGCTCTCTGTCTTTAACTCTGGGGGGCGAATAATCAAAAAACTGGAATCCATGTATTCTCAAGCTGGTGCGATAAATAGCAGGGGGTGGTACGCCATAGGCGCACCGATAATTGAACGGGGTGTTTGGGGAGCTATGCCGCCACAAACCAAGCAGATTTATAGTATTCTTTTGGCCTATGCCTGGCATCCCAATCATGCTTTTTTCGGAGATCCTTTTATATGCGCTGAATTGGACTCCCTTGATGAAGAAGATGAGGAGATTTGGTCTATAGAAATCGCAGGACGCAATATTTCCAAAAAAGATTTCACTTTTCTCGCGGCGTCAATATATGATCCTCGGAGTTTTCGAGAACGGAGTGACCCTTTCATAGACGAACGACAATGGAGACGTGGCTTGGCGTGGTTGTTAGACAACGGGCTTATTTCCCCTGCCCCAGATGACTGCAAGGAAGGCTATATAATTATTCGTGATCCGGGACTGAAATATCAACCAGTTCTGGATCGCCTAAAAAAACTTAAAGAGCGGCAACAGGGGTTTGCTACAGCGGGTGGACACCGTTCATATACAGCACACAAAAAGCGCATATTTGCACAAGGGATTGCGCCTAAAAAACAAGGTTATGTGCGCACAGACGGCGAGCATACATCCGAACAGGACATTGCGCTAGCAGAAAGCGGACAAATTTCAGTGAATGCGGACAGGCGACAGCAGGCAAGCGGACAAACGAGAAGCCTAACAAGAATTTAATGAGATTTTAAGAATTAAATTCTAACAAGAGCAACTACGCATCCATGCGCTACGCTCTGGATGAGACCTGTGAAAGGGACAATCCATAAATTGGAGCAAAGATGCCAACAACCTACGGCTATGTCCGGATATCAACAGCGGATCAAAACGAAAGCCGACAAATCCTGGCCATGCAAGGACAGGGCATAGAGCCTAAACGGCTTTATCTGGACAAAATATCTGGCAAGGATTTCAAGCGTCCACAATATCAGGCGCTTTGCAAGAAGCTTAAACCAGGGGATTTGCTCTGTGTGACAAGTATTGACAGGCTTGGCCGTAACTATGCGGAAATTCTTGAGCAATGGCGTTTGCTGACCAAGGAAAAACAAATAGATATTACTGTGCTGGACATGAAATTGCTTGATACCAGGCGCGAGAAAAACCTGCTCGGCACATTCATTGCCGATCTGGTTTTGCAAGTGCTTTCCTTTGTGGCCCAGACCGAGCGCGAGAATATTCGCCAGCGTCAGGCCGAGGGCATAGCCGCAGCCAGGTTGCGCGGGGTACGCTTTGGTCACGCGCCCAAGCCCTTGCCTGGCAATTTTGCTCCTGTGCATGAACTCTGGAGGATGGGCAAAATCTCTGTGTCTGAGGCAGCACGGCGCACACAAATGTCACGCACAACCTTTCGCCGCCGAGCCAAAACATTTATCCAGGAATACGCGCTACCCAGATCGCTTATCCTA
>QLIP01008630.1_pt1 | contig 18931 bp, 13 predicted proteins | sample 1769771 | NCBI WGS metagenome assembly QLIP01 (sample SAMN09428762, study PRJNA476227) | Gut metagenome, whole genome shotgun sequencing project. | isolation source: cecum | host: Rhizomys sinensis | place: China: Jinsha town of Minqing, Fujian Province | collected 2013-09-23
GATTTGCGATTACAAAATTAGTAATTAATTCTGAAACCGCAAAACTTTTTGTTAACTATTTTCACGCTTCTTTAAAAATTCAAATGTTTGTTGCAAGGTAAACTGCTAATAACCGCAATGTTAAGCTGTTGGATTATTGCAATTTTGCCGATGCCTCCTTGATGCGGCGCATTGCTTCGCGGATGGTATCGTCGGAGCAGGCATAGCTGAGTCGCATATAACCCGGGGCGCAGAATGCGTCACCGTCCACGCATGCTACGTGTGCCTCCTCAAGGATGAACATGGTATAATCCCCCGAGTTTTGAATCACGCGGTCCCCATATCGCTTGCCGATATATGATGTAACCTCGGGGAAGAGGTAGAAAGCACCCTCGGGGCGGTTGCAGCGCCAGCCGGGAATCTCCTCTGCAAGTTCGCAGATAAGGTTGCGGCGGCGTTCAAAGGCATCGCGCATGTCGGCTATGCACTGCTGCGGCCCGCGGTATGCGGCCTCGGCGGCTTTCTGGGCTATTGAGGAGGCGCCCGATGTGGTTTGCCCTTGCAATTTGACTACTGCCTTGGCAATTTCGAGCGGAGCGGCAAGGTAGCCGATGCGCCAGCCGGTCATGGCGTAGGCTTTGGAGACGCCGTTGACCACAATCACACGGTCGCGCACCGATTCGAACTCTGCGATAGAGTGGAACGAGCCCGAAAAGTTGATATGCTCGTAGATGTCGTCGGCAAGGATAAGGATTTCTGGGTGACGCTCAAGTACTTCGACAAGACCCTTCAGTTCGTCGTAGGTATATACGCTGCCAGTGGGGTTGGAGGGTGAATTGAGCATTATCATGCGGCTGCGAGGGGTGATGGCAGCCTCCAGTTGCTGGGGGGTAATCTTGAAGTTCAGGTCCACACCTGCCGATATGTATACCGGCACCCCTTCGGCGAGTTTTACAAGTTCGACATAGCTCACCCATGCCGGAACGGGGATGATGACCTCATCGCCGGGGTTGACAGTGGCCATGAGGGCATTGCTGAGAGCCTGTTTGGCACCGTTACCCACCACAATCTGAGCAGGGGTGTAGTCAAGGCCGTTTTCTTTTTTCAGCTTTTCACAGATGGCTTCGCGCAGAGATAGATAGCCGGGCACAGGGGTATAACGGGAGTAGTTCTCGTCGATGGCCTGTTTGGCTGCCTCCTTCACAAAGTCGGGAGTGTTGAAGTCAGGTTCTCCTACCGACATGTTTATCACATCCACACCGGCGGCTTTCAGCTCGGCGCTTTTCTGCGACATGGCGAGAGTCGCGGAGACTGCGAGCTTATTGATTCTGTCTGATATAAATCCCATAATTCAATCTGTTAATACGATCAATTTTTTCGTAACTTGGAGTTTCGGTATAGATTTTTGTAAGGTAGATATAGGTTCTAAACCCTGTTGATGGGTTATATATGTGTCAAAACGTCATTTCGGCGCTTGGACATTATTACACGGCAAATATATATATTAAATTTCAATCCCACAAATAATAATGCCAAGAACCATAATAATCTCTCATAATTCCCACCCTAAACCATCCTCACCCCCTTATCAACCTGCATTAATCGGCTGTCGAATATGCTCTTTTGTGGCTCTCTGCTTATATATATGGTATTGAAATTGCTAAAGTTGAATAAAATATTGGCAGGCTAAATATTTATTTGTAATTTTGCCGTAAAAGAAATGCTTGCGGTAGTTCCCAAAAAACTCTGTATAGTATGCTACCATGGCATGAAGGCTCGGAGAGCCGAACCTGTTTACAACCCCATGCAAGAACGCGGTCGGAGACCGGTTCGCAGCTTGGGGTTTGGCACAAGAGTGTGATGCAGCTTCGGAGAAGCTTACCATCTTTTGTCTATCATATGGATTTAAGATATTATAATTAAAGGGATAAGACGGGGCCGGTAGGCTTCTCCGAAGCTTCAATTCACCGTTTGTCAAACCCCCAGGTTGCAGCGAGGTCTCCGACCTTCGCTTTACCTGGGGTTGTAAACGGATTCGGCTCTCCGAGCCTTTCATGCTATGGTAGCTAATCAGGAAGAGCAACTCATCAACATCTCATTACGATTCCAAAAAAACTACATATGAAACGATTTTCCGCTATATTACTGCTAATTGCTGTTTTTGGTTTGACAGCATTTGCTGCTTCTCCTTATGATATTATACCCCGCCCGGCAAAGATAACAACTGCCAAGGGTAGTTTTGTAATTCCGGCTTCGGGGTTAACCTATCAGGCCGTGGGGTGCGAGGCGATTGTGGATACGCTGCTCCGCCCCTATGCCAAAGTTGCCCCAAAGGGGAAAAAGGTGGGTATCACCATAACCAAAGGGGGTAAATCTCCCGCCGAATACACCTTAAATATAACACCTCGCGGGATTACCCTTAAGGGTGGTAGCGACGAGGCTGTGTTTTACGGTCTCCAGTCGCTGTTGCAGATGCTGACGCTGGCAAAGGGTGACTCGACGCTCGAGGCTTGCACAGTGACCGACTCGCCGGTGTTCCCTTATCGCGGAGTGCATTTTGACGTAAGCCGCCATTTCCGCTCACTCTCTTTCCTTAAGAAGCAGATTGATGCCATGGCTATGCTAAAACTTAACCGTATGCACCTGCACCTCACCGATGCAGCCGGTTGGCGCGCACCGGTGGACAGCTATCCGAAACTCAACACAATAGCTGCATGGCGTCCGCAACGCAGTTGGCAGGACTGGAGTGATGCCGGCGCTCGCTATTGCGAGCAGTCTGCCCCCGGTGCCTATGGGGGGTATTATAGCAAGGATGAGTTGCGCGAGCTGGTGCGTTATGCCGCAGCCCGTCATATAGAGGTAATCCCCGAAATCGAAATGCCCGGTCACAGCGACGAGGTTGTTGCGGTCTATCCCGAACTGTCCTGTAACGGCAAAGGTGGCGACCTATGCCCCGGCAAGGAGGCGACTTTTAAATTTATCGAGGAGGTGCTCACCGAGACTATGGATATATTCCCATCGAAGCTGATACATATTGGTGGGGACGAAGCCAGCAAGTCGATGTGGGGAAGCTGCCCCGACTGCAAACGCCGCATGGAGCAGGAGGGTATCAAGGACCTGCACGGCTTGCAGAGCTATCTGATAGGTCGCGTGGAGAAGTTTGTCAACTCCCGGGGGCGTTCCATTATAGGGTGGGACGAGATTCTGGAAGGTGGATTGGCGCCCAACGCCACCGTAATGTCGTGGCGGGGCACCAAGGGTGGCATCGAAGCCATGGCGGCAGGTCATGATGTGATAATGACCCCCGGCGAAGCCTGCTATCTCGACTTTACGCAGGATGCCCCCTTCAAGGAGCCCACCTCAATCGGAGGGTATCTCCCTCTGCGCAAGGTATATGCATACAATCCTATAGCCGAGATCCCTGACTCGGTCGATACTCGCCATCTTCTGGGGTTGCAGGCAAACCTGTGGAGCGAATATATCACCGACGATTCGCATGCCGAGTATATGTATTACCCCCGCACATTTGCCGTGGCAGAGATAGGGTGGGGGAACCCCGCCAACCGCGACTATCAGGACTTCCGACGTCGTTCGCTGTTGCTGATGGGGGATTTGCAGCGCCGCGGATATGCCACATTCGACCTTGAAAATGAATTTGGTGAGCACCCCGCATCGCTTGCACCCGTTGAGCATCTGGCCCGCGGAGCAAAGGTTATCTACAATTCCCGATATGACAAGGAGCGCTACCCGGCATCGGGGGAGACAACCCTTACCGATGGAGTGCGCGGTGGATGGACCTATCAGGACCGCAAATGGCAGGGGTGGTTGCGCAACATGGATGTCACCCTCGACCTCGGCGAGACCAAGCCGATACGGATGGTGAGCGCATCGTTTATGCACTCACCGGCACCGGGGGTATTCCTCCCCGACTCGGTGATAGTGTCGGTTTCGGACAACGGACGTGACTTCACCCCCGTTGCCGTGATGCGTGGGGATATACCGGTAACCACCAAGCAGGTGCAGATCAAGGAATTTGCCGCGCCGGTGCAGACCCAGGCCCGCTATGTCAATGTCCGCGCCGTGCGTCACCGCAAATATCGCGCATATATGTTTATTGACGAGATTGTGGTCAACTAAACCCGCGCCCGTTCGTTTTTAAGAAAAATAGTTGTAAATTTGCGCAGCAAAGAGGCAGAGCCCCAGCGGAAAACCGATCCGCCCCACTTTGCTGCCTGTACCGCGCATTGCCGTCCACCACGCAGCCGCTTTGAGTTCTGTGTGAGCCCAACGGGCGAACTCTGCGCCTCGCGCTCTCTAATGACTAATGACTAAATTATATATGGAAAAGAAAGAAGTAGCCACACTCGACGGTGGAACCACTAAAAAGAAAAAGAGCCGCAAACCGATGCTGACAGCCATAGCCGCCGGCTTGGTGGCAGTGGTAATAGCCTGCTTTGTACTGTTTTCAAAGTGCGGTGCCGACCGCTCTGCCGACACCCGCGAGCTCCTCGGCTCCATCCCCTCCGACATCTCCTACGTAGCCGTTGCCGATGCCGAGCAGCTTATGAAAGCCGGATCACTCAAGGATAGCAACCTCCCGCTCGACGGTATTGACCCCACCATGATTGCCATCTACTCAGAGGGTTACAACACATGGCTGGCAGGATTCCTAAGCAGCAGCGACGAATTCAAGAGCGCAGTAGAGAAACACTTTGGCGAAACCTTTACATCGTCCGATGTTGCCACCTGCGGCAATGTGGCAGTGAATGCCAACCGCTTCTGGGTGCTTCTTTCTTCGCACAATACCGTGAATGTAGACGACGTGAAGCACTTCCTCAATCTTAGCGAAAAGCAGAGCTTCCTGTCGAACGCAGAAGCCGAAACACTTATCGACCATAACAGCGATCTGCGCGGATGGGGTGATATCAAGGGAACGCTCAACTCGCTCAACCTTGAGTTTACCAAGCGTGCCACCTACACAATGGCTATCGACGCCATGTTTGACGACGCCTCATCGTTCCGTTTCAGCGCGGACTTCGACAAGCAGAAATCGGAATTCAAACTGAATGTGCTTAACTCCAAGGGTAAGATTGCCAAGTTCCTATATCCGATGGACAAGATTGATACCAAACTGGTGGAAGGTAGCGGATTTAGCGGAGACCAGATTGCCGCAGCAGGGATTTCCCCCAAAATGGTGGAGCGCCTCAAGGAGGACACTAAAGGGAAAGGGTTCTCGATACTCGGCTTCATAGCTCCGGCATTGTCGAGTGTTAGCGGCACCGCGATGTATTGCGCCGCCGGGGATAACGCCACCGGTATAATCTCGACCGACGGCAACAGCACTACAGCGCTCAGCGAACTGCTTCAGCAGATGGACTTTAAAGTAACCAAAGAGGGAAGCCAGCTCCGTTTTGCCAAGGGTGACGTAAAGGGTGATGTGACAGCTGCCGAAGCCGCTTCCGATATGAAGGGTGCCGTGGCAGCCGTGGTTGGTGCCGATGCCGATATGAAAGAGAAAGGTATTACCGGTTGTCAGATACTTCTTATCCCCGAAAGCAGCGGTATGCGTCTCGAGGTTAAAACCGTCTCCTCAACACCCCTCCTTGACCAGCTACTCGCCGGCATCAAATTCTGATGCCTCTCTCGGGTCCTTAGGGTCGTTAAGGTCCTTAGGGTTGACTGCGGTCATCATAGTCAGCGCGAAGCTGTTTACACCGGGCTATGCCCCGATTAAAACACAATAACCATGATTCAGACCATAACGCTCTCGGGGATGTTGCCGAGAGTATTTATAAATGAAAAAATACCAGCCTCCGACGTGTGGAAGCGAGAACTCAGCTTCCGTCGCGGAGAGCAGTACCAGATTGAGGCAGCAAGCGGCGGCGGCAAGTCGTCGCTCTGCGCCTATATATATGGAGCAAGAGTAGACTTTGAGGGTGAGTTAAAATTTGACGGCACCCCCTCCTCTGCCTTCAGCATTGCGCAGTGGCAGGAGATGAGACGGCGAAACATCGCCTATCTGCCGCAGGAGCTCGACCTCTTTCCGGAGCTTTCGGCCTGGGAAAACATCCAGCTCAAGAACCGTCTTACGGGTCATGCGTCCGACCGGCAGATTACCGACTGGATGGAAGAGCTGGGGATTGCCTTCCGCCGAGACTACCCCGCCGGACGAATGAGCATCGGACAGCAGCAGCGAGTGGCAATAATTCGCGCTGTCTGCCAGCCGTTTGACTTTATCCTGCTCGACGAACCGGTGAGCCACCTCGACGAAGAGAACAACCGGATTGCCGCCGCCATCATCACCCGCGAGGCGGAGCGTCAGGGAGCTGCCGTAATCTCCACCTCGGTGGGAAATCCACTTCTTCTTTCAAACCCTGTCAAGCTTAAGTTATGAGTAACCCCGTATCACGACTATTACGCAAAAACACTTCAACTCCCCGTATTGTCGGGTTTATACTCTCCAACTTTCTCGGACTTGTAATTATACTCGGAGGATGGCAGTTCTATTCCGATGCCCGCTCCATATGGGAGGATGAGGATTCGTTCCTCCATTCCGACTATCTTGTTGTCAATAAGCGGATCACCTCCGAAAATACCATCAACGGCAAATCATCGACATTTACACCCCAGGAGTATGCCGACCTTGAGAGTCAGCCGTGGGTAAAGCGTACCGCACCCTTCTCTATAGCCGACTACAAGGTGTCGGCAGGATTGCAGCAGGGAGGGTCGTCGCTGTCAACCTCCATGTTTTTTGAGTCTATACCCGACAGCTATGTCGATGTGGCGCGCGGTCAGTGGGGGTGGCGCGAAGGGGTGGACGAGGTACCCCTAATCATTTCGAAAGATTATCTGACCCTCTATAACTTCGGGTTTGCAGCCTCGGCAGGGATGCCGCAGATGTCCGAGGGGTTGATGAGCGGAATACCGCTTACATTGCGTCTGCGCAACGATGCCGGACGCGAGATGACCTTCCATGGGCGTGTGGCAGGGTATTCCAACCGATTGAACACAATCCTTGTCCCCCAGGCGTTTATGGACTGGAGCAACCGCGAACTTGGCAGTGGCACCGAGCGACAGCCCAGTCGTGTCATTGTGGAGGTGTCATCCCCCGGCGATGTGGCAATTGCCAAGTATATGGATGAGCATAACCTCGAAATTGCCGGTGACAAGTCGGCATCGTCGGCATCCTTTCTGCTAAAGGTGGTGGTGGGGATTGTGCTCGGCATCGGGGTGGTGATTACGCTGCTGTCCTTCTTTATCCTTCTCCTTTCCATATCCCTATTGCTCGAAAAGAACCGCGACAAGCTCCATTCGCTCCTTATGCTCGGTTACGACCCGTCGACAGTGGCGGCTCCCTACCGCCGCATCATAGTGTTTGCATCGCTGGCGGCATACCTGCTTGCTTTGGGGGGTATGTTTATAATGCGTTCATATTATCGCCCTGCCATAGCCGGAATGGGGGCCGAACCCGCCAACCCACTCCTGACCGTGGTAATAGGGGGTGTATTGACACTCCTTATTATAGGGTTCAATATTCTTGCCGTGCGCCGCAAAACGGTGGCTGCATGGCGCATAAGTCGTTGAGATATTATACTTCATTCCCCTGCGTTAACGATTTTTGGGGAATGAAGTCTTATTGCCGGCATATTGCGCTGGTATATTCAGACCTATTATAGGGGAGTACTTGAATTTTATCGGTGCTTCCCTATTTGTTAAATTATGCAAATTGTGTTAAAATCAGAAATTTTTTTATTGCAAATTCATTAAATAAGTGCGAAAAAATTTCTATTTTTGCGTGATTTAACCATGAGATTTAGAAAATGTAACCTTAAAATTATTAGATTTTAGCTAAATCAGCCTTAAAATCGAGGTTCACACCAATTCTACCCCCAATCTTAATTAAATCTGGGAGGCAGGCAGAGGCATCGTCTCCAAGACACAAATTAGAGTATTAATCTCTCCAATAGCTTAAGAAATTTAATTAACTCAATGTAAAACTAAATTATTCTTTCATGAAGAACAACTGTTTTCAGCTAAACAGGAAGGTTTGGATCACAGCCGTGCTGCTGCTGTGTCTCGCTTTCCCCTCGCTGGCTCAGAAGATCACAGTGACAGGTCACGTGGTAGATGAGCAAGGCGAAGACCTGATCGGTGCTACAATCATGCAGAAGGGTACCAGCAACGGTACATCTGCCGACATCGAAGGTAAGTTTACCATCTCTGTTCCTGCCAATGCTGTGCTCGTGGTGAGCTACATCGGCTATGACCCCCAGGAAGTACCTGTAAATGGTCGTAAAGACATCAAAATCGTAATGAAATCAAACGCCACCATGCTGGCCGAGACCGTGGTTATCGGTTATGGTTCAGTAAAGAAATCGGATGCTACCGGTTCTGTGGCTGTTATCAATCCCAATGAAATCGAAGCCGGTATCTCTACTTCGGTACAGGATATGCTTACCGGTCAGACTCCCGGTGTGGTTGTAACCGCATCAGGTGGTTCGCCCGAAGGTGGTGCTACAATCCGTATCCGTGGTGGTGCTTCTCTTAACGCATCTAACGACCCCCTTATCGTGGTTGACGGTGTGCCTTTGAGCAACGACGGCATCAACGGTATGGCCAACCCGCTGGCTATGATCGCCCCCGACAACATCGAGAGCATGACCATCCTTAAGGATGCTTCTGCTACCGCCATCTACGGTTCGCGTGCATCAAACGGTGTAATCATCATCACCACCAAGAAGGGTAAGAAGGGTCGTCCGCAGGTTAACGTAACTGCCAACATGACAGTTAACACTGCCCGCAAGACTTGGAACGTGCTCAATGCCGCTGACTTCCGCAACATCATCGAAAAGCGCTGGGCAAATACTCCGGCAGCTATAGATGCTCTCGGCACAGCCGATACCGACTGGCAGAAAGAGGTGCTCCGCACAGCTATCAGCCAGGAGTACAACCTTAGCGTAGGTGGTAACGCAGGTTTCCTCCCCTACCGCGTAAGTGGTTCTTACACTGACAACAACGGTATCCTTCTCGACTCACGCATGCAGCGTGTTACTACCGGTTTCAACCTTACCCCCGAATTCCTCGGTGGTCGTCTTAAGGTTAACGCCAACGTTAAGGGTTACTATATCCAGAACCAGTTTACCGACGAAGGTTGCACCGGCGGTGCCGTAGATGCCAACCCGACAGCTCCCGTATATGAGTACGACCGTCTTGCACTTGTAGGTGGCAACTCTGGTTTCTCACACCTCTACAACGGTTACTACAACCCGCTTCTCGGTGGGCTCGTTTGGAACACTCAGGGTACTCTCAACCCCGTTGCCAAGGCTACCGATACCGATAACGTAGGTAAGGTGCTCCGTTCAAACGGTAACCTCCAGGTGGACTATGCATTCAGCTTCCTCCCCGAGCTCCACGCCAACCTTAACCTTGGTTATGACGTGAGCAAGGCTGAAAACGACAAGACTCTTACCCCCAACTCTCCGACCGCTTGGAACAGCTATAACAACAACGGTGCCGGTATGTACTACTACAGCTACGAGCTCCGTCGCAACACCCTCCTCGACTTCTATCTTAACTATAAGAAAGAATTTGAAGCTATCGAGTCTAACCTCGACGTAATGGGTGGTTACTCTTGGCAGCGCTTCGACTCTCACGGTCGCAACAACGCAAGCGTTTACACTACTCCCGGTTACAAGCTTTCTCTCAACGCTCAGGGTCAGCCCATCCTTAACGTAGACCCCACTACCGAGGCTTTGGTAGGCAAGCGTTACAACGACCAGCCCGAATACTACTGGAACGGTGGTGTTCTCCAGCTCGTTTCTTTCTTCGGTCGTGTTAACTACTCGCTCAAGGATACATACCTCCTAACCTTCACTCTTCGTGACGACGGTACTTCTCGCTTCTCTAAGCAGAACCGCTGGGGTATCTTCCCCTCTGCCGCATTCGGCTGGAAGATTATCAACCTCCCCTTCATGGAAAAATACCGCGCCAACATGAACGAGATGAAGCTTCGCCTCGGCTGGGGTCAGACCGGTCAGCAGGCTGTGGGTGGTCTCTTCGACTACATGGCAACTTACCAGGCTTCTACCGCCGGTTCGTTCTATCCTAACCCCTTCACAGGTCAGAATGGTGACGGCAAGGGTATCACTTACTACCCCAACGGTTACAACCCCGACCTGAAGTGGGAAACTACCACTACTTACAATGCTGGTCTTGACCTCGGTTTCTGGAACAACCGCCTTACTGTAGCTCTCGACTGGTACCTCCGCGACTCTAAGGACCTTCTCGCTGCTGTAACAGTGGCTCCCGGTGCTGCTACAACCAACGTGCTCACCAAGAACGTAGGTGCCCTCCGCAACGTGGGTATTGAAACCACAATCGGTGCACGCGTTATCGACCAGAAGGACTTTATCTGGAACACATCTTTCAACGTGGCTTGGAACCGCAACAAGATTACCGATCTCGTAAGCGGTCAGATCATGGAAGTGGGTGAGTCTGGTATGGGTTCAACCGGTATGAAGTGCCAGGTACACACCGTAGGTTATGCTGCCAACTCATTCTACCTCTACGAGCAGGTTTACGACCAGGCTGGTCTCCCCATCGAAGGTGCATATGTTGACCAGAACGGTGACGGTGAAATCAACAACGAAGACCGTGTAATCAAGCACAGCCGCGACCCCAAGGTGACTATGGCTTGGAACAACTCTGTTTCGCTCGGCAACTGGGACTTCAGCATGGCTATCCGTGCCAACCTCGGCAACTACCTCTACAACAACGTTCGCGCCAAGCGTACATTCCTCAGCAACACATGGGGTAACTCAACGCTCCGCAATCTCGTTTACAACGACAACGTATACTTCGAAAACCAGCAGTACCTCTCAGACTACTATCTGGAGAACGCAAGCTTCGTTCGCTGCGACAACATCACTGCCGGTTATACATTCAACAACCTGTTCAAGGACACTACCCGTCTCCGTCTCTACGGTGCGGTACAGAATCCTTTCGTAATCACCAAGTACAAGGGTATCGACCCCGAGGTGTTCAGCGGTGTTGACAACTCTACTTACCCCCGTCCCGTAAGCTTCACTGTAGGTGCTATCGTGACTTTCTAAATTAACTAAATAAATTGAAATTCGATATGAAATCATATATCAGCAAATTCATGATGGGCGCAGCGATGCTTACTCTCACCGGACTCACCTCCTGTGTAGGCGACCTCGACCAGCTCCCTCAGGACCCGCACGTAACCACCCCGGCGGACTTCAAGAAAGATCCCAAGGGTTATATCGGCGGATTCTTCTCTAAACTTTACTCTGGTATGGCCGTTTCAGGTCAGCAGGGTGGCGGTAGCTCTGAAATTTCATCTCCCGACGCAGGTATGTCGCAGTACTGGCGTGCCGTGTTCATGGCCAACGAGTTCCCCACTGACGAAATCTCATGGATCTACTCGTCGGATGCCGGTGTGGCAGACTTCGTTAAGACCAGCTGGTCGGCAGGTAACCCGGTTGTAGACCTTATCTACTCTCGTCTTTACACTCACATCGCCGTGTGCAACGACTTTATCCGCACCGTGCGCAACTGTGGTGACTTTGGTGTTGACATCAACCAGGTGGGCACACCCGAGGAGGTTAACCAGATGCTTCTCGAGGCTCGCGCTCTCCGTGCATTCTCTTACTACAACGTTATCGACATCTTCGGTCGTGCAGTTGTAGCTTGGGACGACAAGAACTATGGTGTTGAGCCTCCCCAGGCCGAAAGCCGCGCTGCTCTCTACGACAAGGTAGTGGCCGACCTCGAGGATGTACTCGCCAACTTCAGCGACAAGACTCCCGTTTACGGTCGTATCGGTAAGGATGCTGTTGAGGCTCTCCTGGTACGCTTCTACCTCAACGCTGAGGTGTTTACTGAAGGTCGCACCAAGGCTTATGACAAGTGCTGGGCACACGCTCAGAACATCATCAAGCGTCACGAAGGTAGCGGTTTCAAGAACTCAGGTCTTGCCACCGACTATCTGTCACTCTTCTGTAAGACCAACCACTACTTCGTAGCCGGTGCTCCCGGTGCCATCAAGGCTCAGAACGAAATCCTCTGGAACATCCCCCAGGAATACGTGAACACAGAGTCTTACGGTGCTTCAAACTTCATGGTTATGGCTATGGCGTTTGGTGGTTCGGGCAACACTCTTAAAAATGGTTTCTGTGACCCCAGCTGGTATGGTACTCTCAATGGCTGGGGCTGTATGCACGCCCGTCAGCAGTTCTCTGAGAAGTTCGGCTTTGACAAGGGTCGCAGCGCTGACAAGCGTACTGAACTCTGGCTCACCGAAATCGCCGGCTGGAACATCACCAACGATACTTACGACAACATCCGCGACGGTTACCTCGGCTTCAAGTTCACCAACGTGTCTTGTAACCCCGACGGTACAATGCCTATCTACACAGACGCGGCTACCGGTCTGAAGCGTGCAGGTCAGCCCAACCCGGTTTCTACCGGCTTTGTTGACACCGACATGCCTCTTATCCGTCTTGCCGAGGTTTACCTTGCTGCTGCCGAATGTGCAGTGCGCGGTGCCGGCAACATGGCTGACGCTACCAAGTATGTGAACTATGTACGCGAGCGTGCTGGTGTTAAGACCTGGACAGCTGCCGACCTCAGCCTCCCCAACATCCTCGACGAGCGTGCCCGCGAGCTCTACTACGAAAATGTACGTCGTACCGACCTCGTACGTTTCGGCAAGTTCACCGGCAACTCATATGTATGGAACTGGAAGGGTGGTCAGCCCAACGGTACTGTTATCGCTGAGCGTTACAACCTCTTCCCCATCCCGACCAACGTAATTTCGTCCTACAATACTCCTTACGTTCAGAACAAGGGTTATTAATCTATTTTAGACTTTTAAGAAATGAAAAAACTATCTATAATAGCAGCTCTCATCCTTGCTCTCACAGTAGGCTTTACAAGCTGCAAGGAGGATACAACTCCCCGTTTGGAAATACCCACGGAATTTGTGCTCAACACCCCTCCGTTTTCCAACATGGAATACCTGGTAGAGCAGGGTGGTTCAATCAGCTTTACTTGCTCGCAGGCCAACTATGGTCTTGCCACTACCCCCGAATACCAGATTCAGGTTTCTAAGACCGAGGATTTCAAGGAATTCAAGACCGTGGAATACACCACAACCATGGCCAAGATGACTATTCCCGCCGAGGCTTTCTCGCTCGCAGTGTGCGAACTCTATGGCTGGGACGACCCCGAAAAGGTAACTACAGTGCCTCTTTATGTGCGTTGCACTTCTCACATCAAGAATACAGCTGCCGACTCTGAGTATAACATCACTTCAAACGTGATTAAGCTCAACCAGGTTAAGGTTTACTTCGCTGTTAAGTTGCCCGATGCTATCTACCTGATTGGTCAGCCGCAGGGTTGGAAGGTTACTGAAGGAACATGGCCTATCTATGAGACCGAGCCCGGTTCACGCATCTATAAGGGTGCCTACGAAATCCCGGCTGGTCAGTTCCAGTTCCGTTTCTACGATGAGCTCGGCGATTGGGACTTCTACTCAATCGGTTCGCAGGATCCCGACAACACCAAGGATATCACCATGACCAACGGTACTTACACCGGTGACTGCTTCTACGACCCGGCTACCAAGGGTGCCGGTAAGGGTGGCTGGCAGATCAGTGGCTGGGAAGGTGGTATGGTTGAAATCACCGTTAACCTCAACAGCATGACTGTTGTATTCCAGAAACAGTAAGAGAATATTGCAAAATCAAGTCGGGAGCTTCAATGCTCCGCAACGAGGCTCCCGACCAATTACAATGTCAAAATGAAAATGAAAAAATTAAATATTTTTCTGGCTGCAGCCATGACCCTTACACTCGCTGCCTGCGAAGAGGCCGACGGACTGGGTGTGATGCAGACCAACCAGCAGGAGGCCATTATGCAGGCCGACGGCGTTAAGGTGGCTTACGGAGAGAACCTCACCGGCAATACACTCGACCTCACCAAGTATGAGAATAACACCATCAAGGTTATTACCTGCACTGAGGCAAAGGACCTTCCCGAGGGTGCTTCTGTTGAGTATAAGATGGACGTGGCTACTGATGCCGAGTTCAACACTTTCCAGACTCTCAATGTAACTGACGGTACTGTAAAGGCCAACGAATGGGAGCACATCTGCCGCGAACTCGTTGGCAAGTCTCCCCTCCCCGTTAAGCAGTGGGTGCGTTTCGCAGTTTACATCAAGACTGCCGGCGACCTGGTGCGCGTGGGTGGCAACAACACTTACATGGCTCAGAAGGAGGTAACTGTTACCCCCTACGACCTCAAGCTCCCCGTTGAGGCTTCTTACACACTTCAGCTTACTGAAAACGGTACCACTAAGGATATCGTACTTGGTCACAGCTCACGTCATCAGTATGACGACCCGGTGTTCTCTACTATCATCGAGGTAACAAGCGCTGCACAGTGGGATGTTGTAAATGCTTCCAAGAGCAAGGTTTATGGTGTTGACGAGATGGGTGACCCCACTCAGCTCAGCGGTAACCTCGAACTTGGTGGTGGCAAGGCTGAAATCTCTTCTCCTGGCAAGTACAAGATTGAGGTTAACATGCTCGACCTTACCTACAGCATTACATTTGCGTTCGAATATCTCTGGACACCTGGTCCCGCATCTGGCTGGGGCTTCGGTGCAGATAATATGAAGCTTACTACTACCGATTACATCACCTATGCAGGTTATGTATATGTTGATGAACAGTTCAAACTTTGTGCTCAGGCTGACTGGAACCCGCTCAACTGGGGCTTCGACAACGGCGTATTGAGCCGTGGTGGTTCTAACATCAAGGTTGACGGTAAGAACCTGTACTATGTTTCTGCTGACCTCGTGTCTATGGCCCTCAAGCTTACACCCATCACCAAGATTGGTATGATCGGTGGCTTCAATGGCTGGGGCGGCGATGCCGAGCTTACTTCTACCGATTACCGCACATGGACAGGTACTGTAGATGTGAAGGAGGCTGGCGAATGGAAGTTCCGCATGAACGGTGGTTGGGATCTCAACCTCGGTGGTTCGTTCAATAAGCTTGAGCAGAACGGTGCTAACCTCAAATTTGATGCCCCCGGCACATACGAGGTTACTCTCAAACTGGGTGCTCTTCCTTACTCTTGCACAGTTGTAAAGAAGTAAGATAGACCCCGAATGTAATTAAAGAGGTTATAAACTATACTAACCTAACATAATTGCAATAGTCCCGACGGGGGCGGTGCGTGAGCACTGCCCCCGTTTTCATTCCTCGTTTCTCTCTCTGTTTTTTAAGGCTATCCCTAAAACCTGAAATTTTACCACAAAATATTGATGCGGTACTCCTATATGTTTGTTAGATTGATATTAATTATATAATTTTGTCTGCATGACTATTAAGCAAAATGAAATAGCAAGAATTAAGGAATCGCTAATGCAAGATTTGAAAAAGGAGAATGCCTTTTGGTCTTATAGCAAAGAATCGGCAATTAATATTACCGATAACCAGCTTATTGCCTTGACAATGCGGTATCTTGATTTGGCTGAAATTGCTTTGCTTTTTCAGATATACGGTTACAGACGTATAAAAAAGGTGTGGAAGGAGTTGCTCGTGCCCGAAGGTGAATATTTATATACGTTAAATCGTTTTTTTGCCTGGTACTACTTTAAAGCCAAACGTCCGGATGCATATTTAAAATCGCTCGAAACTCGTAGACTAAATAAATTATTCTCGTAAAACCATGAATGGATTAGCTCCCCATACAGCAAAAATAATTGATGCAGTCTCTAAGCTCGAATGCATTAAACCTTATACTCTTGTAGGGGGTACAGCACTTTCTGTGCAGATTGGAACACGTTTGAGTGAAGACCTTGATTTTATGTCGTGGCGTAAGTCAAAAAATGAAAAACGAGAGGTTGATTGGCCTCAAATTAAAAGGGAGTTGGAAGGTATAGGTGCTGTTGAAAAAATCGAAATACTTGATGTTGACCATGTTGAATTTTTAGTAGAAGGGGTGAAGTTGTCATTTTATGCTAATCCAAACGTGTCACAGGTAAAAGAGACTGTGAAATTTCTTAATAATATTAAGCTTGCCGATGTCGTTTCAATCGGAGCTATGAAGATGGAGGTGATGCTGAGAAGAAGCAAATTTCGTGACTATTATGATATTTACTCTATTCTCGAGTACGGGGTCAAGATTGATGAGATGATTTCGATTGCCTTGAGATATTCTGGTCATAGGTTAAAATCCAAAAACTTAATAGCTATGCTTACTCGAGCAGATAGATTTGAAGAAGATTCAAATTTTACTACACTCTCACCCGTTTATGAAGTGTCTGCAAAAGAAATTGAGGAGCGAATCAAAAAGGCGTTGCAGGGGTAGTATAGGAGCTGATAATAAATTATTTTATTAAGGGGGTATATCTTTTGAAATTTAAAGAAATTTATTTAAATTTGCCTTATAAAAATGCTGCGCAACGCGACCCGGCCTTTGGCCGACGTTCGCTTTTTTAGTTCGGCTAATTTTTATTAAATTTGCAATTCCCTTATAAACTACCCATATTATGAAGCTCAACCTAACAGATGAGATTAAAATCGAGCCCGTACATGGCGAAACTCCATGGCTCGATGGTAAAATTGAATGGTCGATGCCCATGATGCGTTCGGCAATCACATGGCTGTCACTCAAAATCGGAAAGTCTATCCTTAAGCTTACCGACAAGGATTATATCGAAAACGGTCTCGGACAGCTTGTGGAACTTTGCGGCTCGGCTTATGACGTAAATATCCGTGTGTTCAACGACCTCCAGCACACCATCACTGGCTGGCCCGGCGGCAAGCCCGGTGCGGACGATTCGGACCGTCCGGAGCGTGCTAATCCATTCCCCAAACGTATTGTGGTTTTCTCTCCGCACCCCGACGATGACGTTATCTCGATGGGTGGTACCATCGGTCGCCTCATGATGCAGGGGCACGACCTGCATGTGGCTTACCAGACATCGGGTAATATTGCGGTTAATGATGAGGAGGTGATTCGCTTCATGCACTTTATCAATGGCTTCCGCACCATCTTTGACATGGGAAGCGATGAGTTTACTTCAAACAAATACAAGGAGATAAAGAAATTTATAGCCGACCGTCAGGAGGGTGATCTTGACAACAAGGATATGCTCCGCATCAAGGGTCTTATCCGTCGTGTAGAGGCTCGCACTGCATGCGCCTACCTCGGTATTCCGAAGAAGAATATCCACTTCCTGGACCTCCCCTTCTACGAAAGTGGCAAGGTAGAGAAGTTCCCGGTTTCGGAAAAGGATGTTATGATTATCGTAGACCTGCTGCAGGAGGTTAAGCCCCAGCAGATTTATGTTGCCGGTGACCTTGCCGACCCGCACGGCACTCACGGCAAGTGTACTGATGCAGTTCTTGCTGCTGTCGACTACCTCAAGGAGCAGGGTGCCGAATGGCTTAAGGAATGCCGCATATGGATGTATCGCGGAGCCTGGGCAGAGTGGGATATCGACAACATCGAGATGGCAGTGCCCATCAGTCCCGAGGAGCTGCGTCGCAAGCGCAATGCCATCCTCAAGCACTCATCGCAGATGGAGTTTGCCCCCTTCCTGGGGAACGACTCTCGTCTGTTCTGGCAGCGTGCCGAAGAGCGCAACCGTGCCACAGCGACTCTGTACCACAACCTTGGCTTTGCCGACTACGAGGCAATGGAGGCGTTTGTGCAGTACAAGATTTAAGCAATGCATAATTCATAATGCATAATTCATAATTAAGCTCCGCGACGGTATGCAACCCTCGCGGAGCTTATTTTTTAGCAGCTCGGCGAAGGAGGGTACCCTCGCGGAGCTTATTTTTTAGCAGCCCGGCGAAGGGGGTACCCTCGCGGAGCTTGTTTTTTAGCGGCTCGGCGAAGGAGGGTACCCTCGCGGAGCTTATTTTTTAACAGTCCAGCGAATGGGGTACCCTCGCGGAGCTTGTTTCGTTTCAGAGCTCAGCTCTGATATTCGTCGGTGCTACCAGCCACCCGGTTGGAACCGCGACCGGCTTCAGTTGCGGTGCACTACGCTGCCGCTGGCCTGATGGGTGGCGAGTACCAGCATTTCGGCTATCTGGACGTGAGCCGGGGCCTGCGCCACATAGAGGGCTGCGTCGGCGATATCCATGGCCGACAGGGGTGTAATACCCTTATACACGTTGTCGGCGCGTTCGCAGTCGCCGTGGAAGCGGGTGCGGCTGAAGTTGGTTTCCACCAGCCCCGGCTTGATGTTGCACACTCGCAGTGCGGTGTGGGCCACATCGATGCGGAGACCGTCGGTGAGCGTTTTTACGGCAGCCTTTGTGGCGCAATATACATTGCCTCCGGCGTATGCAGCGTCTCCAGCTACAGAGCCGATGTTAATGACAGTGCCGCGGTTACGCTCCACCATACCGGGGACAATCATGCGGGTCACGTTGAGCAGACCCTTGATATTGGAGTCGATCATAGCGTCCCAGTCATCAAAATCCCCTTCGTACTCTGGTTCGAGCCCCATGGCGCCTCCGGCGTTGTTGATAAGCACGTCGATGTCGCGCCATTCACCTTCGAGCGAGTCGAACGCGTCACGCATCTGTTCGCGGTTGCGGACATCAAGAATGAGTGGGCGCACCTCACCCCCTTCGGCAGAGACGGCGGCACTAACCTCGTCGGCTTTCTGCTCGGAGCGTACGGTGGTTATAACGCGATACCCGTTTCGGGCAAACAGTAGGGCGCAGGCAAGTCCGATGCCGCTCGATGCGCCCGTTATCAAAGCTGTTTTCATGGAAGTAAAAAGTTTATTCTGGGCACAAAATTAAAAAAAATTATCTATATTTGCATTAAGACCTCGTTCCCCAAAAAATATTAATGCCAGGGGTCGCATCCTTGCGGCGATTTGGCTCATGCG
>QLIP01028257.1_pt1 | contig 18854 bp, 15 predicted proteins | sample 1769771 | NCBI WGS metagenome assembly QLIP01 (sample SAMN09428762, study PRJNA476227) | Gut metagenome, whole genome shotgun sequencing project. | isolation source: cecum | host: Rhizomys sinensis | place: China: Jinsha town of Minqing, Fujian Province | collected 2013-09-23
ATGGGAATAATGGATTTCCCAACTCATTACTCCCATTATTCCCATTACCCCCATTATTCCCATTGCTCCCAATTAGCCACTTTTTCCACCGAAAATTTGGTTATTTGCGAAAAAAGTAGTAAATTTGCAGACGTTTTAAACCGTATTTTCACCTGAAATCATGGGCAAATTCACCGATTACAAGCTGATGCTCAAAACGTTACCGATTGGGCAACACGCTTTTAGCTATCATCTCGACAAGCAATTCTTCATGAATATGGAGAACGCTGACGTGCGTGATGCCAACATCGACGTAGCCCTGAGCGTCAAGCACAGCAACGATGTCTACGCGCTACAGTTTCACCTCACTGGCTCAATCATCGTGGCTTGCGACCGCTGCCTCGACGACCTCGAGCTGCCCATAGATGCCACCTACGACCTCATCGTGAAGTATGGCGACGACTACGATGATAGCTCCGACACTATCCTCATCCTCCCCGAAAGCGACAACTACCTCAACGTGGCCTACATGATTCACGACACGGCAGTGCTCGCAATCCCCTCCCGCCACGTGCACCCAGCTGGCAAATGCAACCGCGCCATGAGTGCCCTGAACAAAAAATACGTGGTGAGCACCGACGAAGACGACCTTATGAACGAGGACGACTTCGACACCGACCTCCAAACCGAAGATTAGCTTTCCGAAAAAAGATAATTCACCCGACAAATCAACATTAAAAAATAACAGCTAAACGATAAAACAAAATGGCACATCCTAAACGCAGACAATCCAAGACCCGCACCGCCAAACGTCGCACCCACGACAAAGCCGTAATGCCCACCCTGGCAGTATGCCCCAACTGTGGCGCATGGCACGTTTACCACACCGTATGCGGCGAATGCGGCTTCTATCGCGGCGTCGTTGTAATTGAGAAGGACAAAGCAATCTAAGAAAAGCGGGAGTTTCTACCGATGATCAACGCTCGCATTTCTGGCGTGGCCTCCTACGTGCCTGAGGATATCCTCGACAATGAGATGCTCTCGAAGATGGTTGACACCAACGACGAGTGGATCACTACTCGCGTAGGCATCAAAACCCGCCACATTCTCAAAGACCCCAACCTCGGCTCGTCCTACCTGGGCAAAATGGCCGTGGCTGCCCTCCTGGAGCAGACCGGCACCAAGCCCGAAGAGGTGGACCTGCTGATTTGCTGCACCTGCAACCCCGACTATCGTTTCCCCTCCACTGGCGCCATCATCTGCCACGAACTGGGTCTGACCAATGCCTACAGCTACGACCTGCAAGCCGCCTGCGCTGGCTTCCTCGTTGGCCTGCAGGACGGCGCAGCCTACGTGCGCTCGGGCCTCAAAAAGAAAGTTGTGGTGGTGGCAGCCGAAAAAATGTCGTCGATGGTTGACTACACCGACCGCGCCACCTGCCCCCTCTTTGGCGACGGCGCTGGCTGCATGCTGCTGGAGCCTACCGAGAAGGAAGTGGGCGTGATCGACGGTCAATTCCACGTGGACGGCGTGGGCATTCACAACCTTATCATGAAGGCTGGCGGCTCCGCCAAGCCCGCATCGCACGAAACGGTGGATGCGCGCGAACACTTCGTGTATCAGGAAGGTCGTGCCGTGTATAAGCACGCAGTGACCAACATGCTCAACTCCTCGCTCGACGTGGCCCAACGCAACAATCTCACCATGGACTCGGTGGACTGGTTCGTGCCCCATCAGGCCAACCTCCGCATCATCGAAGCCGTAGGCGACCGCCTGCAAATCGACCCCGCCAAGGTGCTCGTCAACATTGACCACACTGGCAACACCTCCGCCGCCTCCATACCCATCTGCATCGCCGAATATAAAGAACGCCTCAAACCTGGCGACAAAATTCTCTGCACCGCCTTCGGTGCCGGCTTCACCTGGGGTGCTATGTACATCATCTGGGACATCTAACCCTCCCAGTAGGGTTTACGCCACACTTCTCACGCACGGAATTGCCGCCCCGCGGGCCGCAACCCGTGCGTGTCAACTTTTTCAAGCCCTCAAGCGTTTATCTCCCAAATGATAACACCCCAAAACACCTAATTCAAGTATGAACGACCAAATATCCCTCGACTGCGCCAACCAAGACCACAAAGCCGGCTTCGTCAACATCGTAGGCAACCCCAACGTGGGCAAATCCACCCTGATGAACCGACTCGTGGGCGAGCGCATGAGCATCATCACACCCAAAGCACAAACCACCCGCCACCGCATCACTGGCATCGTCAATACACCCGACTACCAAATCGTATTCTCCGACACCCCCGGAGTGCTCAAGCCTCGCTACAAGATGCAGGAAGCGATGCTCAACTTCAGCGAAGGCGCACTCACCGACGCCGACATCCTCCTCTACGTCACCGACGTGATTGAAGACCCCGAAAAGAACGCCGAGTTCCTCCAAAAAGTGGCCAAGGAAAAAATCCCCGTGCTCCTGGTCATCAACAAAATCGACCTGCTCAAAGGCGACGGTGGCGAACTGGTCAACCTCGTGAGCCAATGGCAAACCCGACTGCCTAACGCCGAAATCTTCCCCATTTCAGCTGCGGAGGACTTCAACGTGGACAACCTCATGAAGCGCATCGTGGAACTCCTTCCCCCCTCGCCCCCCTACTTTGGCAAGGACGCACTCACCGACAAGCCCGCCCGCTTCTTTGTCACCGAAATCATACGCGAGAAAATCCTCGAAAACTACGACAAGGAAGTGCCATACTCCACCGAAGTAATCGTGGAAAAATTTGAGGAAAAGGAAAACTCAATCCACATCATGGCCGTAATCTACGTGGAACGCGACTCCCAAAAAGGTATCCTCATTGGCAAGCAAGGCGCAATGCTCAAAAAAGTGGGCATGGCCGCACGCAAGCAAATCGAAGCCTTCTTCGACAAGAGTGTCTACCTCGAACTCTTCGTGAAGGTGGAAGCCAACTGGCGCAACCGCGAAAACAAACTCAAAGCCTTTGGCTATATTCAAAACTAACCCCAACGCAACAACCAATATATAGGAATGGGACAAATAGTAGCAATAGTTGGCCGACCCAACGTGGGCAAGTCAACTCTCTTTAATCGCCTCACCCAAAGCCGCAAAGCCATTGTGGACGAAACCGCCGGCACCACCCGCGACCGTCAGTATGGCAAAGTGGACTGGGTGGGCCGCGAATTTTCAATCATCGACACCGGTGGCTGGGTCGTAAACTCCGACGACATATTCGAAAGCGAAATCAATCGTCAGGTGAACCTCGCCATTGAGCAAGCCGACGAAATCCTCTTTGTGGTCGACGCCATGAACGGCGTCACCGACCTCGACGACCATGTGGCCGCCATTCTGCGCCGCGCCAAAAAGCCCGTAATCCTCGTGGCCAACAAGGTGGACTCCAACGAATGGCTCTACAACGTGGCCGACTTCTACTCCCTCGGTCTGGGTGAACCCTACCCCGTGAGCGCAGCCACCGGCTTCGGCACCGGCGACCTCCTGGACGAAATCGTGAAGAAGCTCCCCGAAGTGGACGAGGACGAAAACGCCCGCCTCGAAGCACTCCCCCGCTTTGCCATTGTGGGTCGCCCCAACGCTGGCAAATCGTCGCTCATCAACGCCTTCATAGGCGAAGAACGCCACATAGTGACCAACATTGCCGGCACCACGCGCGACAGCATCTACACCCGCTACAACAAATTCGGATTTGACTTCTACCTGGTCGACACCGCTGGCATTCGCAAAAAAACCAAGGTGAACGAGGACATCGAGTACTACTCCGTCATTCGCTCAATCCGCGCCATCGAAGCCTCCGACGTGTGCATCCTAATGATCGACGCCACCCGAGGCATCGAAGCCCAGGACGCCAACATCTTCTCGCTCATTCAGCGCAACAAGAAGGGTCTGGTGGTGTGCGTCAACAAATGGGACCTCGTGGAGGACAAGAGCCAAGCCGCAATCACCCACTTCGAGGAAGCTATCCGCCAAAAGTTCGCCCCCTTCAGCGACTTCCCCATCATCTTCACCTCGGCCCTGACCAAGCAACGCATTCACAAGGTGCTCGAAACCGCCATGAAGGTCTACGAAAACCGCCAGCGCCAAGTGCCCACCCACAAGCTCAACGAAGTGATGCTCGAAGTAATCGCTGCCTATCCGCCCCCCTCCAACAAGGGTAAATTTGTGAAAATCAAATACATCACCCAACTCAAGGAGCAGCGCATACCCACCTTCGTCTTCTTCTGCAACCTGCCCCAGTGGGTCAAAGAGCCCTATCGCCGCTATCTCGAAAACAAGATACGCGAAAACTGGGACTTCTGCGGCACCCCGATCAACATCTACATGCGCGACAAATGAAAATCCCCGGCAAACCACAGCGTCCCTATCGTCTCGGCGTAGCCCTCAGCGGCGGCGGTGCGCGTGGTTTTGCCCATATTGGTGCCCTCCGCGCCCTCAACGACTTAGGCCTCTACCCCGACGTGATTGCCGGGGTGAGTGCCGGAGCCGTCGTGGCAGTGAGCTATGCCGCCGGACTCATCTCTGGCGAGCGCAACGCCCTGCTCGACCTCTTCCAAGGCGCATCGTTCACCGACTTTGCCCGCCCCCACTTGCGCCTCAACGGCGACGGCCTCATGTCGCTCGACCGCTTCGAACAGCGCCTCACGCAACTCCTCCTCCCCTACCGCCAGCTCGAAGAACTCCCCGTGCGCACCTTCATCGGCGCCACCGACCTCGACGCCGGCATCAAAGCCGTATTCTCCACTGGCCCCATAGCCGAGCGCGTCGTCGCCTCCTGCTCCATACCCATAGTGTTTGAACCTAAGGAAATCGACGGCACACGCTACGTGGACGGCGGCGTGCTGCGCAACCTCCCCGCCTGGACCATTCGCCACCTCTGCGACACCCTCATCGGCATCAACTGCTCCCCACCCGGACACCACGCGCCCGCCCACGGCCTGCTCAACGTGGCCCAACGCGCCTACACCCTCATGGCCAAAACCAACGTCACCGCCGACAACGAGCTCTGCGACACCCTCATCAACCTCGAAGCCTCAGCCGACCACCAAGTGTTCGACCTCCACGGCCTCGACCTCATGATCGAAACCGCCTACCTAACCACCCTCCGCACCCTCCGCCAAACCCCATAATCCCCCCCCACCTATAAGCCCTATAGGACCTATAAGGCCTATAAGCCCTATAAAAAACAGCCCTTAATCGCAAAAATTTGTAAAAATCGCGGTTATAATCGCAAAAATTTGTACCTTTGCACTTAGTTAATCGTGATTTTTTGTATATGGCCGTAAAAATCGACACTCAAAAAGAGATTATATTCGGATCGTCCGACCCGAATATTTCGCGTGTGCTCAGCAAGAAGGAACAGGCTGGCGAGCTGCGCAAAGTGGCTCCGCGCATCTACACCCCCAACCTCCTCGACAGCCTGGAGAACATCGTGCGCCGCAACCTCATGGATATCCTCGCCTATCGCTATCCTGATGCGCTCATCAGCCATCGCAGTGCCAAAGAGATGCGCCCAACAGCCTCTGGCGAGTTCTTTCTCACCAACTCCACCACGCGAAAAGTGACCGACCTGCCAGGCATAATCCTCAACTTCGTAAAAGGACCGAAAGCCACCGCACACGACATTCCTTTCATGGATATGCACATTTCGGGCGAGCACCGCTATATGCTTGAAAATATGCAAGTTTCGCGCAAATCGGGCGCAGAATCGCGCACCCTGCCCGTCAGCGTAATCGAAGGAAAACTCGAGCAGATATTGCTCACGGGGGGCGAAGATCGCCTCAATCAATACCGCGACGAACTCCGCATCGTGGCCAACGAGCTGGATATGCCAAGAGAGTTTGCCAAAATCAACAACATCATTTCGGCCCTGCTCTCCACTCACGACGCCAAAGTGCTATCCACTGACTCAGCCAAAGCGCTGGCCGTGGGCAACCCCTTCGATCGCACAAGAGTGGAACTATTCGAAGTGCTATTTGAGGCCATCAAGGATCGCTACTTCATCATTCGCAATAATCGCAACACCGACGAAGACTCTTTCCGCCTCTTCTCCTTCTTCGAAAGTTACTTCTCCAACTATATCGAAGGTACTGAATTTGAAATTGACGAGGCAAAGGCAATTATCGACTCGGGTATACCCCTGCCGCGACGCGACGAGGACTCGCACGACATTCTCGGCACATTCAAGGTGCTCTCCAACCGCGCCGAAATGATGAAAACGCCCACCTCGCCCAGCGAACTCTTTGCCCTCCTGAGCCACCGCCACAGCATTCTGCTCGAAGGACGTCCACACATGAACCCTGGCATATTCAAGGCGAAAAACAATCGCGCTGGAATGACGGAATTTGTGGACTATCAGCTTGTCAAGGGCACACTGTCGCAGGGCTTTAAGTACTACTCAGCTCTCACCGACCCCTTTGCGCGAGCCATATTTATGATGTTCATGATTAGCGAGGTGCACCCATTCAACGACGGTAACGGTCGCATTGCCCGAGTGATGATGAACGCCGAACTCGTGCGCGGCGACCAATCGCGCATCATTGTGCCAACCGTGTTTCGCGAGGACTACCTCCTCGCCCTGCGCAAACTAACCCGCCACAAGGACCCTCTGGCCTACATCAACGTGATGACCAAGCTGCATCAATTCAGCGATAACCTCTATGGCACCGACTTCACTGAGCTGAAACACTACCTTGCCGACTGCAACGCCTACCAAGAACCCTCGCAAGCCAGATTGCAGTTGATCGACCGCACCATCGACCTCCAGTGAACTTTTTTGGGGGGCGGGGCGTTTTGGTGGTAGACAACTACTTATTTATGAGGGTCCATTGTTTATTTATTGCCTTATGTTTTACCCTCTTGGCAGCGGCCAAGGGGGTAGAACCTTTGGTGGAACGCCTGCTGGGGCTCGGGGCCTGGGGCGCGCAGGTGGAGTATGCTGTGACCATGCCGCAAGGCGAAGAGGTGACCTATCAGCTCGCACTCACTGCCCTGCCCGCGCATGGGACGTTTGCCAGCCACGATGGCGGCTGGATAGCCACCCTCCCTGGCGGCATCCTCGCCTATCGCAATCAGCGGCTCCAGCGACCGAGCAAGGGGCAGTTTGGCGAGTTATTCCCCGAAGCCATAGCGCGTCAACTGCTCGCAATGCAGGCCGACAGCGTCCACTATCGACTCGCCGTGAGCGCCAACACCGTGGAGGCAACACGCCTTCTGGGCGACCAAACCGAAGCGCTCCTGAACTGGCAGTTCGACCCCACGACTGGTGCGCCGCTGCACTTTTCCGCCGAGTATAACCCTGGCACGCTCACCGCGCAGCAACTCCGCGCCGACTATCTCCCCGCAGCTCCCGCCCTGACCGAACTGAGCGAAGCGGCCTTGCGGCAACGTTTCCCCGAGGCCTTCGATGAGCGAGTGACTATGCTCCCCGCCTTTTCGCTCCCGATCGTGGGCAGCGACGAGCGATTGACCCATCAGGAGGGGGAAGCTCTGTCAGGGGCCACCCTCTTTGTATTTATCGAGACGCTCACCCCCGAGCTGCAAGCGCAGGCGCAGCAAGTAGCCGACCAGCATGGCGCAGCAATCGTCTGGACGTTCATCTCCCACGTGGAGGAGGCCGCCCCCGCCACTGGCACCGCGCTCCACGGCTGCCGCTCCCTGGCGCGCGACTGCCGCATCACCTCCTTTCCCACCCTGCTCCTATGCAATGCCGATGGGCGAGTTGTGATGTATGATGTATGATTTATGATGTATGATTTATGATGTATAATGTAATACTCAATATAAAATAAACACTATACTAAAACTATGAAAACCATCTACCTTCAGGGCGCGCCGTGCCACACCTGCGGCGACCTGCCCACCGTGGGCGACAAAGCGCCCTGCTTCACCCTGGTCGACACCAACCTCAAGGAGGTGCGCTGCACCGACTTCGAGGGTCGCAAAGTAATCCTCAACGTGTTTCCGAGCATCGACACGCCCGTGTGCGCCACCTCCGTGCGGAAGTTTAACCAGGACGCCGCAGCCCTCCCCGACGTGACAGTGCTCTGCGTGAGCATGGACCTCCCCTTTGCCGGCAAACGCTTCTGCGCTGCCGAAGGCATCGACAACGTGGTGGTCGCCTCCGCCTTTCGCGACCCCAACTTCGGCCAAAAGTATGGCTTGCAGATAGTTGACGGGCCGTTGGCCGGACTGCTCGCCCGCAGCGTATTCGTGATCGACGCCAACCGCCGCATAGTCTACGAGCAGCTTGTGGACGAACTCAGCAACGAGCCCGACTACGCCGCTGCCCTCGAAGCCGCCAAAAAAGCATAATTTTTTTGGCTCAAAACCGCAAATTTACAGATTTTTTTCGTAAATTTGCGGTTTCAAAACAGTCTTATATGCGAAAAATTCTTGCTCTTGCCCTATCGGCGGCTATGATGGCTGCCAATGCCCAACCCGATTACCAACTCACAGAATGGATTGTGGCCAAGCCCCTACAAGTGGCTGCGCCCTTCATGAACGATAGCATCAACCCCAAGGGCGACAAATTCAAGCCCACCAATCTGCTCGATAATCACCTGCGCCGCGAAGTGACTGGCACAGTGCAGGGTGCCACGAATGGCGCACTGGCTCTGCCGGCTGGTCAGGCAAGCACTATGCACGTGATGCAGACCAACCTGCGCTCCCACGGCTTCGGCAAACCCTCGCTTAAGGTCACCTCGCAAGTGCCCTTCAAGGTCTATGTCGACGGCAAAGAAGTGGCCTCCAAACTCACCACAGAGCGCGACAGCATCACCCCCGCCTCCACTGCCTCCTACGCCCTGCGCCTTGAGCCAGAACACGACGTGACCATCACCCTCCGCGCCCTCGTGTCGCCCTCCGACTCCGTGGTCAACCCCACTATTCAGGCCGTGGTGACTGGTGCCGACTCTCTCTACGCCAGCGGTGCCACCCTGCTGCGCCGCTTTGCGCTGGACGACACGCAATATGGCAGCAAGGTGACTGGCATGAGCATGAGCCCCGACGGCAAGTATCTGATTACCAAGTTTCTCAACGCCTATTCGGCCCAAAACTCGCGCGCCTACTCCACCCTCACCGACACCAAGAGCGGCAAGGTGCTCCAAGCCAACCTGCCCAGCAACGTCAAGTGGATGCCCTCTGGCTCCAAACTCTACTACACCGCCACGGCAGCCGACGGCTTCGACCTCTTTGAGGTGGACCCCATTACTGGTGCCCAGACCCTCATGGCGGAGTCAATCCCCACCGAGCACTTCAACTGGAGCCCCGACGGCAAGTGGTTCATCTACAGCCACTACGACGAAGGAGTGCGCGAAACTGGTGCCCTGCGCCGCTACGCCTCGCCCGACGACCGCATGCCCACCAACCGCCAACGCTGGACCCTGCAACAGTTTGACCTCGCCACAGGTATGACCCGCACCCTCACCTATGGCAACCACACCACCTCGCTGCTCGACATTGCGTCCAACGGCCAGCGCATCCTCGTGATGACCTCCAACGAAAATCCGCAGGTGCGCCCCTTCTACGAGCAAACCATCTACGAACTCGACCTCAACACGCTCAAGGCCGACACCCTCGTGGCCCACGGTCCCTCATTTGTCAACTCTGGCCTCTATTCTCCCAAGGGCGACCAGGTGCTTTTCCTCGGTTCGCCCGCAGCCTTCAACGGCATCGGCAAGAACTGCGGCAACCACCCCATACCCAACGACTTCGACGTGCAAGCCTACGTGATGACCCTCTCTTCCAAGGAGGTGAAAGCCGTGAGCCGCGACTTCAACCCCAACATCAAGAACGTGCTCTGCTGGGATGCCGCCGACGGTCAAATCTACCTCTACGCTGAGGAGGGATTTGGCAACACCCTCTGGCGCCTCGACCCCGCCACCGCCAAGTATACCCGCCTGCCGCAGCAAGTGACCTTAGTGAACGGTGCCACCATGGGCGACCGCCAAGCCAACTATCTCGCCTACTTCGGCCAAGGCTACGAATACACCGGTCAGGCCTGGATGCTCAACCTCCGCAAGGGCACCAACACTCTCATAGCCGACCCACGCGCTCCCGAGCTGGCCAAAATCAACCTCGGCAAGGTTGAGCCGTGGAAGTTCACCGCCAACGATGGCACCGAAATCGACGGCGTAATTTGCCTGCCGCCCGACTTCGACCCCACCAAGAAATACCCCCTGATTGTGTACTACTACGGCGGCACCTCCCCCACTCAACGCTCAATCACTCAGCCCTATACGCCGCAGCTCTTTGCCTCGCGCAACTATGTGGTGTATGTAATCAACCCCTCTGGCACCACTGGCTACGGCCAAGAATTTTCGGCTCGCCACGTCAACGCCTGGGGCAAGCAAACCGCCGACGACATTATCACTGGCGTGACAAAATTCTGTGAGGCTCACCCCTTTGTTGACTCCACCAAGATTGGCTGCCTCGGCGCATCCTACGGCGGTTTCATGACCCAATATCTGCAAACGCTCACCCCGATGTTTGCCGCTGCCGTGAGCCACGCCGGCATCTCCAACGTCACCTCCTACTGGGGCGAAGGCTACTGGGGCTACAGCTACAACTCCGTGGCTGCCGCCGACTCCTACCCCTGGACCAACCCCGAACTCTTCACCAAGCAAGGTTCGCTCTTCAACGCCGACAAAATCCACACCCCCCTGCTGCTGCTCCACGGCACAGCCGACACCAACGTGCCCATTGGCGAGAGCATCCAGCTCTTCAACGCCCTGCGCATCCTCGGCCGCCCCGTAGAGTTCATCAGCGTTGACGGCGAAAACCACTTCATTTCCGACTATCCCAAGCGCAAGGCCTGGCAAAATTCCATCATGGCCTGGTTTGAAAAGTGGCTCAAAGGCGACTCCGCTTGGTGGGACGACCTCTACCCTGCTCGCAACCTCTAATCCCCCCTCATAACCAATGAAAAAGTGTCCTTACTGCGGCGAAATGATTCAGGACGATGCCGTGCTGTGCCGCTACTGCAATCGTGCTTATCCGCAAACCCCTCCGCCCTTCGACCCCACTCAACCCTCTGGCAACAACGCCTTCGACCCCGCAGGCCCTGAAGGCAAATCGCGCGGCGTGGCGGCTCTGCTGGCCATTCTGCTCGGCGGCCTCGGCGTGCACTACTTCTACCTGGGCAAAGCGGGAGGCGGCATTGTCACCATCTTGCTCAACATTATCACCTGCGGGTTTTGGAGCATCATCAACCTAATTCAAGGTATTCTGATGTTCTGCATGACCAACGCAGAGTTTGAGCGCAAATACGTACAGAACCCTTCATTCATGCCTCTATTCTGAAATGAAATTTCATAAACTTCACGGCCTCGGCAATGACTACATCTACTTCACGGAGATGCCATGTGCCGAGGCCGAGCTGTCTGCGCTCAGTCGCAAGCTCAGCAATCGCCACACGGGCATCGGTGGCGACGGTATAATCCTGGCCCTACCCGAGGGCGACGACTTCCGCATGCGCATATTCAACGCCGATGGGTCGGAAGCGCGCATGTGTGGCAACGGCGCCCGCTGCGTGGGTCGCCTGCTGCGCGACCTCGGCCTGGCGCGCACGCCCCAAATCCGCCTCCACACTTTGGCGGGCATCAAGACTCTCACCTTCCACGACCAGCACCCCGACCTCGTCACCGTAGACATGGGGCAAGGCGTGGCCGAGTCCACCGTCGCTCTGCAAGGCTACGAGGTGGTACCCGTCAATGTGGGCAACCCCCATGGCGTGGTGTTCATCAACGAAACTCCCACCTCCTTCCCTGTGCTCGAAGTGGGACCGCGCCTGGAGTGTGACCCTTTCTGGCCCGACCGCGCAAACATCGAGTTTGCGCAAGTGGTGGACCAGGAGAACATCAATATGCGTGTGTGGGAACGCGGCAGCGGCGAAACGCAAGCCTGTGGCACCGGTGCCTGCGCCGTGGCCTTAGCTGCCGCCTCGCGTGGCCTCACCTCCCGCCAAGTCACCGTGCATCTGCTCGGCGGCGACCTCCAAATCACTATCCTTCCCGACAATAACATCCTCATGACCGGCCCAACGGCATACGTTTTCACCGGCAACCTCATCTGATATGGCTCAAATTAACTCCCACTACCTTCAACTCTCCCAAAACTATCTCTTCTCCGAAGTGGCCCGCCGCATAGCTGCTTTTCAGGCCGCTAATCCCGACTCCAAAATCATCAAAATGAGCATTGGCGACGTGACCCGCCCCCTATGCCCAGCCGCCGTCGAGGCACTCCACAAGGCCGCCGACGACCAATCGCGCCCCGAAACCTTCCACGGCTATGGCCCCGAACAGGGCTATGCTTTCCTGGCTGAGAAAATTCGCGACTTCGACTATGCCCCACGTGGCGTGAAGCTTGAAGCCGACGAAATTTTCATCTCCGACGGAGCCAAGAGCGACTTAGGCAACATCGGCGATATCTTCGCCACTGACTGCCGCGTGGCCGTGACCGACCCGGTGTATCCCGTTTATGTGGACACCAATGTAATGCTCGGTCGTTCAATCACTTACCTACCCTGCACCGAAGCCAACGACTTCGTGCCTCAGTTTCCCGCCGAGCCAGTCGACCTCATCTACCTCTGCTACCCCAACAACCCCACTGGCACCACCCTCAACCGCACGCAGCTGCAACAGTGGGTGGACTACGCTCGCCAAACGGGTGCCGTAATTCTCTTCGACTCCGCCTACGAATGTTTCATCACCGAGGCCGACGTGCCCCACTCCATTTATGAGTTGGAGGGCGCCAAGGAGTGTGCCATCGAGTTCCGTTCCTACAGCAAAACGGCTGGTTTTACGGGTCTGCGCTGCGGCTACACCGTGGTGCCTCACGCCCTGCGTGGCACCGACGAACAGGGCAACACCGTGGAGCTCAATCAACTCTGGCGTCGCCGCCAAACCACCAAGTTCAACGGAGCTTCCTACCCCATTCAGCGTGCCGCCGAAGCCATCTACACCCCCGAAGGCCAAGCGCAAGTGCGCGAAACGGTCGACTACTACCTCAATAACGCCCGCCTGCTGCGCGAAGGCATTGAGGCCGCTGGGCTCACCTGTCGCGGCGGCGTGAACGCCCCCTACGTGTGGGTCAAGACTCCCGAAGGCCTCGGCTCCTGGGAATTTTTCGACCTGCTGCTCCAGCGCGCCAACGTGGCCTGTACCCCTGGCGTTGGTTTCGGCCCCAGCGGCGAAGGCTACGTGCGCCTCACTGCCTTCAACACTCTCGAAGCCACCCTCGAAGCAATGCAGCGAATTATGAATTATGAATTATGAATTATAAATTATAAAGCGGCCCATAGGCCCTATAGGGCTTATAAGGCTTATAGGGCCTATGGGCCAGCTGCTAATCCATCTCTCTGCACAAAAATCCAAAAATCCACAAATTATTTTCGGAAAAGTTGTGGATTTTGGATTTTATTCGTATATTTGCGGCTATAAATCAATCTTCTATTTATTCCAATATGAAATTTAACCTCAAATCTTGCCTTGCAGCGGTTGTCCTGACCATCTCGGGTATCCTCGGTTCCCAGGCCGCCGAATTGCAATTCTCCACAACCGCTTCGCCAGTGTGGTACAAGGTGAAATTCACCACTGGTGGTGCCTATCTGTCCGATTCTGGCTCAGGCTCCAACCTCGTCACTTCGGGTTCAGCCGACGGCAACGGCCAACTGTGGCAGCTGATTGGCGACAACAACAGTTTCACCATGCGTTCGAAGAATGGCAACTATGTCAACTTCTCCAACAATCGTTTTGTGTCGTCAAGCACCTCCGTTAAGCTCTATCTAACCAAGAGTGGCGCCAACTACGAAATTGGTCGTGAAGGTTCCGACACCCACATGAACCAATGGGGTGGCACTGGTGCTGGTAAAGAACTGGGCGAATGGCAAGCTGGCGACAACAACAACCTGCTCCGCTTCTTCGACTCCAACAATCAGGAAGCGACCGTTAACATCGAAGGCCGCCTGCCCGTGTTCTCCACCGATGCCTCCTCCACCTACTACTTCATGCAATGGAAGCGCGGCGGCATTGTGCTTGCTTCGCAAGGTAAGGACAAGAGCGTATTGCGCGCCAACGCCTCTCCCGACAATTCTCAGCTCTGGAAGGTGACTGGCACTCGCAACAACTGCCAATTTGTGAACAAAAACGGCGAATATCTCGTAATCAACGGCACTGGCGACGGCTGCGTAAAGACTTCCGCTTCGCCCTACAGCCCTGGCTTCAAGCTGATTAACACCCCCAACACCGACTATCCTCTCAACTGGGAAATCCAACCCAACGATGCGGAGAAATGCTTCAATATGTTTGGCGGCAACTCTGTGGGCGGCCAGTTTGGCCTGTGGGACTTAGGCGACGTGAACAACCCCATGAACTTCGTGCTTCTCGAAGATATGACCTTTGGCGAGTTCCCCACTCGTCCCTCAGCCACCTACCAGCCCAGCCACGCCAACACCCTATGGTACACCGCCCCCGGCACCGCCGACGGCATCAACGGCTGGATGAACTGGTCGCTCCCCATCGGCAACGGCTATCTGGGCGCGCAAGTTATGGGCGGCGTGTCGCTCGAAGAAATCTCCTTCACCAACAAGACTCTGTGGAGCGGCGGCAAGGATGACCACGGCGGCTCCAACGACTCAGGCTACGGCACCTTCGAAGGCTTTGGCAACGTGATGATTGCCACCCCCGCCAACGACAAAATGGGCTGGAGCGACGAAAAATCGATCAAGGACTACTATCGCACCCTCGACATCTCCACCGCTATCGCGTCCGTAGGCTACAAGAACTCCGACGCCTCCACCGAATACACTCGCGAATTCCTCGCCTCCTACCCCGACGGCGTAATCGCTATGCACTTCACCGCCACCACCCCCGGTGCTATCACGCTGGACTTCACCGTGGTGCCTGGTGTGACCACCAACCACGCTATCACCTACGCCAACGGCACCGCCTCCTTCGGCGGCAAGCTGAAAACCATCAGCTACAACTCCGTGATGAAGGTAATCCCCACTGGCGGTTCCATGACCACCGACAACAAGGGTATCCACGTAGTGGGCGCTAACGAGCTTCTCGTAATCCTCGGCGGCGACACCGACTATGACCCCCTCTCCCCCTCCTACACCAAGAACACTGCCGAGCTGCCCTCCTTTGTGCTCAACAAGGTGAACGCTGCCGCCGCTAAGGGTTGGAACGCTATCCGCGCCGACCACATCGCCGACTATCAGCCCATCTTCAACCGCGTGAGCCTCAACATTGACGGTGCTAAGAACGACCGCACCACCCTGCAACTCATCAACCAATACAACGTGGGCAACGGCACCGCCTCCGTATGCCGTCAGCTCGAACAGCTCTACTTCCAATATGGCCGCTACCTGGCAATCTGCTCCAACCGCGGCGTGGACTGCCCCAACAACCTCCAAGGCATCTGGTCGGGCTTCAACCGCAACCGTCGCTGGTCGGGCGCTAACGTCAACCCCTGGAACGCCGACATTCACGCCAACATCAACATTCAGATGAACTACTGGCCCGTGGAACAAACCAACCTCTCCGAGTTCCACATGCCCTTCCTCAACTACATCATTAACATGGCCACCGTGCAACCCCAGTGGCACAAGAACGTCACCGACTACGTATCCAACCCCCGCGCCACCAAAGGCTGGACCTGCTTCACCGAAAACAACATCTTCGGCGCTGGCTCCTCCTGGGGTAACAACTACGTAGTGGCCAACGGCTGGTACTGCGCTCACCTCTGGCAACACTACCGCTTCACCCTCGACAAGCAATTCCTGGCTCGCGCCCTGCCCGCAATGTGGAGCGCCTGCGAATTCTGGATTGAACGCCTCAAGAAAGCCTCCGACGGCACCTACGAATGTCCCAACGAATGGTCGCCCGAACATGGCCCCAGCCAAGATGGCGTGGCCCACGCTCAACAAATCGTGACCGAACTCTTTGCCAACACCCTCGACGCTATCGCCGCCCTCGGCGAAGACAAGTGTGGCATCAGCGCTCAGGACATCGCCACCCTCCGCGACCGCTACAGCAAAATCGACAAGGGTCTGAACTTCGAAACCTTCAGCACCTCCAGCGGCTTCTCAGCCTACACCCTCAAAGATGGCGACGAACTGCTCCGCGAATGGAAGTACTCCCCCTACACCGCTGGTCAAAACGGCCACCGTCACCTCTCCCACCTAATGTGTCTACACCCCTACAACCAAGTGAAGCCCGGCACCCGCGAATTTAAGGCCGCCGTGAACTCACTGACCCAACGCGGCGACGGCGCCACTGGCTGGTCAATGGGTTGGAAAATCAACCAATGGGCTCGCGCTCAGGACGGCAACCACGCCCACACCATCCTCAAGAACGCCCTCACCACTGGCATCTACAAGAACCTCTACGACTCCCACGCCCCCTTCCAAATCGACGGCAACTTCGGTGCCACCTCTGGTATGGCCGAAATGCTCCTCCAGAGCCAAAACGACATCATTCACCTGCTCCCCGCCCTCCCCACCGCATGGAAAGGCGGCTCAGTGACTGGTCTGCGTGCCGTAGGCAACTTTGGTGTGGACATCACCTGGGCCAAGAACAAGCTCAGCATCGCCACCATCACCGCCGGCTCCAACAACAACCTCGTGGTGTGCGTGAAGAACATCAAAAATATGCGCTTCAACCGCAACGGCTCCGACTTTGAACCCCTCTACGACGAAAAGACCAACACCACCGAAGCAATCCCCGTGAAGAAGGGCGACGTAATCACCGTGACCTACGATGCTGACTACATCAACACCTCCATCGGCACCCTGGAAACTCCCGCCATGGAACTCTCCGTCAGTAATGGCCAAGTAACCGTAGAAGGCGCTACCGCCGTGAAAGTTTTCGACGTAACCGGCCGCACCCTCGCTGCCGCCAAGGGCTCCACCGTCGCTGTCAACGCCACCCCCGGCACCATCGTCATCGTCGCCGCCACCGCCCCCACCGGCACCACCGCCACCTACAAAACCACCCTCTAATCCCCCCCACCCTAAAATAAAGTCGCCTCCCCCCGGGAGGCGACTTACTTTATATTATATGCTCGTCGTCTCTCTATATATTATGCAAATTTGCAAATTGCTCTGCTGGGTCAATTGCGTGTTTGCGGAAATTTTCGTACCTTTGCACTCTAATTTCCTTCATACGATTTATGGTTTCTGTTGATGCTCTGACCGTCGAGTTTGGCGGTACCACCCTCTTTAAGGATATATCTTTCGTGATTAACCCCAACGACCGCATTGCCTTGATGGGCAAAAACGGCGCGGGTAAATCTACCCTGCTCAAGATTTTGGCCGGGGTGCGCAACCCCACCCGCGGCTCCGTGTCCGCCCCCAAGGACTGCACCATCTGCTACCTGCCTCAGCATATGATGACCGCCGACGAACGCACCGTGTTTGAGGAGGCATCGCAAGCCTTTGCCCACCTGCGCGAAATGGAGGCCCGCATTGAGGCACTCAACAATGAGCTGGCCACCCGCACCGACTACGAAAGCGACTCCTACATGGCCGTAATTGAGGAGGTGGCAACCCTCAGCGAAAAGTTCTATGCCATTGATATGGTACACTTTGAGGAGGATGTGGAGAAAGCGCTCCTCGGTCTTGGCTTTAAGCGCTCCGACTTCCATCGACCCACCTCGGAGTTCTCTGGCGGCTGGCGTATGCGCATCGAGCTGGCCAAACTCTTGCTCCAAAAGCCTGATGTACTCCTGCTTGATGAGCCCACTAACCACCTCGACATTGAATCCATCGGCTGGCTCGAGAATTTTATTCTCAATACCCAAATGGCAGTGGTCGTAATCAGTCACGACCGCCGATTTATTGACAATATCACCACCCGCACCATCGAGGTGACACTCGGACGCATTTACGACTATAAAGCCACCTACAGCCACTACCTCGAGCTGCGCAAGGAACGTCGCCAGCAGCAACAGAAGCAATATGACGACCAGCAGAAGCAAATTGCTGAGGCCAAGGAGTTTATCGAGCGTTTCAAGGGCACCTATTCCAAGACTTTCCAGGTGCAGAGCAAGGTGAAATGGCTCGAAAAACTCGATATCGTGGAGGTGGACGAGGAGGATACCTCCGCCCTGCGCCTCAAGTTCCCGCCCTGCCCCCGCAGCGGTTCCTACCCCGTGATTGCCGAGGGCGTGGGCAAGGACTACGATGGCAAAACCATCTTCGCCAATGCCTCTTTCATGATTGAGCGAGGCGACAAGGTGGCCTTCGCGGGCCGCAACGGCGAGGGCAAGTCCACCATGGTCAAGGCTATCATGCGCGAAATTGAGCATCAGGGCAATATCACACTCGGCCACAATGTGCAGATCGGTTACTTTGCCCAAAACTCCGCCTCACTGCTCGATGAAAACCTCACCGTGTTCCAAACCATCGACGACATCGCCGTGGGCGACGTGCGCCTCAAAATCCGCGATCTTCTCGGCGCATTCATGTTTGGCGGCGAGGAAAACCAAAAGAAGGTGAAGGTGCTCTCTGGCGGCGAACGTGTACGCCTCTGCATGATTAAGCTCCTTTTGGAACCGATCAACCTCCTAATCCTCGACGAACCCACCAACCACCTCGACCTCAAAACCAAAGATATACTCAAGCAAGCCCTGCGCGACTTCGACGGCACAATCATCTGCGTGAGCCACGACCGCGACTTCCTCGATGGCCTTGTCACCAAGGTCTACGAATTTGCCGACGGCAAAGTGCGCGAGCACCTCTGCGGCATCAACGACTTCCTCGCCACCAAGACTCCCCAATAACCGCCCTCTCGCCCGCGCAATGGGAATAATGAGAATAATGGGAATAATGAAACAGCCCCCATTA
>QLIP01033946.1_pt1 | contig 18765 bp, 16 predicted proteins | sample 1769771 | NCBI WGS metagenome assembly QLIP01 (sample SAMN09428762, study PRJNA476227) | Gut metagenome, whole genome shotgun sequencing project. | isolation source: cecum | host: Rhizomys sinensis | place: China: Jinsha town of Minqing, Fujian Province | collected 2013-09-23
GGTCATGCTTAAAAGCATGACTTCCGTTGATGTCGCGCTTGGAAGCGCAACGTCCATGATCTCCTACGCTCACCTTGCTACCCGCTCCGCCACCCCCGTAATCAACTTGATGAAGTCTTTGGCTGGTAGCAACGCGTAGCATGGTGGGTGGCTTTGTCATGGACTCCATGCTTCCAACCGTCATATATTCTAACTCATTGAAGGTGTTTAGACATCCTCGGTCGCTACTTCATTGTTTTACGAATTGGCTTGGTGGCAATCCAAAGTGCTTTTTAAAGACGGTACTGAAGTATTTAACATTGACAAAGCCCGTATGTTCCGCAACATCGATGACCAACTCCCCTTGTCGCAACAATTCTGCAGCTCGTTCTAATTTCAACAATCTAATAAAATCCTGCGGCGCTTTGCCCGTCAATGATTTCAATCGGTTAAAGAATAGCGTGCGACTCATAGCCATCTCTCTACACAATTCATCGATGCCAAACTCCGAATCCGCCATTCGCGCAATGACCAATGCTGTGGCACGTTCCACAAACTCCCTGTCGGCCGATGCATGCTCAACCTCCTCAACATTAGGTTCTTCCTTAGAGGGGAGATCATTGGGTTCTTCCAAAAGATTCGATTCAGTCTCTTCTTGTGCATCGACTTCAGCGGTCGATTCCACAATAGGAGTTTGTATCGCTATCGGAGTTTCTATCGCACTCTCAACAGCCCCACGCAATAGGAAATGGCGCATACGATCGCGATTAGCAATAAGCCCGCTTACTTTCATACGTAACAAATCGGAATTGAACGGCTTCGCAATATAATCATCGGCTCCGCAACCCAATCCTTCTAATACTGATATATGATCGGCTTTCGCAGTCAGCAATATCACTGGAATACCCTCGGTTTCTGGATTCTCCTTTATCTTACGGCACAACTCGTCGCCTTGAATGCCGGGCATCATCACATCCGACAGTATCAAGTCAGGATAATTCTCCTTAAGATATTCCAACGCCTCCTCGCCCGAAGCCGCCGCTGATACTTTATAGTTCTTACCAAACATATTAGTCAGATAATAGCGTAAATCATCATTATCCTCTACTATCAACAACGTATGGTTTCCAGATGTTTCAACAGGCGCTTGATATTCGGTCGGAGTCTCCGTCTCCACAAAGACTGTCGTCAATTTTTCGTCGATGGTCTGTGCATTTTCGGCAAAGACACGCCCAAAGGTTGCCGTCACGGTTGTGCCTACGCCCTCTTTCGATTGCAATTTCACCTTGCCTCCAAGCAATTCTACGATGCGACGAACCTGAAGCAGCCCGAATCCTGTTCCGGCTGTATTCGATTCGCGGGCATTACGGGCGCGATGCACCTCACGCATCACCTTGCGGCGATCGGAATCAGGAATTCCTATTCCATTGTCGGACACCGCAATCGACACCCGACGACGGTCGCATTCAACACCAAGCGTAACCTCACCACCTGCCGGGGTATACTTCAATGCATTCGACAGCAGATTATCGAACATCATCTCAAGCAGATAGCGGTCGCCCTCTATCTTTACACTCTCTTCCGGCATATCAATTCGCAACGCCACACCCTTGCGTTGGAACGAATCACGAAAACATCCAATCTCAATATTAAGCAATTCCCGGACATCAATCAGCTCATTCCGCAACTTATTATGTCCTGTATCAAACCGCTCAAATTCGAGCAATTGAGTTGTAATGCTATGAAGCTTAGCAATATTGGTCGATGCCATCTCAACCAATTCACGTGCCCTTTGCGATAAAGACTCTTCGGCTTTCAAATCGTTGACCGGCGCCATAACCAACGACACCGGAGTGCGAATATCATGCGCCGTATTGATAAAGAAGCGGATCTTATCCTGATCGTAATGTTTCTGCCACTTATACAACTTATATTTATAGAAAAGCCAGCCTAAGAAGATTACGATTGCAATATAGAAACACCAAGCCCACCATGAGTCCCACCACGGTGCACCAACCGAGATGCGTATCGAAGTTTCATCTATCACCGATCCGTTGCTGAGTCGGACACTTCGGACCTTGAACCGATAATTGCCAGGCGATACATTTTTATACATTGCCTCGCCCGTACGAGTCACATTGCTCCAGTTCTTATCATAACCCTCGAGCATATACTGATAAGCAATATCATCCTGATACGGAAGGTTAATTGCCTCAAAGTGCAACTGAAAAGAATTTTCGGAATAACGAATCTTGGCGACGCCGTCCTTAATCGGGGTTCGACGAAACTTAGACTCCTCCTCGACATCCATTTCGGTCACCTTTACCTGCGCATCGTAACGAGCATCTATCAACTGTGATGGATTGATTCGCTCTGCGCCAAACACACTGCCAAACAAAAGATCGCCATTCGACAACATCACCGATGCCGATTTGTTATACTCCTTTGCCAAACCACGATAATAGTTCAACGACTTGAAGCGCTTACCATTGAACATTGCCAATCCGTTGCCGGTGCCGACCATGATACGTCCCTGCCGGTCGCGACGAATACTGAAGATATCGTTCGACGGAAGTCCATCGGCTATCTTATACACACGTTTCGGGCGACGTGTGCGAATATCATAGAGCGTCAATCCCTCACCCTCGGTGCCAAGCCATACCGTCCCGTCCGGATTAAACAGCATACATACTATATATGGACTCATGCCCGAATGGCTACGCTCAGTTTCCTGAGCATCAGCATAATGCTCAATGCCATTCGTATTCGGATTAATCAGAAAAAAACCATTGGCAGTTGCCACCGCCACCTTGCCATCGGGCGTCTCGGCCAACGAAAACGCCACATTCACCGGATATGTATGCACCAATCGGAACGAAGAATCGAAACGAATCACGCCGCCGTCGAGCGTTGCCACCCAATACTCGCCATTTCGCATCCGCTTAATCGAAAAGATGGCATTCGAGCTCAACTCAGCATCGGCCTTGGTCAGATTGCGTTTCACATTCCCGGCAGCATCCATAATATAGAGCCCATTACCATAGGTGCCTGCCACCATCCCCCCATCGGACATTGGTTCGAGACACACCACAACATTGCGCATTGCAGAATGATGCCAGACTCCACCGCGAGGAGAAAAGATACTTATACCGCGATCGGTTGCAAACCATATGCTACCGTCGCGACTCTCCGCAATGCCATTGATATTATTATTTCGCACCGTCTGCGGATTGCCCTGTTCGTGGAGAATGCTACTCACAGCCGACGGCCGGAACAAGATTGCACTAACTCCACCCGTATAGCTACCACACCATAGATTATGGTTCGAATCATGCATCAATGCATAAACACCATTACCGTTGAGATAGAAGCGATTACCATCGTCTGTATCCAGCAGTAAGTTCGTTTCGCCCGTCTTCGTCTCCAACCTATAGATACCTCCGCCATCGATTCCCACTGCCAATTGCGTATCGGCTATAGGCTCAATGGCGCGTATCGGCGACTCGAAAGCCTTGATGCCTACGCCCAGACGTTGCTCCGCTCCCGTTGAAGGTCGATAACTCCACAAACCGCTATCGAACGTTCCCAGATATAGATCCCCATGACGCTTATCATGATAGAGAGTCTGAATATTAACCCCATTCAAGAAGCGAGACACAACCTTGCCTTGACGCAACAAAATCCCGCCTGCAGTAGTTGCCACATACAAACCCTGCGGAGTTGCAACCACATCGTTTACATTCCTCTTAGTCAATATCGGTTCTACCTTGCCGTTTCGGACTCTATATAACCCTGAAGTCAGACATAGCAACAGATTTCCAGCTCCGTCGTATCGAACCTTATTCAATACTATCTCACCTTTGATCCACTCACTTAAACGCATGCTAAGTTCAAATTGATCGAGCGATGGTGAATAACGATATATTCTACCGGCATTATCGTATGCCCCAACCTGCTTATCGGCATAAGTAAAAATCTTCACTACACGCCCGGCAAAATTACCGTCCGATTCATTATCTGCCAATTGATAATGCTTAAAACGCTTGCCATTAAAGCGATCAACGCCCACTCGCGTACCAAACCACACGGCACGATCGGTGCCCTCAAGAATCGAAAAAACACGTTCGCTTCCCAAGCCGTCGTACGATCGAAAATGATATACATCCGAAATCGTTGTTCCATCGGCCGCCCAAACTTTGCCCGGAAAAAACAACGCAACAAAATATATAAGAGAGAGTATATAAGGAAAAATAAATAGAAATCTCACCATAACCACAAAATTACTAATATTATTGAAATAATCAAAAATATTGTTCAAATTCAATGTCGTAGATTGAAAATTTGTTAATGAATCATCTTGTGTTCTAATTTTCTTTCAACTTATGCGGATTTTTGTAGCTTTTTTAGTAATTTTGTAAAAATCACATCACAAAGATTAATTTTTAATTACGAAGTCATGACAATTAAAGATACACAAAACGAGATTGTTGAAGAATTCGAAGGTCTAACCGACTGGATGGATCGTTATGCATATATCATTGACCTCGGCAACACACTGCCCGAGTTCCCCGACTCTAAAAAAACTCCCGAAAACCTCATTGAAGGTTGCCAAAGCCGCGTATGGATATCGGCCGACCGCAAAGAGGATGGCACAATCCACTTCGATGCCGACTCCGACGCCATGATTGTAAAAGGTATCGTGTCGATGCTGATGCGCGTTTTCTCTGACCGCACACCTGATGAGATTCTGGACAACGAACTCTTCTTCATCGACGAAATCGGACTCAAGGAGCACCTCTCGCCCACTCGCAGCAACGGATTGGTGGCTATGGTAAAGCAGATTCGCAACTACGCCAAAGCCTACAAAATACTCGACGCGAAATAATGAAGTTGTTGCAAGGTAGTTGTTGCAATGAAGTTGTTTAAACTTCCATTACAAAAATAATTATTTTTTCATACATAAAAACCTAACATCATGCTCAACCAACCTAAGGGTCTTATCCCAGCCGCCCTATCGAACATGGGCGAACGCTTCGGTTTCTACGTCATGATGGCGATCTTGACACTCTTCTTGATGTCAAAGTTCGACCTCAACGCAACCGAGGCCGGAGCACTCTACTCCACATTCTACTGTGCAATCTACATCCTCGCCCTCGTGGGCGGTGCAATTGCCGACAAAACTAAAAACTACAAAGGCACCATCATCGCCGGCTTACTGGTGATGAGTCTTGGCTACGCTCTTCTCGCCATCCCGGCGCTAATCACAACTAAGTACATCGCACTGGGTGCATTGCTCGTAATCGCTTTCGGTAACGGTCTCTTCAAGGGTAACCTTCAGGCTGTTGTAGGTCAGCTTTACGACAATCCGAAATATGCAGATAAGCGCGACTCGGGTTTTCAGATCTTCTACATGTTCATCAACATCGGTGGTTGCATCGCCCCCTTCATCGCAGTTTGGGTGCGCAACACATTCGTTAGCATGCAGGGATTCAAATACAACGCCGACCTCCCGGCACTATGTAACGCATACATCGCAGGCCGTGAGCTTGACACTAACCTCTTCCTTGAGTATGCCAACCAAGTGTCGCAGACAGAGGTAAATCTTGCCAATCTTGGAGAATTCGCACAGAACTACCTCCAGGCATTCAACACCGGTTTCCACTACGCATTCTCGGTAGCAATCGTGGCAATGCTTATCTCGCTTGTAATCTTCCTTCTCTCTAAGCGCTCACTTCCCACTCCGGGAGCAAAACCGGCAACCGGTACTATAAATCTCGACAAAGCAGAAGTTAAACAATCTGCCAAAGAGATCAAACAGCGTATCATGGCCCTTATGGCTGTATTCGGCGTTGTAATCTTCTTCTGGTTCTCATTCCACCAGAATGGTCTGACACTCACAATGTTTGCTAAAGACTACACCATTCTGAAGCTTGGTTCACTGCCACTCTCGGCCGAAATCTTCCAGTCAATCAACCCCTTCGTGGTTGTATGCTTCACACCGGTGATCATGGCAATCTTCGCTTCATTAGCAAGTCGCGGCAAAGAGCCCTCTACACCGAAAAAGATTGCAATCGGTATGCTTATTGCAGCTTTGGCATACGTCGTAATGACTGTAGCATCGATCGGATTGCCCTCTCAGGCATCGCTCAACGGTGCACCCGTACCCGACAGCGCACGCGTAACACCCTGGGTTCTCTTCAGCGTATACTTCATCCTTACTATTGCTGAATTGTTCATCTCGCCGCTTGGCTTGTCGTTCGTATCAAAAGTTGCTCCGGCACACCTTCAAGGTTTGATGCAGGGCTGCTGGTTAGGTGCAACAGCCGTAGGTAACGCATTGCTCGTATTTGGTGCAACGATGTACGAGAAGCTCGACCTCTCAATGGCATGGGGCGTATTCGCCATCGTATGCTTCATCTCGATGTGCATCATGTTCTCGATGGTAAAATGGCTTGAGCGCGTAACAAGATAAACCGCCCATCCTCACACAAACTATAAATCCACAAAAAAGGTTGAAGCTCATCAGCTTCAACCTTTTTTTATGAAAACTCATTAAATTCTACGAGCTACTTTATTCAATTTTAAGCGGCACATTCACGGGTTGGCATTCCTACTATCTGAATCGACATATATATCGTAGGGTTGCATTCCATATTGATGCAGCGCATTTGAAAGTTAAACTGCCATCCTTTATCAAGATAAAGCTCTACCGTATCACAACTATCAAATGCCTTGCCGATATGTATTAGTCGGGTTGGGATTTGCGCCGGTTTGATAAAACCAAAATATAACCCATCTTGCCTTGACCGCTCACTGCTTTCTATAATGTATTTCACAAAATTGGATGGAGCATTCTTATTGGTTTGAAAGATGTTTGACAGCTCATGCATAAATATATCGGACATTGTCATAGATATTGATTCTGCCACTTGTTCAGCTTCTTCATATGGCATGCCGTCCTCATTCAGCTCCTTTAAACGCAGAGAGATGGAATTAAGTTTCTGGCTATAGTTTTCCGAACATGGCGAACCAAACCATATTTGCCCGAAGTCTTGATTAAATCTCAACGCACATTGTATCACTGTGAAATATTCTTGCTTCATGATTATATTGCTATCAACTTTATTTATATACGATAGATTCTTGGAGAGGAGCGAAGGAAAAACGGTCATCGCAGGCACGTTTCGATGAGACGTGCCTGCGATGTGGTAAGGGGGGGAGGGCTATTGTTGGGTCATGGGGGTCATGTGGTAGCCAAGGGCGTTGAGTTGCATCTTCATGCCGGCAAGGTAGAGCTGATGCAGCGACGCAACGTAGTAACCAAAGGCCTCGGAAGTGCCCGGCTCGACCTGCTCGTGCGTGAGCATTGAGTATACTCGCGATGCACATTCTGCTACAAGTTCGATCATTTTGTCGGCAGCCTCACCTTCATATCCGAGCACGTTTTTTACCACCGTCTCATCGAGGTTGTCGTATCCGTTCATGTCGCGCAATGCCTCATAATAGTCGGTGCGGTTGGCATTCTTCTCCCAGTCCACATCCCAGTAGTAGGCCATTGCCATGCCCACAAACATTATCCAGCCTAACGACACCACGGGATATTGTTGAAATTCACGCGCTCCGTCGGGCAGGTATGCTCTACCAATCATTGCCCATTTCTCCTCTACGTCGGGACACTCAGGGGCATGCGCATCGAGCGCTCCTTTATGTTGCAAGAAAGAGGTCAAATCTTTCTGCACTTTTTCTTCAAATTCTTTTACAGCATCCATGATTATGTTTTACAAGTTGCTTAAACTGAAGTTGTTTAAACTTCATTATAAAAAAAGTCGTAACCTCTTTGATTGCAACAATAAAAAGGTAACGACTGTTCACGGTCTTAAGTATGTTTATGATTAGCTCATAATTATTTTAGAGTGGCGCTTTTTTTGTGGCGACAATGCTCAGAAATGGTCCTTCAAGTCCGTTGGGAGCCACGGCAGCGCGTGTTTCGAATCGGAGATATCCGCCCCCGAAGTCGTATACCACAAGAGTTGCTTCGTCGTCGTCGTCAAATTCGGCCGATGCCACTATGTTGTCGTCCGTCAGATCAAGACTTTTGGCTATATATGTTTCGAGATGTTCGGGAAGAAGATCACCTAACAAGACGTTACGGATAGCCACGGAGGTCGGTGTGAGTACTTCAACGGTCCATTCGCCCGGTGAGCCTTGAATATCGGTATAGAGTGGTCGACCTTCGCCGTCGGTTAGAATACCCTCGAAATTATAGTCAGCCGTATCGAGTTTTTCGCCCACGCGCATTGCATCCACAATGCTTCGGACGGTCATTGCAATATCATTATCTGCATGATAAATCTCGGGCAGAGATGCAGAGTCTGACTTTGTTGTTTCAGTATTTGCACCCGTGCATGCTACGAGAAAAAAGATCGTTAGTATCCCTACTATCGAAGGGAGATTCAGCTTATTATACGTCATAAATCAACGCTTTTCGCATCCTTTTGCGAAAAGCAACGCGAAGTTATTCATTATTTTTGAAATAACCACATTTTTTTGTAAAATTTTTCAAATGAAGTTATGTAGTTGAATTCTTAATTAGAGTTAATTCTTTAACTCATAATTCATAATTCAATCTAAAACCGATAGCGACGCGAAGCGCCGAAACGCGGAAGTGCCACCAGTTGAACATCGGCTTTACGGTCGAACACACTTTCCTGCCCCGCGCCAACCTTGATGCCTAACGACGTCAACGCCTCGCCGACTGCCTTGAGTGCCTTTGCCGGGGTGTTGTTATCTTGCGATAGATGACACAGGAAGATATGATTCATATCTGCATTCCACACCTCTTTCAGAAATGCTGCCGTTGCCTCATTGTCGAGATGTCCGCGTTCGGTCTGAATGCGGGCCTTTAGATATTCGGGATAGCGTCCGTTTAGCAGCATCGGCAAGTCATAGTTTGCCTCTATCACAAGATAATTGGCACGGCTCATATAGTGATGAGCGCGTTCGGTTACTGCACCTAAATCGGTAGCCAAAGCAAAGTTGTGATGCTTGTATTGCACAAAGAATCCCATATTGTCCGAGCCATCGTGAGGCACATCGAACGCAGTTATCTCCATATCCAGTATCTTAAAGGGGATCTCTTTAAAGATGGGATTATGGTATTCTTTTATGCGTTTTGAAATGCTGTGTCGGCGAAGGAGTCCGTTCAAGACTCGGTTGGTGCAGTAGACACGCATGTGCTTATTGTTTCGCACTATATTATATGCATATCTGACATGATCGGAATGATCGTGCGTGAGCAACAACGCTTTCACTTGCGACATTGAGATGCCGTAGGATGCAAGCATTGCGCGCACATCTTCGGTTCGCACTCCGGCATCGATTAATATTCCGCCGGTGTTTGTGCCCAGATACGTACAGTTTCCACTCGATCCGGAACCAAGCGAGATATAGAACAGGTTATCGTCACAGCGACTGTCGGCCGCTACGTCGTCCTGATGCAGACACAGTTCATCGTCGTCAAAAAGTCTCCATTCAGCGGCCATTGCGTCGTCCTCCTTTCCCTTTCGACGGAGCTGTTGCCCCTTTATAAATTAAAAAGATTGCAGGCCGCTTATCGAAATCTTGAGTCGTTTTTTTCCATTCAGCAGCAGGTCGCGACACTATGAATTCACGCTCCGGATCGGTGACGTCGCATGCCACACATACCATTGTGGTTGGAGCGAGCGTGCGCGCCAAGAAGGCAATCATCTTATTGTTGCGATATGGTGTTTCGATAAAGATCTGCGTCATGTTGCGACGCTGCGATTCACTCTCAAGCTCCTTGACTGCACGTGTGCGCTCCGCCTCATCGATTGGCAGATAGCCGTTGAATGCGAATCCCTGTCCGTTGAAACCCGACGCCATGAGCGACAGCAGTATGCTTGAGGGTCCCACCAACGGCACTACACGCAAATGTTCGCGTTGCGCAATTTCAACCACAGCCGCACCTGGATCGGCCACCGCGGGGCATCCGGCTTCGCTCATCACTCCCATCGGCTCGCCTTTGCGCAGAGGAGCCAACCATTCCGACACCCGACTCAGATCGGTGTGCTGATTCAATTCGTAAAAGGTCACACTGTCAATGTCGAATTCCTTGTCTAACCGACGAAGGAAACGACGTGCTGTGCGGATATTCTCCACTATAAGGTGTTTCAACTGCCTTAATATTGCAAGATTACCCCCTGGAAGCACATCCTCGAATGGGGCCTCACTTATGTTGACCGGTATTAAATATAGTGCCTTTTCGATTTTCATACTACAAATTTAGCAATTTTAATCCCATTTTTCTATCTTTTTTACTAATTTTGTTTTAAAAATAATCGGATTTATATGATGATGGATTTTTCAACAGACTTTATTTCTCAGATACAGGGTCTTTTAGGTCCGGACTCCGAGGCTTTCTTCAAAGCTATGTCGGAACCACCTGCGGTGTCGATCAAGATGAATCGGCGCAAGTCTGAAACACCCGTCCCTACTGGCTATGAGTCGCTCTCTCCGGTGGCGTGGTGCAATTCGGGCTATTATCTACCCGAGCGTCCTACTTTCACGCTCAACCCCCTGATGCATGCCGGTGTCTTTTATGTTCAAGATGCGTCGTCGATGATCTACGAGGAGTTGACACGCGTGGCGATGCTGCGTTTCTTTGAGAATCGCCCCATTCGAGCCCTTGATATGTGTGCCGCTCCGGGTGGAAAAACAACATCCATCATCAACGCTTTGCCCGACGATTCGGTCGTGGTCGCAAATGAGTTTATCGGACAACGAGCCGAAGTTCTGAAGGAGAATCTTTTCAAGTGGGGATATCCGGAAATTTTTATAACCAATTCCCCAACCTCGCGTTTGGCAAAATTGGGCGAGACTTTCGACTTGGTGGCTGTCGATGCTCCCTGCTCGGGCGAAGGTATGATGCGGAAAGAGGCCGTAGCCCGCTCGCAATGGAATCCGGGATTGGTGCGTCAATGTGCCGAACTCCAACGCGAAATCCTTACTGATGCCATCCAAACTCTTAAGCCTGGAGGCATTTTGATATATTCTACCTGCACCTTCAATCGCGAAGAGAATGAAGAGAACCTGCAATGGCTTGTAGATAACTTCGATATGGAGGTTATTGATCCGATGTTCCCTTCGGATTGGGGCATTATGCCGGGGATTGACACCCCGCATGCAGCATTGCGTTTCATGCCCCATCGCACACAGGGAGAAGGTCTCTTTGCCGCCATGCTCCGCAAGCCTGGCGAATGGCAACGCTCGGCGTCATCTTCGCGTCGCGGCAAATCGCTCGGCGACGAGCTTCGAAGTTGTGCACGGCTCATAGCAGAGGGTATCCCCGTAAGCACAACCAAGGGGCGCGATGAAATTCCCACCGCCGAGGGGGCACTCCGCACCGACCGTCCCGACTCCAAACTTCCTCACGTTGAGCTTAACGACCAGCAGGCGCTCGACTATCTACGTCACGAAGCGCTGCGTCTCGATGCATCGACACCGAAAGGCTGCATCGTAGTCACATATAAAGGCTTCCCTTTGGGAACGGCTAAAAATATCGGCTCGCGAGCTAACAACCTCTATCCAAAAAACTGGAAAATAAGAAACTTATGACCGAAGAATCGAACATACGAACGCTTCACCTACTCGGGAGCGATGCTTGCGAACGTCTTGCCAACAGCCATGTTACGATTGTAGGCGTTGGGGGCGTGGGTGGATATGCTGCAGAGATGTTGGCGCGCGCCGGCGTCGGACATCTAACACTCATCGATGCCGATGCAGTGGCTGAAAGTAACATCAACCGCCAGCTGATTGCTACTCATTCCACGATAGGACAACCCAAAACCGAACTCTTCCGCCAGCGCTTTCTCGACATCAATCCGACTGTCAAAGTCAACGCCATTCAAGAATTTCTCGATCCCGAAAACATTCAGCGACTCATTGACAGTAACACCGACTATGTGATAGACGCCATTGATACGGTAGCGCCCAAAACGGCATTGATAGAACACTGCATGCGCAAACATATTCCTATCATATCTTCGATGGGGGCAGGCGGTCGGATCGATCCCACGGCGATCGAATATTGCGATTTGTGGGAAACACGTGAAGACGGCTTGGCGCGCGCCGTGCGCCAGCGACTCAAGAAAGATGGCATGCGTCGCCCCCTTAAAGTTGTGGCAAGTCACGAAAAACCAAAGGGTTCGGTAATAGACGTTGAGACTCGAAACAAACGCAGTTCATATGGCACAATTGCCGCCATCCCATCAATATTCGGCATATATCTCGCAAACTTCGTGCTTCGCAAAATCACTAATCAATGAAGCGCACCCAAAATAAGTTTAAACAACTTCAATAGCTCATGATCGAACTTAAAAATATTTGTAAGTCATACGGCAACCTGCAGGTACTAAAAAATGTATCGCTCACCATCGGCGACAATGAGATCATCACGATTGTCGGTCCGTCGGGCGCCGGAAAAACAACTCTGTTGCAGATCGCAGGTACGCTTGATCGTGCCGACTCAGGCTCGATTCTTTACAACGGACAGGATATAACATTGCTCAACGACCGCCGGCTCTCGGAATTTCGCAACTCGAATATCGGCTTCATATTCCAGTTTCACCAACTCCTACCCGAATTCACCGCATGCGAAAACGTTGCTATGCCTGCGCTTATAGCCGGCATTCCGAAACGCAAAGCCATGGAGCGTGCTGCCGAACTCCTCGATATGCTTGGACTAAACGAACGTCTTCGCCATAAGCCCGGCGAACTTTCGGGCGGTGAGCGCCAACGCACGGCTATTGCCCGTGCACTGATTCGCGAACCCAAAGTAATCTTTGCCGACGAACCCACCGGCAGTCTTGATTCTCGAAATCGAGATGACATCCGCGACGTCATTGCCGACCTTCGCGCCCGTCTCGGTCAGACATTCGTCATCGTTACACACGACCCATATATGACTGAAATCGCCGATCGCACAATCGAAATGATCGATGGCAAAATCGCAACGTCGATCGCCCCAATCGCAACTGCTGAGGCTGATATTTTGCCGAATTCAGAAATTTTTACTAACTTTGAATCTTCAAACAACGAAATTTAATTAACATACTTAAAATTTTAGAAATAATGGAAAATCAAGAGAACCAGATTCAGATACAGCTCCGTCCCGAAATGGCTGACGGCAAATATAGCAACCTCGCAATGATCGGTCATAGCCCGAGCGAGTTCCTCATCGACTTCATCTTCGCTGCCCCCGGCATGCCTCAGGCTCCGGTTGTAAGCCGCATCATGATGACTCCCGAGAACGCTAAGCAGCTTATGTTTGCCCTCTCTGACAACATTCAGAAGTATGAGGCACAGTTCGGCGAGATCCTTCCCCGCAACATGGTTTCAAACAACTAAAAACAACATCGAAGTTATTAAAACAACTTCGTCAAAACTATTCAAATAACTGATATGGAACATAACCTTTCACTCTACAACTCCCTTGCGCGGAGCAAACAACCTTTCAAACCCCTGCATGAGGGTCATGTAGGGATGTATGTTTGTGGTCCTACCGTTTATGGAGATGCCCATTTGGGTCATGCCCGCCCCGCAATTACTTTCGATATCCTATATCGATACTTGCGTCACCTCGGCTATAAAGTTCGCTATGTTCGCAACATTACCGATGTGGGTCATCTGGAGCATGATGCAGATTCAGGCGAAGATAAAATCGCAAAGAAGGCACGCCTTGAGCAACTCGAGCCTATGGAGGTGGTGCAATACTACCTCAATCGCTATCACCGCGATATGGAAGCGCTAAACGTGTTGCCGCCCAGTATCGAGCCTCATGCCTCGGGTCATATCATTGATCAGATTGAGTATATCAAGAAGATTCTTGATGCCGGCTATGCTTACGAAAGCTGCGGCTCGGTTTACTTCGACGTCGAAAAGTATAATCGCGATCATAACTACGGCAAACTTTCAGGACGTAATATCGAAGAGCTTCTCAACACAACCCGTACTCTCGACGGACAGGAGGAGAAGCGTAACCCGATCGACTTCGCCCTCTGGAAGAAAGCTGCCCCCGAGCATATCATGCATTGGCCCTCGCCCTGGAGCGAAGGATTCCCCGGATGGCACCTTGAGTGCTCGACCATGGGCGAGAAATATCTCGGCGAAACTTTCGACATCCACGGTGGCGGCATGGACCTTATGTTCCCGCACCACGAATGCGAAATTGCGCAGAGCGTTGCCGCTCAAGGTCACGAAGCTGTGAAATATTGGTTGCATAACAATATGATCACTATCGCCGGCAAGAAGATGGGTAAGTCGTATAAAAACTTCATCACTCTCGAACAGTTCTTCAACGGCGACCATCACCTCCTGTCAAAGCCTTTCTCGCCGATGGTGATTCGTTTCTTCATCTTGCAGGCACAGTATCGCAGCACGGTTGATTTCTCGGACGAAGCTCTCCAAGCTGCCGAAAAGGCGCTCCAGAAGATGCTCGACATCTATCGTCGTCTCCAGAACCTGATGCCCGACGAGAAATCTACCGTAGAACTGCCCGACTATCTGGCACGCTGCTACGAGGCTATGGACGATGATCTCAACACGCCTCAGGTAATCGCAACTCTGTTTGATGCCGGCAAAGTTATCAACTCTGCCACAGACGGCAACACCAAGCTTAACGCTGAAGATTTGGCTAAATTACGTCACCTCTTCGACACTATGCTTATCGACCTTCTGGGCATCAAAACCGGTGTTGAGGAATCGGGTGCAGACCTCCGTCCTTTCGAAGGTGCTGTCGACCTCCTCATGGAGATTCGCGCAAACGCCAAGCAGCAGAAAGACTGGGCAACTTCCGACCTTATCCGCGACAAGCTTGCCGCTCTCGGCTTCAACGTCAAAGATACTAAATCGGGCGTCGAATGGTCAGTTAAATAAGACGTTCTGCAAAAAACGTTGAATTAGAATATTAAAATAGAAGTGCCGGAAAAGATTGTGAACAATCATTTCCGGCACTTCTCTATTATTTCCTGGGGAAAGAAATTGGATTTCTGCGAGTTTCTGAGGCAATTAGACTTCGCGGTCTTCACGGATAAGATCCAGGAGTGCGGGTAGTGCCTCTTCGGCAGGAATGTTTTTACGAATCAATTCCTTGCCTCGATAAAGGCTCACTCGCCCCGGACCGGCTCCAACATAACCATAGTCGGCATCCGCCATCTCTCCCGGTCCGTTCACGATACATCCCATTACACCGATCTTCAAACCTTTCAGTTCCTTTGTAGCTTCCTTAACTTCGCGAAGAGTGCTCTGAAGATCGAAGAGCGTACGACCACAGCTCGGACAAGCTATATACTCGGTCTTGCTCATACGCAAGCGTGTAGCCTGCAATATCGCCAATTCCAACTCGGCCAATTCCTCCGGGCTGAAATTCGGATTCTCAATAGCGATACCAGATCCGTAACCATTCAAGAGTAATGCTCCGAAATCTGCGCCTGCTTCAATACGCAACTGTTCGATATCTGGGGTATCATAGTGCAATTCAATCAGTATCGGTGCATCCTCGCCCTCGGCTTGCATCCTATCAATCTGAGCCGCCACATCGCCCGGCTTATTTATATGAGTCGTTGTCACAACACGCATCCCCTGAACATCTCCGTCGGCATGTCGCGATACAGGAAACGTTACACCCGTTAAGCGACGACTGCGCTCACGACTGGCACCATCAAGCACACTTTCCGGCTCAGCGATGGGCTCATGGTTTTCGCGTTTCGCTATATAATCACGCAGAGCGGCTGCAACGGGCAACTCATTCTCGGGCGGTTCGCTCAGCGACACTCTTATCGTGTCGCCCAATCCTTCGGCCAGCAAAGCGCCGATTCCCGCAGCACTTTTTATGCGTCCGTCCTCGGCATCACCTGCCTCGGTCACACCCAAGTGTAAAGGATAATCCATCCCTTCGCGCTCCATTTCGCGCACAAGCAACTGCACCGTACGAACCATCACCGATGTATTCGAAGCCTTTACCGAAATTACGATATCATGAAAATTCACCTTGCGAGATACGCGCAAAAACTCCATCACCGACTCGACCATTCCCTCGGGCGTATCGCCATAACGACTCATGATGCGATCGGAGAGCGAACCATGATTCACACCCAAGCGCACTGCAACCTTACGGTCGCGACACTTCTCAAGAAACGGCACCAAGGCCTCCTCAATCTTTATAATTTCGTTGGCATACTCTTCATCGGTGAATTCAAGCTTACGAAACGTACGGGCGGCATCGACAAAATTACCTGGATTGATGCGCACCTTGTCGGCAGTTTCCGCAGCTCTAAACGCCGCATTCGGATTGAAATGAACGTCGGCAGAAACCGGCACCTCTATGCCTGACTCAAGCATCGCAGAACGGATCTCGCCCAACGAACTCGCTTCACGCACTCCCTGAGTAGTGAAACGTATCAACTCAGCGCCGGCGTCAGCCATACGTGCGGCCTGCGCCACACTTCCCGACACATCGTTTGTATCGGTATTTGCCATTGACTGAATACGTATCGGATTATCGCCTCCGATACCAAGAGCGGCAACCTTCACTTCGCGCGAAGATCGCCGTTTATAATTGTAACAGAACATATTGTTATCTGATTAATGTCAAAAGGAATACGGAACAAAATCCTACGATATATCCACCCAATACCTGCCAGACCGTATGCCTACCAAGCCATACGCGTGCTCCGCCAAGTAGACCGGCCAACAAGATTGATGCTATTAGCCAATAGAATGTGGCCGGGTGAGGATAATCATCGCTCAAAATTCTAACTAATAGTGCTACAATACCAGCCACACCTGCGGCATGCGCTGAAATCTTCCACCAGAAATTTATTATCATATTTATGAAACCGCCCAGCGCACCCCCGGCAAAGAACATCACAAGCCACATCGGAGCCCCTTTATACCACATGAACCATGAGGTTACACCCAGACAGATAATCAACACCACGTAAGGTATCATTCTCTCCTTCTGACCATTTAAGCCAATATCGTTTACGATTCCCATCTTCTTAAGTATGAAGACAATAATACCCGGAATACCGATGCTCAACACCGCGGCTATGCCAACAAACACAATCTTGGTCATGAACGGCGTAAAGCTCAATATCGACAAATTAAAGCTCAACAATATACCATAAACCGGCATGAGCAAAGGCACCAAGACCCATGACAGAAACACCGACAAACCAGTTGTGAACTTCTCCAAACTGTTGTTTGGATATTCATGAAGAGACGCAATCATATCCAGAGCTCCCTGTTCGTCGAGCGGTTCAGACAATATCTCTTCTCGTTCGATTATAACTGTGTGACTCTTCTCTGTCAGATCCCCGCCCTGCTCAGCAACAGGTTCTGACACCTCTTCGTCGTCGAGCAAAGACTTCGGATAATATGATGTTTTATCAAGTTTCATATCTTCTCTTTTGTGAAGTTGTTTATACTACTTCTTTCTTTTCTGAACCGCTACATCACATCTGCTTGCGGACTGCATCGCGGAAACGCTGAGGAATAGGTGTTTCAAAATTCATATCCTTTCGGGTGATGGGATGTGCAAATCGCAACGTACGGGCATGCAGCGCCAAGCGATGTAACGGACTGCGCTTTGCGCCGTACTTCTTATCGCCCGTAATGGGATGTCCTAACTCCTGTGCATGAACTCGAATCTGATTCTTTCTGCCCGTATCGAGCGAAAACTCAGCTAATGTATATCCGTTTCCTCGCTCCACAACGCGATAATGAGTCACCGCAACCTTACCTTCGTCCGGATTTTCGGTCGAATAAACCACATATTGCGAATTCTCTGTAAGGCGACTCTTTACGTAACCTTTGTCCTGCTCCAAATAGCCTTCAAGTACTGCTACGTACAAGCGCTCAAGAATCATATTATTCCAGTTGTGACGCAACGTTTCCTGTGCTTCTTCGCTTTTAGCAAACATCATCAATCCGGAGGTATCTCTGTCAAGTCGATGTACTATAAAGAGCTTATTGCGAGGATCTTTCTCCTTGATATAATTGCGCACTATATCGTAGGCGTTCTCCTCCTTTTTATTGTTTTGAACGCCTACACTGAGCAAACCGTAACCCTTATTGATTACGATAATATGCTCATCTTCATATACTATCTGTATGCGATGATGTCTAAATTCCGGGAAGGGACGTGTGAGATTCAATTCCACAATCGCGCCCGGCTCAATGGGATGGTCGAACGCATGAGCAGCACTCCCTGCCACCTTTACATGTCCAAACTTCATCCACTTTTTGATGTCGTTACGCTTTGCATCCGGACGCATCGCAATTAAAAACTCCATTAATCCACGAGTCGACGAATCGCGATTCTCGAATACCAATATCTTATCCTCCCGCACGGGAGCCTTTCTTCTGTTAATTGCCATAGAAGTTGTTAACTAATTTAGAAAATGAAGCTGCCAATCTAATTTATCTAACAACTTCATATCTTTAAATCTACTACAAATTTAGATAAAAAATCTGATATTATTGCACTATAGCCTAAAAAACAAAGTTTAGAGGTCAATTTCTGCATATATAAATCATATTCGTGAAACTATGTATCGTATTCGAGAGACGCCCAGCAACTATACCTCAGATTTAAGCTTCACTACCGTATTGTAGAATCCATGACAATTTGCCAACCCGTAAGACGACGATAACGAGTTGAATAACTGGTACCAATCTTGATGATTTTCCGCGGGTCACCGTAATAGT
>QLIP01068893.1_pt1 | contig 18744 bp, 18 predicted proteins | sample 1769771 | NCBI WGS metagenome assembly QLIP01 (sample SAMN09428762, study PRJNA476227) | Gut metagenome, whole genome shotgun sequencing project. | isolation source: cecum | host: Rhizomys sinensis | place: China: Jinsha town of Minqing, Fujian Province | collected 2013-09-23
CACATACCAGCCTTCGGTTACGGAGCTGATTTGGAAAGTGCTGGTGGTGAAACCGCCTGCACGGAGGTCGAAGTTGTTGTTGATTACACCGATGTTGTTCACGCCGTTCACCACTTCGATTTTAGCAGCGGGGCCAGCGGGGTTGTTGGGGGTCCAGCGGCAAGTCCAGGCGGCGTTGACGGTGCCATCGCTCTTGGTGAAAGTGCCGTTAGCTCCTTCGCCACCTGCGATGGGGGTGAACACAGCGGAGGTCACTTCGCGGGTTTCGAGCGCGAAAGGCTTGAGTTCGGCGCAAGAGGAGAAGTTGCCACCACCTTGTTGAGCGGTGAGGATTACCAGATAGCGGCCGGTGGCAGCGTTGTCGAAGGTGCAGGTGCGGTAGTTAGCGTTGTTGTTGGTGGGCCAGCCAGTGAAAGAACCCACTTGGGTGGTGCCGTTGTAGAGGTCGTTGGCTGATTGGTGGGTGAGGGCGGGGGCTTCGTTCATGATGTAGGCCTTACCTTCGATCCAAATGCCGTTGGGGCCAGTGGGGCGGGGGAGGTAGTCAAAACCGTTGATGGTTTGGGCCGACTGCATGTCGATTACGAGCCAGTGCTTGTTGCCGGCAGCGTTGCAGGAGGAGGACTCCCAGTTGGAGTGCCAGTAAGACTGAGCATTGTCGTCGAGCACTGCGGGAGCGTAGCCCGACACGCCGTCGGCGTGCTCGGTGCAGGCAGTAGCCACCCAACCGGTGCGGTTGAGCAGAGTCTTGGTAGTGACGGTTTCGGCGGCAGCATAGCCAGCGACGAGAGCCACAGCAAGAGTGAGCAGGGTTTTTTTCATTGTGCGATTATGTTATATAGATAGTTGATCCGTATGTGTAAATTATGAGTTATGAGTTATGAAGTGTGAAGGTGGGAGAGTGCGGTTTTTCAGGAAATCATAAACCATATATCATAAATCGTACATTAACTTGCGCGCAAAGGTACAAAAAAAAGTTAAATCGTGCAAATTTAGTGCTAAAAATAAAAAAAATCGGAGCGTCATCTCGACGACCCGATTCCTGTATCTTAATCTAATACTATGAAAAACACACACTACAAAGTTCGGGATAATTTTCGAACTGTGCAAATTTTTAACAAAGTTTAACTTTTTGGGAGAATTACCTTGATTAGAGGCGAGCGCGGAGTTCGGCGCCAGCTTCCTCGTAGCCAGGTTTGCCGAGCAGGGCAAACATATTCTTCTTGTAGGCTTCCACGCCGGGTTGGTTGAAGGGGTTCACGCCGAGCATGTAACCGCTTATGCCGCAGCCCATTTCGAAGAAGTAGATCAGTTGGCCGAGGGTGTATTCGCTGATCTCGCTGATGGAGATTTTCAGGTTGGGCACACCGCCGTCGATGTGGGCCAGACGAGTGCCGGCTTCTGCCATTTTGTTCACCTCGTCCACGCGCTTGCCGGCGATGAAGTTCAGGCCGTCGAGGTTGTCGGGGTCGTTGGGGATTACCAGAGTGCGGGAGGGGTTTTCAACGCTGATGCAGGTTTCGAAGATGGTGCGTTCGCCATCTTGAATCCACTGACCCATGGAGTGGAGGTCGGTGGTGAAGTCGACCGATGCGGGGAAGATACCCTTCAGGTCCTTGCCTTCGCTTTCGCCATAGAGCTGCTTCCACCATTCGGCAAAGAAATGGAGTTTGGGGTTGAAGTTCACGAGGATTTCGATCTTCTTGCCAGTGCGATAGAGGGCGTTGCGAGTTTGGGCATAGAGCATTGCGGGGTTGCTTTCGGGCTTAGCGCAGATGGCTTGCATATCGGCAGCACCTTGGAGCAGAGCGCGGATGTTGAAGCCAGCCACGGCGATGGGGAGCAGACCCACGGGTGAGAGCACAGAGAAACGGCCGCCCACATTATCGTCGATTACGAAAGTGGCATAGCCCTCGTCGGTGGCGAGCTTGCGCAGAGCGCCCTTGGTGGCGTCGGTGATAGCCACGATGAGTTTCGAGGCTTCCTCCTTGCCAGCCTTGGCTTCCAGTTGAGCCTTGAGCAGGCGGAAAGCGATTGAAGGCTCGGTGGTGGTGCCGCTCTTAGAGATGTTGATGATGCCGAAACGCTTGTCGGCGAGATAGTCCTGAAGGTCGGCGAGGTAATCTTCGCCAATGTTGTGGCCAGCGAAGATGATTTCGGGCTTAGTGTTGGCAAAAGTGCCTTTCAGGGCCTCAATCACGGCTTTAGCGCCGAGATAAGAGCCGCCGATGCCCACGCAGACAACTGCTTCGCATTCAGCGCGGAGCACATTGGCAGCAGCCTGGATTTCGTCGATGAGATCGGAGTTGATGGTGCGCGAGGGGAGGTCGACCCAGCCGAGGAAGTCGTTGCCAGCACCGGAGGCGTTGAGCACGGTGTTGAGCGCGTCGGTGGCTTCGGGAGCCAGAGCGGCGATAGAGTCGAGGGTGACGGGCTCGAGGGCCGCGTCGGTGATGTTGATATCGAAGGAGGTCATATTAAAGTATAATTAGTTCATTTTGGAGGCCAGAATGGTCATGGCTTGGCGCGGGTGCACCTCATTATATAGAATAGAGTGGATAGCGTCGAGGATAGGCATATCAACGCCCAAGCGGGAGTTGATTTCGTAGATGCACTTGGTGCCATAGTAGCCCTCGGCCGTTTGCTCCATCTCCATGCGGGCGGCGCGCACGGAATAGCCCTTACCAATCATTGCGCCGAAGTTGTGATTGCGACTAAACTTCGAGTAGGCCGTCACGAGCAGGTCGCCTAAGTAGACCGAGTCGCAGATGTTGCGCTGGCGCGGATTGGCGGCTTGCAGGAAGCGTTCCATTTCGCGTATGGCGTTGGAGATGGTCATGGCGGTGAAGTTATCGCCCATTTTCATGCCGTGGATTACGCCAGCCACCAGGGCGTAGACGTTTTTGAGCACGGCGGCATACTCGATGCCCTCCACGTCGGTGCTCATGATTGTGCGCACCGAATGGGAGGCTAAGGAGCGGCACACCTCCTCGGCGAATTGCTCGGAGGCGGAGCCGATGGTGAGATAACTCATGCGGTCGAGAGCCACCTCCTCGGCGTGGCAGGGGCCGCCAATCACGGCGAGGCGATTGGGGTTGATGCCATAGGTGGAGAGCATATACTCGGCCACGGTGACGTTCTCCTGGGGCACGATGCCCTTGATGGCCGAGATAATCGACTTTTCGGCGAGCGACTCCGTGATTTTGGCCATATGGTCCTTGAAATAAGGCGAGGGCATGGCCAGCAGCAGAGTGTCGGCCAGGCGTGTTGCCTCGTTGATGTCGGAGGTGAAGTGGATGCGTTCGATGTCGAACTCCACGTCGGTGAGGTAGGCGGGGTTGTGGCGCAGGCGTTTAAATTCCGCTATGCGGTCGTCGCGTCGCATATACCAAACCAGTCGGGGGCAGTTGCGCAGGAGCATCTTGGCGAGGGCAGTGGCCCAGGAGCCGCCACCCAACACCGCCACGGTGCGAATGATTTCGTTATGTTTAGCCACTATGATTGAGTGTGTGAGGGGGTTAGAAGATGATTACTGCTTGACTTCGGGCTTCATTTGGGGGAAGAGGAGCACTTCCTGAATGGCCACTTGTCCGGTCATGAGCATCACCAGACGGTCCATGCCGATGCCCATGCCCGAGGTGGGGGGCATGCCATACTCGAGGGCGCGGATAAAGTCGTGGTCGATAATCATCGCCTCGTCGTCGCCCTTATCGGCGAGCTTCATTTGGTCCACGAAGCGTTCATATTGGTCGATGGGGTCGTTGAGTTCCGAGTAGGCGTTGGCCAATTCCTTGCCGTTGACCATCAGCTCGAAGCGTTCGGTCAGTTCGGGGTTGGAGCGGTGGCGCTTGGTCAGGGGCGACATTTCGATGGGATAGTCGGTGATGAAGGTGGGTTGGATATACTTGCCTTCGCACTTCTCGCCGAAGATTTCGTCGATGATTTTGCCCTTGCCCATGGTCTTGTCCACCTCCACGCCGAGGCTCTTGGCGGCCTCGCGGAGCTGGTTCTCGTCCATGCCAGAGATGTCCACGCCAGTGTGGTGCTTGATAGCCTCGGCCATGGTTACTCGTGCAAAGGGAGCCTTGAAGGAGATGAGATTGTCGCCCACCTGCACGTCGGTGGTGCCGTTCACTTCGAGGCAGATGCGTTCGAGCATCTGTTCGGTGAACTGCATCATCCAGTTGTAGTCCTTATAGGCCACATAGATTTCCATGCAGGTAAATTCGGGGTTGTGGGTGCGGTCCATGCCCTCGTTGCGGAAGTTTTTGCTGAACTCATACACGCCCTCGAAGCCGCCCACGATCAGGCGCTTGAGGTAAAGCTCGTCGGCAATGCGCAGATAGAGCGGAATGTCGAGCGCGTTGTGGTGAGTGATGAAGGGGCGAGCGGAGGCACCGCCAGGGATTGATTGCAGAATGGGGGTTTCCACCTCCATGTAGCCATGTTCGTTGAAGTATTGGCGCATGGAGTTGAACACCTTGGTGCGCTTGATGAAGATGTCGCGCACGCCCTCGTTCACCACGAGGTCCACGTAGCGGCGGCGGTAGCGCATTTCGGGGTCATCGAATGAGTCGTAGACCACGCCGTCCTTCATCTTCACGATGGGGAGGGGGCGGAGACTCTTGCTCAGAATGGTGAGCGTCTGGGCGTGAACGGTGATTTCGCCCGTGCGAGTGCGGAACACGAAGCCAGTGAAGCCAACGAAGTCGCCGATGTCGAGGAGTTTCTTGAACACGGTGTTATAGAGTTCCTTGTCGTCGCCGGGACAGATGTCGTCGCGTGACACATATACTTGGATGCGGCCGCGCGAGTCCTGAAGTTCAACGAAGGCAGCCTTGCCCATGATGCGTCGGCTCATGATGCGTCCGGCGATGCTCACCTTGCGGGGCTCGGGGAGTTCGTCCTGGAAGGTCTCTTTGATTTCGTCGGTATATCCGGTGACGGGGAACTCAGCAGCGGGATAGGGTTCGATGCCCATTTCGCGCAGTTGGTTCATTGAGTTGCGTCTGATTTGTTCCTGTTCGCTAAGCATATATATAATATATAAGGTGTGGTTTTGGATTAAATGGTGGAGCTTTTGAGTGCGAGGCCCACTTTTTCGTGGAGGCCGAATATGAGGTTCATATTATGCACGGCTTGACCGGCGGCACCCTTGAGGATATTGTCGATGACCGTGGTGATGAGCAGTCGGTTGCCAATCTTTTCGAGGTGGATTAGGCACTTATTGGTGTTCACCACGTCCTTGAGGTCGGGACGGCGGTCGGTGACAAAGGTGAAAGAGTGGTCGGCATAGTAGTCCTCGTAGAGGTTGCGCAGCTGGTCGAGACTCACGGGCATCTCCAGATAGAGGGTGGCGAGAGTGCCGCGCGCAAAACTGCCGCGCATCGGAATGAAGTCGATGGGGTGGGCAAAGGTGCTTTGCAGGCGCTGCAAGGTCTGCTCGATTTCGGGCAGGTGGGGGTGTTGCAGCGGATGATAGATCGACACATTGTCGCGGTGCCAGGCCAACTGAGTGGGGGTTGACTTCTCCACGGCCGAGCCGCTGAAGCCAGTGATTGCAGTGGCGTGAATGGGGGAATTTATGAGCAGATTTTTGGCCAGCGGAAGGAGCGAAAGCTCGATGGCGGTGGCGAAGGCGCCAGGGTTGGCCACCTTGGTCACACCGTGCACCAGGCGCTTGCGGTTGAGCTCGGGCAGACCATAGACAAATTCGTGGCGCGCGGGGTCCTCAATGCGGAAGTCGCGGCTGAGGTCGATCACGCGCAGTTTGTCGGGCAGGGTGCGGTTGGCAAATAGGCGCGAGGTGGTGCCGTGGGGGTAGCAGCAAAACACCACGTCGAGGTCGTCAAACGAGTCATCGGCCGTGAAGCGCAGAAAGGTTTCGCCCTCCATGCCTTGGTGCACCTCAGTGAGCAGTTTGCCCGCATGCATAGGGCTATGCACGCGGTCGAGCTCCACGTCGGGGTGGTTGATCAGCAGGCGTATTAACTCGCCAGCGGCGAACCCGTCGCCGCCCATAATTCCCGCATGTATCATGGCTCAGGTGCGGGGATATTGGCTATGCCGGCCTTGATGCGGCGAATGGTTTCGTCGCGGCCAAGCAGCTCAGTGATTTCAAACATATGGGGGCCCTTGCACTCGCCCACCACGGTGAGGCGCAGGGCGTTCATCACGTTGCCCATGTGATACTCCTTCTCCTTGATTTTGTCGAGGATGGGGCGTTCGGCATCGGCGGCAGCGAAGGAGGGCAGCTCGGCGAGCCAGGTGCACATTTCCTCCATCTTGGCGGGCATATCGGCCGTCCAGCGCTTGCGCACGCTCTTTTCCTCGTAGGCGGTGGGCGCCACGAAGAAGAAGCCAGCGTGGTCCCAGAGGTCGCTCACGAAGTTGATGCGGCTCTTCACCAGGCTCACGGCGCGGGTGATATATTCATCGGAGAAGTCGGCGGGGTTCACACCGTGGGCTTCCAGCACGGGGCGGAACAGTTGGGCCAGTTCCGCGTCGGGCATGGTTTGGAGATACTGATGGTTGAACCACGCGCCCTTTTCGTAGGCAAACTTAGCACCTGATTTCGAGCAGTGGTCGAGCGAGAAGCGGTTGATAAGCTCCTGCATCGACATGATTTCCGTGTCGTCGCCGGGGTTCCAGCCGAGCAGAGCCAGGAAGTTGACCACGGCTTGGGGCAGATAGCCGTCCTCGCGATAGCCACGCGAAATGGCACCAGTGGCGGGGTCGGTCCAGAGCAGCGGGAACACGGGGAAACCGAGGCGGTCGCCGTCGCGCTTGCTCAGTTTGCCCTTGCCGTCGGGCTTGAGCAGCAGAGGCAGGTGCACGAAAGCGGGCATGGAGTCGGTCCAGCCAAATGCCTCGTAGAGAAGCACATGGAGCGGAGCCGAGGGGAGCCATTCTTCGCCACGGATTACGTGGGTCACCTCCATCAGGTGGTCGTCCACGATGTTGGCCAAGTGATAAGTAGGCAGGTCGTCGGCGCTCTTGTAGAGTACTTTATCGTCGAGGATGTCGCTCTTAATCACCACCTTGCCGCGAATGAGGTCGTTGACCACTACGTCGCGTCCGCCGTCGATTTTGAAGCGCACCACGTAGGGGGTGCCTTCGGCTATCAGGCGGTCGGTTTCCTCCTGACCCAAGGTGAGCGAATTGCGCATCGACGAGCGAGTGCGGGCATCGTATTGGAAGTTGGCAGTGGCGGCGCGAGCAGCGTCGAGTTCTTCGGGGGTGTCAAATGCCACGTAGGCCTTGCCAGCGTCGAGCAATTGCTTGACATACTGGCGATAAATGTCGCGGCGTTCGCTTTGGCGATAGGGACCGTGGGGGCCGCCAACGCCAATGCCTTCGTCTATTTCGATGCCGAGCCATTGCAGGGCTTCGATGATGTAGGCCTCCGCGCCGGGCACGAAGCGGTTGCTGTCGGTGTCCTCGATGCGCAGAAGCATTTTGCCGCCGTGCTGGCGTGCAAAGAGGTAATTATAGAGAGCTGTGCGCACCCCACCGATGTGGAGAGGGCCAGTGGGCGACGGCGCAAATCTTACTCTAACCATATGGTAATGTCAGTTGTTGAGTTGGTTATAACGTTATATAATTGACTGCAAATTTACGAAAAAAAATTGCTAAGAGCAAACAAATTTGCATTTTATGTACTATTTTACCTTATTTTAAACCTTTTGAATTTGGTTGAGTCAAAAAAGTTGACTAACTTTGTTGCTCGAAATCATCATTTCCCAATATGAAAAAATTCTTAAGCTTCATAATGGCTCTGAGCCTATTTTCGGTCGCCTCAGCCTCGGCCGAAGTGCCTCGCGCACTCCAAAAACAAATCGAGAAAGAAGCCCAAAAACAAACCGCCGAATTGCAGCGCGGCAAGTGGGAACTCTTTGGCTCGTCGCGCACACTGGAAGGCTCCGTCATTGCCCACCTCACCAAAACCATGAACCCCGAGGAGGGTTGCACCGCCCTGACTGGTAACGCTCAGAAAATCAAGGTGAAATCCACTGGCAAGCAACAGGCGCAGACCGATGCTGCGGCTCAATATGCCGCCTCGCAAGTGGCTCAAATTAAGGCCGCCCATGCAGCCGACGTAGCCGCCGATGCAGGCGGTTTTGCGGCCTTCGCGGCAGCCTTTGCCGAGGCCTTGCAGCGCGAAGTTGCGCCCGCCATTCGCGAGAGTTACGCCGTAATTCGCCCCGTGTCGCCGGGTGTTTACGACCTGCAAGTCGTTGGCACACTCTCCGCGGCCGATGCCGCCTCGGCTCGCAGCCGTGCCCTCGCCTCGCTCCCAGCCTCGCCCTGGACCGCCAAGTTAAAGTAAGAAGGTGTGTCAAAATAGCATAGTATAAGCGCATCGTTGTCGTCCCGACAACGGATGCGATGTGGATTTTGACACAGCCTCCAAATTACATTTATAGAAACTCCCTTAACTCAAAATCAACTCTTCTCAATTTATAGAACCACCCTTAAGCCGCTGCTAAATAGCTTCCAGAGGGGGGCGGCCATCAGCGCTTGCTTCATCTCGTCGCCGCGGAGCATTTCCAGCACCTGCTCGCGACTCATCAGTTTCACCTCGATGTCCTCCGTGGCGTCGAGGTGTTGTTCTGTCATGCGGCGCACGCCTCGCGCCACGAAACTATAAGTGAGGTTGGTGTTGCACGACGGGTTGGCACACAGGGTGGTGAGCAACTCCCACTCGCCGCCGCCATAGCCGCTCTCCTCGAGCAGTTCGCGCTTGGCGGCATCGAGCGGGTCCTCGCCCTCCTCCACCACGCCCGCCACCAGCTCGGTGAAGACGCCTTGCAGACCGTGGCGATACTGCTCCACCATCACAAACTCGCCCTCCTCCGTGATGGCGATAACGTTGACCCACGTGGGATATTCCAGAATATAAAACTCCTCAAACACTGTGCCTGAGGGCAACTGCACAGTGTCGCAACGTGCTGTCAGCCAAGGACGTTGCCAAATATACTTAGAGGCAAGAGTTTTCCACTTTTCGATCATAACTAATTATTTGCGGCGTGAGGCGAAAAATTCGCGCATTAGTGCCAGACACTCCTCGGCCATCAGGCCCGAAGTGACTTGCGTGGCAGGGTGAAGAATGGGGCGGTCGGTGCGCGTCAAGCTGCGCCAGCCGCGTCGGGGGTCGTCGGTGCCCCACACCACGCGGCTCACCTGACTCCAACCTATGGCGCCAGCACACATTAGGCACGGCTCCACAGTGACGTAGAGCGTGCAGTCGCGCAGATATTTCCCGCCCAAAGTGCGGCAGGCGGCCGTGATGGCCTGCATTTCGGCGTGGGCTGTGACATCGTCGAGTGCCTCCGTGAGATTGTGGCCGCGCCCGATGATGCGCCCCTTGTGGGTGACGACTGCGCCGATGGGCACCTCGCCGCGCTCCATGGCCGCACGAGCCTCGCGCAGCGCTGCCTCCATCATGCGAAAGTCAGCGTCGATCATTCCCAAGTGATGTCGCGTGAGCCGTCGGCATTGACGGTAATGTTCACCTCCACTACGTCGGTGGGGAGCAGCGGGTCAATCACCTGCGGCCACTCAATGAGGCAGAGGGCACCACAGTCGAGATAGTCCTCAATGCCCATGTCGAGCGCCTCATCAAGATCCTCCAAGCGATAGAGGTCGAAGTGATAGATCAGTTCGGCCGTGGTGTCGGAGCGATACTCATTAACCAGCGCAAAGGTGGGCGAAGAAGTGTCGTCGCTCTCCACGCCCAATTCGCGGCAGAGGGCGTTGATAAAGGTGGTTTTGCCGGCACCCATTTCGCCATTGAAGGTGATGACGGTGCGGTCGTCGAGGTCGTTGATGAGTTGGCGTGCCACTTCGGGCAGCTCGTTGAGATTATGTATAGTCACTTGAAGTTAAAAAATTAGGTCGTTCTCAAAATGCGCGGCAATCAACCGCATGGCAAAGTTCGGAATAATTCTCGAAATTATCAAACTTTTTCGCCTTATCCTGCAATTTATCCTGCAATGCTCTCCTCGCCCTGCTTTGCGCGGAGGGTTTTGAGGATTTCGCCGAGCATGAAGGTGATGAAGGGGGTGGACTCCCCACTGGCACTGCTTGCAGCTATGGCGTTGTAATACTCTTGCTGGTTGCTGTACACCATATTTTCCACGGGGAGGTGGAGGAAAAGTGGATGCAGACGCCCAAGCAGTAGCGACTGCCACATGCGTCCCATGCGCCCGTTGCCATCGCTGAAGGGGTGGATAAACTCAAATTCGTAGTGGAACACGCAGGAGCGCAGTAGCAAGTGGTCGTCGGAGCGGCGAAGCCAGTCAAACAGGTCGCCCATAAGCATGGGGACGCGGTCGGCTGGCGGAGCCATATGCACCAACCCTTGCTCGGAGAATACGCCCACACCTTGGCGGCGATACTGCCCCGCATCATCGGTCAATGCAAGCATCATTTCTCCGTGAGCCTTGAGCAGATCCTTTTCGCTGAATGGGTCGAGCGAGGGGAAAAGTTCGTAGGTGCGAATGGCATTCTTTACTTCCTGGATTTCCTTGATGGGAGCCACTATGTTTTTGCCGTTGATAATGTCGCGCACCTCCCCCTCGGTGAGAGTGTTGCCCTCAATGGCCAGCGACGAATGGATTGTGCGGATACGGTTGGCCTTGCGCAGGCGCAGTCCGTCGCTCTGTTCAAGGCGGATTGCATAGCGTTCGATTTGCGCTGAAATTTGCGCAATCAGGTTAACTATTTCGCTTGTGATGTGGAAGGGAGGGGTGTACATTACTGTCTAATTTCAGGGGTTTTCGAGGGTGCTGGCGTAAATTTACGTCCAATTAGATGGCAAATTTAGCGATTTTTTTGTAACTTTGCACCAAAATACGAATAATTTTCTAAGAATAATGTCATTACAATGCGGAATAGTGGGGCTACCCAACGTCGGTAAGTCCACTCTTTTCAACTGTTTAAGCAACGCCAAAGCCCAAAGTGCTAACTTCCCTTTCTGCACCATCGAGCCTAACGTTGGCGTGATTTCTGTGCCCGACGATCGCCTCACACGCCTCGTGGAAATGTGTCAACCCCGCTCCGTGGTGCCTGCCACGGTGGAAATCGTCGACATTGCTGGCCTCGTTAAGGGCGCAAGCAAGGGCGAAGGTCTCGGCAATAAGTTCCTCGCCAATATTCGCGAAACGGACGCAATTCTCCACGTGTTGCGCTGCTTCGACAATGATAACATCACCCACGTCGATGGCTCCGTCGACCCCGTGCGCGACAAAGAAATCATCGACTACGAACTGCAAATCAAGGACCTCGAAACCGTAGATGCCCGCCTGGCCAAGACCCTCAAGGCGGCACAAACAGGAGGCGACAAGGTGGCTAAGTTGCAAGCCGAGGTGCTCCAACGCTACAAGGCCGCGCTGGAAGCTGGCAAGCCTGCCCGCTCGGTGAGCTTCGACACCCCCGACGAACAGAAATTTGCTCGCGAACTCTTCCTGCTCACCGCCAAACCGGTGCTCTACGTGTGCAACGTGGACGACGCTTCGGCCGCCACGGGTAATGCCTACGTGGAGGCCGTGCGCGAAGCAATCAAGGACGAAGGTGCCGACATCCTCGTAGTGGCTGCCCAAACCGAGAGCGAAATCGCTGAGCTCGACACCCACGAAGAGCGCGCTGAGTTCCTCGCTGAAATCGGTCTGGCAGAGTCGGGCGTGAGCCGCCTCATTCGTGCCGCCTATGCGCTGCTCGACCTGCAAACCTACTTCACCGCTGGCTCCGACGAGGTGCGCGCCTGGACCTTTATCCGTGGCAGCAAAGCCCCCAAGTGTGCTGGCATTATCCACACTGACTTTGAGAAGGGCTTCATCCGCGCCGAGGTGATTAAGTACAACGACTACGTGACCCTGGGCGGCGAATCGGCCGTGAAGGAAGCCGGCAAAATGTCGGTGGAAGGCAAGGAATACATTGTGCAGGACGGCGACATCATGCACTTCCGTTTCAACGTGTAACCCCCTCTGTTTGAGATATGACAAGACAAGAAATTTGCGAAAATATTCGCCGCAAAGGTTCATTCCTCTGCGTGGGTCTCGACCCCGACATTAAGAAAATCCCTCAGCACCTGCTCGAGGGTCCCGAACCTCTCTTTGAGTTCTGCCGCCAAATCGTAGATGCCACCGCCCCCTATGCCGTGGCCTACAAGCCAAACTTGGCTTTTTTCGAGAGCCTCGGCTCCGAAGGCGTGCGCCAACTCGAAAAGACTGTGGCTTACATTCAGCAAAACCACCCCGACCAGTTTGTGATTGCCGACGCTAAGCGCGGCGACATTGGCAACACCTCCGCCCTCTATGCCCGCTCGGCCTTTGAGCACATGGGCGTGGACGCCATCACCGTGGCTCCCTACATGGGCGAGGACTCCGTGAAGCCCTTCTTGGGCTACCCTGGCAAGTGGGTAATCCTGCTGGCACTCACCTCCAACCCTGGCAGCCACGACTTCCAGATGAGCACCCTCACCTCGGGCGAACAGCTCTTTGAAAAGGTAATTACCACTTCGCAGGGCTGGGCCTCCGATCAGGAGATGATGTATGTGGTAGGCGCCACTCAGGGCAAGATGTTTGAACGCATCCGTCAGTTGGCCCCCACAGCCTTCCTGTTGGTGCCTGGCGTGGGCGCGCAGGGCGGCTCGCTCGAAGAGGTGTGCCGCTACGGCATGATTGAGGGCGATTGCGGTCTGCTGGTCAACTCCTCGCGCGGCATCATCTACGCCTCCACTGGCACCGACTTTGCCGAAGCTGCTGGAGCTGCCGCCAAGGAGCTCGCCACCCAAATGGCTTCACTCCTCCGTTGATCAGTTCACCACAACCAACGGAAAATATTCTGCGAACAGTGCCCGGGCAACTTCCAGTTGCTCGGGACTATTTTTGGGGGTGTCCTTCAATTGATATTCCTGACCCATGGCCTCGTACTTATGCACGCCTAAGGTGTGGTAGGGGAGGATTTCCACGCGCTCAATGTTGTCGTAGCCACCCAAGGCCTCGCCCAGGGCGCGAATGTCGGCCTCGGCATCGCTGATGCCTGGCACCAGCACATAGCGCAGCCACATTTTCTTCCCTTTCTCGTGGAGTTTCTTGGCTGTGGCAAGGGTGTGGGCGTTGGAGCAACCGGTCAGTTGGCGGTGAGCCTCTGGGTTGAATTGCTTCACGTCGAGCAGCACCAGATCGGTGAGGTCGTGGAGGCGGTCCACCTCAGGTGAGGTGATTGCGCCGTTGGTGTCCAGACAGATGTGGATGCCTGCCGCGCGTAGCTGCTCAAAAAGTGGAATTAGTTCCTTGGCCTGCATTGTGGGCTCGCCGCCCGAGAAGGTAATGCCCCCTCGCTTGCCATAGAAAGGCCGCTGATCCACAGCCATTTGCAGTATATGCTCCAACTCGGTGGGCTTGGCCTCGCCGCGCGGGTCAATCGTGTCGGGATTGGCGCAATAGAGGCATCGGAAAGGACACCCTTGCAGAAACACTACCAAACGCAAACCAGGACCGTCGAAGGTGCCCATCGATTCATAACTATGTACTAATATCATATCCGTTTTCTCGTTTATAGAGTGCAAATTTACGAAAATTTCCCAAAAAATGCGTAACTTTGCACTCGATTATGAGTAATACGATAGATATGCTTGCCTCCGGGCACCTCACCCGCCGACTGATTTTATTTGCGCTGCCAATCATGGCGGGTGCAATCTTGCAGCAGTCGTTTAATGCCGTCGACGTGGCCGTGATAGGTCATTTCGTGGGCAGCGAGGCCGTGGCCGCCGTGGGCACCAACACCCCCGTCATTTCGCTGATTATCAACTTGTTCATGGGCGTGTCGGTGGGTAGCAATGTGGTGATAGCCAACTATCTCGGTAGCCGCGACGACCGCGCCGTGCATCGCGCTGTGGCCTGCTCCATGGCCTTGGCGCTGATTTTCGGTGTGGGGCTGCTCCTGCTCGGCTGGAGCATTGCCCGCCCCGCCTTGCAGTTGCTCTCCACACCCGACTATATTCTCGACCGCGCTGTGCGCTACCTGCAAATATTTGCTTGCGGGTTTCCGGCCATGATGATATTCAACTTTGGCTCGGCCATTCTGCGCAGCGTGGGCGACACGCGCCGCCCCTTCTACTGGCTCTGTGCTGGCGGGGTGCTCAACGTGTGTCTCAACCTGCTCTTTGTGCTCGGCATGGGCATGGAGGTGGAGGGTGTGGCCATAGCCACCGTCGTGGCCAACTACCTCAGCGCCACGGGCGTGATTATCCTCCTGCTGCGCGACAAAGGACCCGTGAGGGTGTCGCTCCGCCAGTTGCGCTTGCACCGCCACGAGTTGAGCAAAATCCTGCGCATCGGTGTTCCCGCTGGGCTTCAAGGCATGGTCTTTGCCCTGAGCAACTCCTTCATTCAGAGTGGCATCAACTCCTTTGGCCACGAGGCGATGGCAGGCTCCGCCGCGGCCACCAACTTCGAGCTTTACACCTACTTTGTCATCTCCGCCTTTGGCCAGGCAGCCACCGCCTTCATTGCCCAAAACTTAGGGGCAGGCCGCATCGACCGCATTGCGAAGATCTATGGCCGCTGCATGGCTCTGGCCGTTGCTGGCGCCCTGTGTCTGAACGTTGGTTTCACGCTCACGTCGCGCCATGTGTTGAGCGTGTTCATTCAGAGTCCGGCCGCCATAGAATTTGGCGTGATACGCATTGAACACGTCCTCCTGTTTCAGTTCATAGCGTGCAGCTACGAGATAGCTGGTGCCTCCATGCGCGCCCTCGGCTACAGCATGACCCCCACCGTGCTCGTTATTCTCGGTACCTGCGTCCTGCGCGTATGCTGGGCCAGCAGCGGCCCCTACGCTCAGTTCGGCGACCTCCTCATGGTCTACCCCCTCAGCTGGGTTCTCACTGGCACCGCCGTCCTCATCGCCTATCACCTAACCTACCACCGCCTCACAAAAAAATAACCCGCTGACAAGCAGCGGGTCGGGGGCGGCTGTTATTCGAGGTTGAGGTCGAGAGGGAGATAGTGCTGATAGGGGTGGTCGCAGGCGGGGCAAATGCGGGGAGGCTCGGTGCCGTAGTAGGTGTAGCCGCACACCATACACTGCCATTCGATTGGCTCGGCGCGTTTCCACACTGTGCCGTTCTTCACCTGGTCGATGAGTTTGAGGAAGCGTTTTTCGTGGCGGGCCTCAATCTCGGCTATGGAGCGGAAGTGGGCCGCGATTTCGGGAAAGCCCTCCTCGTCGGCCGTCTTGGCGAAGGCCACATAGGCGTTCACGCCCTCCACCTGTTCCTCGTGGGCGGCTATGGTGAGATTGTCGAGTGTTGAGCCGATGGTGCCAGCATCCACGGTGAGGTCCACCATCAGTTGGCCTCCTTCGAGATACTTGAAAAAGACCTTGGCATGGCGCAGTTCGTTGGCTGCCGTGTCGTTGAACACCTTAGCTATCGGGTGATAGTTTTCCTTAGTGGCCTGAGCGGCATAGAAGGTATATCGCGAGTAGGCCGACGACTCAGCCAAGTAGGAAATCACAAGATTTTTCTCAGTCTGAGTCCCTTGCAAAGTTTTTTTATCCATAATTTTATGAAGTTGTGTGTTTGGTGCTATAACGCCCTCCGCTCCTAAATAGTTTTTTCTCAGAAAGTTTTTTTTCTGCAAAAAATTCCGTAAATTTGCACCCGATAAACTAACATTCTATAGCAGGCGATGGAGGAGTTGATGCAGTATGTGTGGAGGCACCGGCTTTGGCTGGCGGGCGACTTGCGCAGCATCGACGGCGAACCAGTGACTGTGATCGACACCGGTCAGCTTAATCGCGATGCAGGCCCCGACTTTTTCAACGCTAAGGTGATGATTGGCGGTAAATTTTGGTGCGGTAATGTGGAAATGCATATCCGCGCCTCCGATTGGTATCGCCATGGTCATCAGGAGGATGCTGCCTACGCCTCCGTAATTCTCCACGTGGTGCAGAACTCCGACTGCCGCGTGACGCGCCCCGACGGCTCAATAATCCCGCAACTTGTTCTCCCTTGCGCCGACGACTTTGCCGAGAAGTATAGCCGCTTCATCAATAATCCCGCTTCTGAACTCTGCTGTGCTCCCCATCTGCACACTTTGCCGCCTGTGATGGTGCGCTCCTGGCTTGATGCTCTGGCCTTTGAACGCCTCTATGCCAAGGCGGAGGCCGTGAGGACGAGAGTGGATCGCAACGCTGGCCACTGGGAGCAGGCTGTGTTCATCACCATGGCGCGAGCCTTGGGCGCGGGTATCAATGGCGACGTATTCGAACGTTTGGCCGCGTCGCTGCCGCTCCGTTTGCTCCATAAGCACTCCGATTCGCTTGCGTCGCTCGAGGCCTTCCTCTTTGGGCAGGCTGGTTTGCTCGATTGCTCCGCCCCTGATGGCTATGTGGAGCACTTGCAGCGCGAGTGGGATTTCCTGCGCAATAAGTTCAGCCTCACTCCCTTGGATAGCGTTTCTTGGCGCATGGCGCGCATGCGTCCGCAGTCGTTCCCCCATCGCCGTCTGGCTCTGTTGGCTGCCATGTGCCTGAATGGCTTCGACCTGCTTCAGCGCATCCTCGACTGCCAGACAGAGGAGGATGCCCGCCGCCTGTTTGAGGTGGAACTCGTGGGCTACTGGACCACCCACTTCTCCTTTGGTCGCCCCTCGCCGGGGTCCAACAGCGTGGCGCTGAGCCGCAGCACGGTGGATATGCTGGTGATCAACGTGGTAATTCCCGTGATGCTGGCCTATGGCGAATGGATGGGCGATGAGGCTCTGATGGCGCGCGCCACCTCGCTGGGCGAGTTTATCCCGCCGGAGCGCAACCGCTACACCACCCAGTTTGTGGCCGCCGGAGTGTCCTGCTCCAATGCGCTGATGTCGCAGGCCATGGTGCAGCTCCACACGCACTATTGCAGCGTGCGCAAATGTCTTCAATGTAGAATAGGCCACCGCGTGCTGGCCACTCAATCCATTCACCGATGAATACCAAATCGATAGGTGCCGAGGGCGAAAACCTGGCCAAAGAATTGCTCACCTCCAAGGGCTATGCCATAGTGGAACAAAATGCCATTGTTGGCTCGGTGGAGGTGGATTTGATATGTATGCACGCCAATCGCGTGATCTTCGTGGAGGTGAAGTCGCGCAAGGCCGACCACCTCGACCCCGATTATAGCATCGACTCAACTAAGTTGCGCCGATTGGCGCGTGCGGCCGATTCCTACGTTCGACGTAAGAACCTGCCGCACGAAGCACAGATTGATGCCTTGCTTATTGACCGCCACCCTGACGGGAGCGTGAAGCTAACTCACCTCCCCGACGTTGCATTCCCACCAATGCGCAGGCGATAAGCACAGCGGAGGAGATAGCTCGCCAGTGCCCCATATTGAGCGAGTCTTGGCCCGTGAGTGCCATGACGATGACGGCAAATGAATTGTTGGTGGTGTGGGCCAGGATAGGCACCCAGAGCGAGCCGCTCCAGTAGTAGAGATAGCCGAAGAAGGCACCCATCAGCACGCGGGGCACGAAGCCCACAAACTGGAAGTGGAGCAGCGAGAACACTGTGGCCGCAATCCATATTGCGGCGTGATGATTGAGCGGGCGACGCATGAGAAGCCCTTGCAGCGCACCGCGGAAGAACACCTCCTCGCAGATGCCAGGAAGGATACCTATCACGCACACTGCCAGCGCAATATGCGCGGCTGAGTTGCCTCCGATGAGCATTTGAACGGTGGCCTCAGCCTGTGCTTCAAAGGCGAGCACCCATGCGGGCCAGGGGAGTTGCTCCAGTGCCGTGGCGAAGGTTTCGAGGGCGGGCTGAGCCACTATCACCGTAGCTGGCACAATCCAGAGCCAGTAGAACGAGGGGCACTTACGCAGTCCGAGCATATCGGCCGGCAGTTTGGTGACCGAGAGAGCCACGATGACGGCTGGCAGCAGGAATGCGAGCACGTTTTGAGCCACGGTGGAGATGCGCAGTACGGTCTCGACGCGCGTGGCGAATTGGCCCACCACCGCGGTGACTCCGGCCGTGACGATGATGCCTAAGATGAAGAGCAGAAAGAGTTTGACGAGTTGACGTGTCATAAGTAAAAAGGAGAAGTTAAGGATTGGTATTCGGGTGAAGCGATGTGGAGGGTTGATTGCTCCAGCGGTCCGGCTTCGGCAAAGGTGAGGAGCAGGCGACGTGGGGTGGGGGAGGAGCCAGTGAGCAGCCCCACTTCGCGGCGGGGGTGCAGACCGCGCGTGGCGGCGGCAAAAGTCCAGGCCTCGCGGCGGTCGGTGGGAATGATGATGCTCACCGAGCCGCCGGGGGCGAGCAGTTGGGCGGCCGCGCCCATGAACGCCTCGGGCGTGAGTGTGCCTTCGTGGCGGGCTGTGGCTCGCGCTGCGTCGGGAGCCAGGGCACCAGTGGCAAAGAAGGGCGGGTTGGAGATTATGCAGTCGTAGGGTCCGCCTTGGTGGGTGAGGAAGTCGCCTTGCAGGGCTGTGATGCGGTTGGCCCAGGGTGAGCGGCGAGCGTTGTCGGCCGCTTCGGCGGCTGCCTCAGGGTTGATTTCGAGCAGTGTGACGTGGTCGGCACCTCGCTGCGCCGCCATGATACCGATGAGACCGCAGCCAGCACCAGCGTCGAGCACTCGCCCGTGGCAAGGTGCCCACGCGCCCAGCGTTACGCCATCGGTGCCCACCTTCATGGCGGCCACCCCATGGTTCACCTCAAACTGCTTGAACTTAAATAGCATATATA
>QLIP01068866.1_pt1 | contig 18573 bp, 15 predicted proteins | sample 1769771 | NCBI WGS metagenome assembly QLIP01 (sample SAMN09428762, study PRJNA476227) | Gut metagenome, whole genome shotgun sequencing project. | isolation source: cecum | host: Rhizomys sinensis | place: China: Jinsha town of Minqing, Fujian Province | collected 2013-09-23
AAATTACGAAATTTGGTATGTATTCCCAAATTTCGCATTACATTGCTTAGAAATGCTGTAACTTTGCAGAGGCTTAAAGCTTGAACAGCCGTCGGGCGTTGGCAGAGGTGGAATGGGACACCGCCGCGGCGGTTGTATCGAGCGACTGGGCAATGTGGGCGGCAATGTGTGGCAGGTAGCTGCTCTCGTTGCGCTTGCCTCGCATGGGTACGGGGGCGAGGTAGGGCGAGTCGGTTTCGAGCAGTATACGGTCGAGTCCTATGGCGGGCAATGTGTGGCGCAGGGAGGAGTTTTTGAATGTCACTATGCCGTTGATGCCAAAGTAGTAGTCGCCCAGCGAGCGTATGCGTTCCACATCGGCGGTGTTGCCTCCAAATGAGTGAAACACTGCCGGCACGCCACTATGGTCACTGAGCACTTCGAGCACCTCGTCGAGACCCTCGCGACAGTGTATTATGACTGGCAGTTCAAGCTCGGCTGCCTTGCCGAGCTGCAGGTCGAAAGCCTGCATCTGGGCGTCGCGGTGGGTTGCGTCCCAGTACAGGTCGATGCCCACCTCGCCCACGGCACAGAATCGGGTGTCGGTGTCGAAGTATGCAAATATGCGGTCGAGGTCAGATTGCCAGTCGGGACCAATCTCAGTGGGGTGTAGGCCCATGGCACACGACAGCACCCCGGGCCACTGTGAGGCGAGCTGGAGCATGGGCTCGGCTGTGGTGAGGTCGACATTGGGCAGAATCATGTGCTCTACACCCGCATCGAGGGCGCGCTGCACGGCTGCACAGCCTGCGCCTTCATACTCGGGCAGGTAGAGATGTGTGTGCGTGTCGATCATGACTGGCGCATACATAGCTTGCGTGCAAGGTCGGCAAACCACTCGCGGTGTTCGGCAGTCATGTTGGCCTGGGCGAGGGCTTCGATGGCCTTGTCGCAATAGTTGTTGATAAGAGTGTCGCAACGCTGGGAGAGACCGAGAGAATTGTACACGTCGGTCACAGCCTGCACCAGCTCGGCGCGGCCGGGATTGTCGGTGAGAGCGTGGACCATGGCCAGGGGGGATTCGTTCATGGCGTTGATGAAGAGCCAGGTTTTCTTACGGTTGACAATGTCGCCGCCTATAGGCTTGCCAAACACTTCCTGCGAGCCAAATGTGTCGAGCCAATCGTCGCGCAGCTGGAAGGCAAGACCGAGGTTCTCGCCGTATTCATACAGAGCCCGGCGGGTGTCGGTATCGGCATTTGCCATAATGGCGCCGAGCATCAGAGCGCACCCCAGCAGCACGGATGTCTTGAGGCGTATCATTTCGATGTATTCATCCACAGTGACGTCGTCGCGGTCTTCAAAGTCCATGTCGAACTGCTGACCCTCATACACCTCCATTGCAGTGGTGTTGAACACGTCGAGCAGGGCCGCGAGATTGTCGCCGGCGCCGATGGCAAGGCGCTGCACGGCCATGGTGAGCAGTGCGTCGCCCGACAGTATGGCCTGCACTTCGCCCCACTTGGCATACACCGTGGGACGGCCGCGGCGGGTGTCGGAGCCATCCATCACATCATCGTGGATGAGTGTAAAGTTGTGGTACATCTCCACGGCCAGGGCCTGATTGATGGCGCGCGAGGAGTCGCCGCACACGGCCTCACAGGCTGCAAGGCACAGTGCCGGACGCAGACGCTTGCCGCCCGAGGCAAGGGTGTAGTCGACGGGAGAGTACAGCCCTTCGGGCCTGGCGGGATATTTTATCGCCGCCAGAGCCGAGGCTATGTCAGAGGAAAGTTGCGAGAGATCTATCATTAGAGCTTGCTTACGATGTTTTCGGTGTCGCGTGCAATCATGAGTTCTTCGTCGGTGGGGATTACGCACACCTTCACGCGCGAAGCAGGGGTGGAGATGATGGCTTCCTCGCCGCGTACCTTGTTGGCTTCGAGGTCGATTTCAACGCCCATAAAGCCGAGGGGAGCGCACACGTTGCTGCGCACGCCGGTCTGGTTTTCGCCCACACCGCCTGTGAATACGATGATGTCGACGCCGCCCATTTCGGCTGCATAGGCACCGATGTATTTGATGATGCGCTGTTCGTACATATCGAGGCCGAGGGTGGCGATTTCTTCGCCGGCGTTGACGGCGGCTTCCACTTCGCGCATATCGCTCATGCCGGTGATGCCCAGTATGCCGCTCTCCTTGTTGATGATGGTCTGGAGCTGCTCGGGGGTGAGGTTGTGCTTCATCATGAGGTAGGTGAGTGCACCGGGATCGACGTCGCCCGAGCGGGTGCCCATCATGAGGCCTTCGGTGGGAGTGAGACCCATAGAGGTGTCAACGCTCTTGCCGTACTTAACGGCTGTGATTGAGCCGCCGTTGCCCACGTGGCAGGTGATGATGCGCTGCTTGGTGATGTCTACACCGAGAAACTCGCACACGCGCTGAGACACGTAGCGGTGGCTGGTGCCGTGGAAGCCGTAGCGACGCACGCCGTCTTCCTTATAGAACTTGTAGGGCAGGGCATACATGTACGACTTGGCGGGCATGGTCTGGTGGAAAGCGGTGTCGAACACACCCACCTGGGGCACGTCGGGCATGAGGGCTGTGATGGCTTCGATGCCGATGATGTTGGCGGGGTTGTGCAAGGGTGCGAGGTCGTAGCACTGGCGCACCATGTCCTTTACTTCGTCGGTGATGAGAACGCTCTCGGTGAATTTTTCGGCACCGTGCACCACACGATGGCCCACTGCGTCGATTTCGGCGTAGCTCTTGATGCAGCCTTCGGCGGGGTCGGTGAGCAGGTTGAGGATTGCCTTGATGGCACCCTGGTGGTCGGTCTTGCCGAGCTCGATTATAGCCTTGGAGCCGTCTTCGCGTTTGTACTTGAGGAAGCCGTCGGGGAGGCCGATTTTTTCCACACCGCCTTCGGCAAGAGTCTTGCCTTCGGCAGTGTCGATGAGCTTATATTTTACCGAGCTGCTGCCCGAGTTGATTACTAAGATTTTCATGATGGATTATTTGTTTTCCTTTGCGCCGATAGCCTGGCAGCAAGTCATTATAATGGTTTTGTAGATGTCTTCGGGGAAGCAGCCGCGCGAGAGATCGCTCACGGGCGCGGCGAGGCCCTGCAGGATGGGACCGATGGCCTCGACACCGCCTATGCGCTGAGCAATTTTATAGGCAATGTTGCCCACTTCGAGCGAGGGGAATACGAGCACGTTGGCCTTGCCGTTGAGTATGCTGTCGGGAGCTTTCTTGTTGCACACGGAGGGCACGATGGCAGCGTCGGCCTGGAGCTCGCCGTCGAGGATGAGGTCGGGGGCCATTTCGTGGGCCAGTTCAACGGCGCGGATCACCTTGTCGACACGTTCGTGCTTGGCCGAGCCCTTGGTTGAGAACGACAGCATGGCCACGCGGGGAGTGATGCCGCCGAGGTCGCGTGCGGTGTCGGCCGAGCACACGGCTATCTGGGCCAGCTCTTCGGCAGTGGGGTCGGGTACCACGGCGCAGTCGGCAAATACGAGCAGATTGTTTTCGCCGTAGGGCAGGTGCTCGGGCAGGAGCATGAGGAATGCACCCGATACTACACTGATGCCCGGACGGGTCTTGATTACCTGGAATGCGGCGCGGAGCACATTGCCGGTTGTGTTTTCGGCACCGGCCACTTCACCGTCGGCGTCGCCGGCCTTGATCATGAGACAGGCAAGGAAGAGGGGGTTGGCGGTGGTGAGACGAGCCTGTTCTTCGGTCATGCCCTTGCTCTTGCGCAGCTCGAACAGCAGGGGAGCATAGCGGTCGATTACAGCGTTGTCGTGGGGGTCGACGATGGTGGCCTTCACAATGTGCACGAGGCCCATTTCGATGGCCATGCGCTTGATTTCTGCGGGATTGCCCAGCAGGATTATGTCGGCGATATCCTCGGCGAGTATATTGTCGGCAGCTTTAAGGGTGCGCGATTCGGTGCCTTCGGGAAGCACAATGCGCTGGCGATTTGCCTTAGCTTTCTTGGTAAGATTATCAAATAACTTCATGTTTCTATGAGTTTATGTCAGTGCATAGATATGCAAAATTACTAATTTTCTCACAATATAGACGTGTTTTCCGCGAAAAAGTTTTTGCAGTACTTTTTATATGTTTAATAACATAATCGCAATATTTCACTTTTTATGTTAAAATCACTATATTTGCGCATTGAAAAAACCGCCTAACCCGAAACTATGAAAGACAAATTACTGCTGCTGGGCGATGAAGCCCTGGCCAAGGGAGCCATTGATGCCGGACTCTCGGGCGCATACGCATATCCGGGCACACCGTCGACCGAAATTCTCGAATACGTGCAGGCCAATTCCCTGGCCCGCGAGCGGGGAATACACTCTCACTGGTCGAGCAACGAAAAGACAGCCGTCGAGGAAGCGCTCGGCATGTCTTTCTGCGGTAAGCGCGCCATTGTATCGATGAAACATGTGGGCCTCAACGTGGCCGCCGACCCCTTTGTCAATTCGGCCATGACCGGAGCCAACGGCGGTATGCTCGTCATATCGGCCGACGACCCCTCTATGCACTCGTCGCAGAACGAGCAGGACTCGCGTTTCTACGCCCAGTTTGCCATAATCCCCGCCCTCGAGCCGAGCAATCAGCAGGAAGCCTACGACATGGCAGGCTATGGATTTATGCTCTCCGAGAGCATGGGTATCCCGGTCATGGTGCGCATGGTGACACGCCTCGCACACTCGCGCGCAGAGGTGGAAGTGGTCGACGAAGCCCGCGACGAAAATAAGTTGTGCTATCCCGACAACCCCCGCCAGTGGGTGCTCATGCCCGGCAACTCGCGTGTTCGTTATAAAGAGCTGCTCGAGCTCCGCGATTCGATGGAAGAAGCGTCAGAAATATCTCCGTTCAACTCGTTAACCCCCGGCACCGACCGCCGGGTGGGCATTATAGCATCGGGTATTGCCTATAATTATCTGATGGAATGTTTCCCCGGAGGCTGTCCCTTTGCAGTGCTCAAAATATCACAGTATCCTCTGCCCCGCAAGCTCGTGGCACAGCTCGTCGACTCGTGCGAGGCCGTGCTGGTGTGCGAGGAGGGACAACCCTTTATCGAGCCTCAGCTCCGTGGCCTGCTCGACCGCGGCCCCAAGGTATACGGCAAGCTCGACGGTGTGCTGCCTCTCACGGGCGAGCTCACCCCCGACTCCGTGGCCGCCGCCATGGTGCGACTCGCCCCGGAACTGGCCCACCAGCTCACACCCAAGCTGCGCAAGCCGTCCAAGGCAGTGGTGGCTCGTCCGCCGGCTCTGTGTCAGGGTTGCGGCCACCGCGACGTGTATGCGGCACTCAATGCCGCACTCGCCGAGTGCGAGTCGCCCAAGGTGTTTGGCGACATAGGTTGCTACACACTGGGCTGGCTGGCACCCTTCAACGCCATAGACACCTGTGTCGACATGGGCGCTTCGATCACCATGGCCAAGGGAGCCGCCGATGCCGGTCAGCGTCCGGCCGTGTCGATTATAGGCGACTCTACCTTCACTCACTCGGGCATGACAGGACTGCTCGATGCCGTAAACGAAAATTCCCCCATCACGGTAATTATATCCGACAACCTCACCACCGGCATGACCGGAGGCCAGGACTCGCAGGGCACAGGCAAGCTCGAAGAAATATGCCTCGGCTTGGGCGTCGATCCGGCCCACCTGCACACCATCGACTCTCTGCCGCGCAATGTCGAAGACATGAAGGCAATGTTTGCCGCCGAGATGGCCTATGAGGGTCTGTCGGTAATTATAGCGCGCCGCGAGTGCATCCAGACAGCGCGCCGTCACAAAAAGGCTTGAGTTTTAGCGAATTTATTAAAAGAATCAACTATGAAAAAAGATATAATCCTGGCAGGTGTGGGCGGACAGGGTATACTGTCGATAGCCACCGTAATAGGTCGCACCGCACTTGGTCTCGACCTCCATCTCAAGCAAGCCGAAGTGCATGGAATGAGCCAGCGCGGGGGCGACGTAATGTCGTGTCTGCGACTCAGTTCGCAACCCATTGCCTCCGATCTCATAGCCACCGGTCGCGTCGACCTCATAATCTCCCTCGAACCGATGGAAGCTCTGCGCTACAAGCATCTGCTGGCAGCCGACGGCCGCATTGTGACCTCCACAGAGCCGTTTGTCAACATTCCCAACTATCCCGAAATAGGCACCGTGCTCCAGGAGCTCGAAGCCGTGCCAGGCACGGTGATGCTACCCTGTGAGGACATAGCCAAGCGTGTTGCCACAGCCCGTGCATCCAACATGGTGCTTCTTGGAGCGGCAGCTCCACTGCTGGGCATGCCGGTCGAGGCCATTGAGGAGGGCATACGCTCCATATTCGAGGCCAAAGGCGAGTCGATAGTCAATTCCAACATAGCCGCTTTCCGTGGCGGCCTCGAAGCCACGGCTCAGTCATGAAACCCGTGTCGAAGCAGGCGTTCGACGCCGCAATGCAGGACATGAACCTGCCCGATGTGGCATGTGCCACCATCCGTCAGATCAACGCGCTCGCCTCTCGCCTCGAAGATCATCTCGGGGAGGAATTTGTGCACCTCGAAATGGGCAATCCCGGCCTTCCGGCCTCGCACATAGGTATCGATGCCGAGCATGCAGCCATGCAACAGGGCATAGCCAACCAGTATCCCAACGTGGCTGGTATAAAGCCTTTGAAGGACAATGCTTCGGAGTTTCTTAAGGCCTTCCTCAACATCAATATTCCACCCCGCTGCATTGTGCCCACGGTGGGGTCGATGCAGGCCACATTTACGCTTTACATCCTGCTTGCTCAGCGTGTGCCCGGCAAGGACACAATACTCTTCCTCGACCCCGGGTTCCCGGCTCAGCATCATCAGGCCAAGCTGCTCGGCATACAGCAACGCTCGCTCGACGTGTACGACTGTCGCGGCGAGGCACTCGAAGCCCGACTCGAAGAAATGGTGGCCGACGGCCGCGTGACTGCCATGATATACAGCACGCCCAACAATCCCGCTTGGTTCAACTTCACTCCCGACGAACTGCAGACTATTGCCCGCGTGGCCGAGCGACACGACATTATAATCCTCGAAGATCATGCATACATGGGCATGGACTTCCGCACACGCTACGGAGTGCCGTTCCAGCCACCCTTCGTGCCTACGGTGGCCTCGTATACCGACCGCTGCATTGTGCTCATGTCGGCATCGAAGATATTCAGCTATGCCGGACAGCGCGTGGCCACCGTGTGCATGTCGCCGGGTGTGTTTGACCGCAAATACGACACGCTCAGCAGTTTCTACGACATGCCGGCCTTTGGCGACGCCTACATCTACGGCGTGCTCTACTGCGCATCGTCGGGGGTGGCCCACTCGGCCCAGCACGGTTTTGCTGCCATGCTCAAGGCCGCTGTGGAAGGCAAGCTCGACTTTGTGGCCGAAGCACGCGAATATGCCCGTCGAGCCGCACTTGCCAAGGAAGCCTTCCTTGACAACGGTTTTTATATTGTATACGACCGCGACGGCCAAGTGCCCATATCCAACGGCTTCTTCTTCACTGTGGGCTACCCCGGCATGACAGGGGCCGAGTTGCAGGCCGAGCTGTTGCGCTACGGCATATCGACCATATCGCTCGGCAGCACGGGCAGTCGGCAGGAGGGCCTGCGCGTGTGCGTGTCGATGATGTGCGACGACGCATCATTCCAGCGCCTCAACGCCCGCCTTGCAGCATTCCATCGTGATCATCCCATTGTACGTGATCATCCCATTGTATAAGAAGAGTCGGGGCTTGCCTGACTCCCCCTAAACGAAATAACTATGTCCCAAATACCCAACCTCATGACGGCCGATGAGGCCGTGCGCCTCATCAACAGCGGCGACAGCGTTTATATACAAGGCAGTACTTCCATTCCCGAGACCCTCGTCGATGCCATGACCCGTCGCGGCCACGAGTTGCGCGGTGTGGTGCTGCACTCAGGATTCTCGGTTGCAAGCCGGGAGGCTCCTTACTGCCGCCCCGAGTTTAAGGACTCATTTATTGTTGATACATGTTTCGTTTCCAATAATGTGCGTCGCTGGATAGCCGAGGGCTACGGCACCACTACACCGAGATTTCTTGGTGAGGTGCCGCAGCTCTTTGACGAGGGTATATGGCCTGTGGACGTGGTGTTGCTCAACTGTTCCATGCCCGATGCCGACGGCTATGTGAGCTATGGCGTGTCGGCCGACCTTGCGGTGAGCGCCGTGCGCAATGCCAAGCGCGTGATTGCCCAGCTCAATCCCAACATGCCCTACAGCTACGGCGACCCCGTGATACATGTGAGCAAGCTTGCGGCCGCCGTGCTCGTGGACGACCCTCTGGTCGAAGTGCCCACCCCCGAGCCCGGGGAGGCCGAGACTGCCATAGGCAACGCCATTGCGCAGTACATACCCGACGGTGCCACACTGCAGATTGGGGTGGGGGGCATACCCAATGCCGTGATACGCGCGCTCTCAGGCCACAAGCATCTCGGCCTGCACACCGAGGCCATGACCGACGGGGTGTTGCCGCTGATTGAAAAAGGCGTTATCGACAATTCGCTCAAGAAGATTTATCCCGGCAAGTCGGTGGCCTGCCTGGCGCTCGGCTCGCGGGGGCTCTACGACCTTATGGACCACAACAAGGATATGATATTCAAGGACGTGGCCTATACCAACGATCCCTTTATCATAGGTCAGAATCCCAGGGTGATGGCCATCAACTCGTGTCTTGAGATAGACCTCACCGGTCAGATATGCGCCGACTCCATAGGCACACGCATATTCTCGGGCATAGGCGGACAGCACGACTTTGTGTACGGTGCTTCGCGCAGCGAGGGCGGCCGCAGCTTCATAGCCATGACCTCGACCACCAACAAGGGCGTGGGCAAAATCAAGCCCGTACTCACACCGGGAGCAGGAGTGGTTACCACACGCTTTCAGGCCAATTACGTAGTTACGGAGCACGGCATTGTCGACCTGCGCGGCAAGGACCTGGCCCAGCGGGCCAAGCTGCTCATAAGCATTGCCAACCCGGCCGACCGTGAAGACCTTGACCGTGCCGCCCGCGAGCGCTTCGGTTATCGCTATACTTCGTTGTTTTAAAAATTTGCACGCTCGCCAAAAATTGGTTACCTTTGCAATTATAAAAAAATAATTTTGCTATGAAATTTAAATATATACTTGCACTTGCCGCTGTGGCGGCCGCACCCGCGGCGGCCGACGCCTGCACAAGTCTCATTGCCACAAAGGGCGCGACAGTCGACGGTTCAAATATGATAACATACGCGGCCGATGCTCATACACTCTTTGGCGAGCTCTACAATCAGCCTGCCGCCGACCATGCCGCAGGCTCCATGCGCAAAGTAATTGACTGGGATTCTCAGAAATACCTTGGCGAGATACCTGAAGTGGCCCACACCTACGCTACGATAGGCAATATGAACGAGCACGGCCTCACGATTGCCGAATCCACCTGGGGCGGTCGTCCCGAGCTCGAAGGCAGCGGTGTGGTGGACTATGGCTCGCTCATCTACATCACCCTGCAGCGTGCCAAGACCGCCCGCGAAGCCGTGAAGGTAATGACCGACCTCGTGAAGGACTATGGCTACGCCTCGAGCGGCGAGTCGTTTTCCATCGCCGACCCCGACGAGGTGTGGATTATGGAGATGATAGGCAAGGGCAAGTACGACAAGGGTGCCGTGTGGGTGGCCCGTCGCGTGCCCGACGGCTATATCAGCGGTCATGCCAACCACTCGCGCATACATACTTTCCCTCTCAACGATCCCGAGACACTTTATTCCCCCGACGTTATAACCTTTGCGCGCTCCAAGGGATACTTTGACGGCAAGGACAAGGACTTCGACTTCTCCAAGGCCTATGCCGAGACCGACTTTGGCGCTCTGCGCGGCTGCGATGCCCGAGTGTGGAGTTATTACAACAAATTCCTGCCCAAAGGCAAGGCCGACCGCTGGCTCACATGGATAAACAAGGGTCAGGGCGAAATAATGCCCCTGTGGGTGAAGCCCGAAGGCAAGCTCACTGCCAACGACCTCAAATGGATGATGCGCGACCACTACGAAGGCACTCCCTTTGACATGACACAGGACATAGGCGCCGGGGCATACGACGTGCCTTACCGCTGGCGTCCCATGACCTACAAGGTGGGCGACAGCGAGTACACCCACGAGCGCGCCATCGCCACCCAGCAGACAGGCTTCTCGTTTGTGGCCGACCTCAACGCCAAGCGGCACGACGCCATGAAGGGTATTCTGTGGTTTGGCGTAGACGATGCCAACACATGTGTGTACATACCGGTGTTCAACTCCACCCTCGCGGCCCCCTTCGAGCTCTCTACCGGCAACGGCGACATGCTCACACTGTCGTGGGACTCGATGTTCTGGGTCAACAACTATGTAGCCAACCAGGCCTACAACCGCTATTCACAGATGATAGGCGACATCCGCGCCGTGCAGAAGGGTTATGAGGACACCTTTGAAAACGCTGTGAAGACAGCCACTGCATCGCTCGGCTCGGCACCTGTAAGCTACACTGACGCTCAGCAACTCCTCGGCTCGCTCACCAACAATGCCGCACACGACGTGACCAAGGGCTACAAGAGGCTCGGCGACTTCCTGCTGGTGAAGTATCTCGACGGCAATATCAAGAAGCAAAACCCCGACGGGTCATTTGCCCGCACTCCCGACGGCGTGTGCGTACAGCCCACCTTCGGGGGCTACAACCAGCGATATTTCGAATCAATAGTCAAAGAACAGGGCGACCGTCTCAAGGTGGTGCAGCCTAAAGTTAAGTGAAAGCAAAGATACTCGCAATAAGTCTTATAGCGGTCACCGCAGCGACCATCGGGGTCGTTGCGGTGCATCGCATAGTGTCGGGTCGACAGCCGCACGAGGAGGTGGACCGCGCAGTGTATCCGGTGCGCGGCATCGACATCTCGGCCCACAACGGCCACATCGACTTTGGCAAGGTTGCGGCCGACAGTATCAGATTTGTTTACATAAAAGCCTCGGAAGGCGCCACATGGCGCGACCCCAAGTTTGAAGAAAACTACAATGCCGCCCGTCTTGCGGGGCTGAAGGTGGGCGTATATCACTTTTTCCGCTTTGACGTGGCGGGCTGGCGACAAAGTGTCAATGTGCTCGGAGCTCTGAATGGCCGTCCCATCGACCTCCCCATTGCCATTGACGTTGAAGATTGGGGCAACCCCGGCGAGTACTCGCGCGAGCACATCATAGGCCACCTGCGCACCTTTGTGCAGCTGCTCCGGCTCAACGGGCGCGAGCCCATAATCTACACCAACAAGGACGGCTACGCACGCTATGTGCGCGGCAACTTTGAGGACGTGTCGCTGTGGATATGCTCCTTTACTACCCCTCCCATAGCCTCGCAGGGGCGCTGGCACCTGTGGCAGCACTCCCATCGCGGCAAGGTGGCGGGGATTGAGGGCAACGTGGACCTCTGTACCTTCAACACCCCGGGGCAGGGCAACTTTGAAGTGTGGCTCGGCGCCAGTCCGGCCATCACGCGCATGTCGAGCGGCGCGGCAATTCAATTTGAAAAATAACAGAATAAATATAACATACACCATGTTTGACAAAGAAACTTACACATCACGTCGCGCCGAGCTTAAGAAGCGTCTTGGCTCGGGTGTGGCGCTCTTCCTCGGCAACGATGAGGCAGCATGCAACTATCGCGACAATACCTACAACTTCCGTCAGGACTCGTCGTTCCTCTATTACTTCGGGCTGCCCTATGCCGGTCTTGCCGCTGTAATCGATGTGGACAACGACCGCGAGATTATATTTGGCGACGAGCTCACCATCGACGACATTGTGTGGATGGGCAATCAGCCCACCCTCCACGAGAAGGCCCACTCCGTGGGCATCGACGACGTGCGCCCCATGTCGGAGCTCAAGTCCTACCTTGCCGGCCGCCCGGTGCAGTACCTGCCCGTGTACCGCCCCGAGCACTCGCTCAAGCTCATGGACCTGCTTGGTGTGAAGCCCGGTGCCGAGGCTCCCTCGGTGCCCCTGATTCGCGCCGTGGTCGATATGCGCAACCACAAGAGTGCCGAAGAAATAGCCGAAATAGAGCGCGCCGTGGACGTTACCGCCGAGATGCACCTCGCTGCCATACGCGGTGTGCGCGAGGGCCTCTATGAGTATCAGGTGGCCGCCATGATCGAGGATGCCGCCCGTCGCAACAACTGCGGACTGTCGTTTCCCACCATCTGCACCGTCAACGGCCAGACCCTCCACAACCATTACCACGGCAACATCATCAAGCCCGGCGACATGGTGCTTGTCGACGCCGGTGCCGAGATGCCTTCGGGCTATGCGGGCGATATGTCGTCGACGGTATGTGCCGGAGCCAAGTTCACACCCCGCCAGAAGACCATCTACGACATCCAGGTGGCCTCTCATCTTGCGGCCGTCGACATGCTGCGCCCCGGGGTGCCCTTTGTCGATGTGTACGAAAAGTCGGCCGAAGTGATATGCCAGGGCCTCAAGGACCTCGGCATCGTGAAGGGCGACCCCGCTGAAGCCGTAAAGGCCGGAGCACACGCCATGTTCTTTCCCTGCGGTCTCGGCCACATGATGGGCCTTGACGTGCACGATATGGAAAATCTCGGCGAGGTATATGTGGGCTATGACGGCCAGCCCAAAAGCACGCAGTTTGGCCGCAAGTCGCTGCGCCTGGGCCGCAAGCTCGAGCCCGGCTTCGTGCTCACCATCGAGCCCGGCGTGTACTTCATCCCCGAGCTCATCGACCTGTGGCAGGGTCAGGGTCTGCACACCGACTTTATCAACTACGACGAGCTCAACAAGTGGCGCGACTTCGGCGGCATACGCAACGAGGAAGACTACCTCATCACCCCCGACGGTGCCCGTCGCCTCGGCAAGAAGATACCCCTCACCACAGAGGAAGTGGAGGCCGAACGATGAAAGACGCCCGCAAAGCCCTCGTGCTCGGCTCGGCGGCAGTGCTCATGTGGAGTACCGTGGCCACCGCCTTCAAAATAGCTCTAAGGCAGATGGACCCCTACACCATGCTCACAGTGGCCGCACCCACAGCGCTGGCAGTGTTTGCGCTGTGGCTCACCGTGCGCCGCGGCTGGAGCGGTCTCAAGGCTCTCACTCCCAAGCTGTGGCTACGCTATGCCCTGCTGGGGCTGCTCATGCCCGTGGCCTATTACCTGGTGCTCTTTCAGGGCTACGACCTGCTGCCCGCGCAGATTGCCCAGCCCGTCAACTATACCTGGCCCATAATTCTGGCGTTGCTGCTGCGCATATTTCGCAACACTCCCATACCGGCCTGGAAGTTTGGCGGCATGGCTGTGTCGCTGGGCGGTGTGGCCCTCATATCGCTTGGCGGCTCGGTGGGGGGGCTCAACTTCTCGGTTGCGGGATTTGCCATAACACTGGGCAGTGCCTTCCTGTGGGCGCTCTACTGGATATGCACCGACGACCTCAAGACCAAGGTCGACGAGACTCTGACGCTCTTCCTCACCTTCATGTTTGGCACCGTCTATCTGTGGCTCGGCACCCTTGTGCACCCCATGCCTCAGCTCGCCACCGACGCCATAGGGGCGGGTATGTATATAGGTATGTTTGAAATGGGCCTGCCCTTCATATGCTTCGGCCTCGCCATACGCAAGACCGACAATCCGGCCCTTATCAACCAGATGTGCTACCTTGCACCCTTCATGTCGCTCTTCATCATAAGCATGATACTCAACGAGCGTATTCTGCCCTCCACCTACGGCGGACTGGCCCTCATAGTGGCGGGCCTGCTGGGCAACGAGCTCCTCGCCCGTCGACGACTGGCCCTGAAGGCTTAGCGTCGACAGCACGACAGCACGACAACGACAACAAGCGCGAAGCGCGGGTGTACTGACACCGCGCTCCGCGCTTGCATCTTGTTATCTGTCATAAGGACAGCAAAGCTTATCAATTATTTAACGGTTTGTAAAGATTTATGAAACATATTTGGGCGTAATTTGCACCAGAAAATATATGTCAAAAACCAATCATAACTTTATGAACAGACTCTATTTTGCACTATTAATGCTGTTTATGCCGCTTGCAATGCTGGCGGCCCATCCCGAACTGGCCAACGTGTCGGGCCGAATCATGGATGCCGACCGCCTCTCGCTCCCCGCCGCGTCGGTGACCATTGACAACGGCGTGTACAATGCCGCAACCGACGACGATGGCTTCTTCTTCATCAAAGGCATCGAACCCGGCAAACACTCGCTCAAGGTGGTGTATCTGGGCTTTGTACCTCTGGTCAACGACTTCACACTGGCTCCCGGCCAGGAGGCGCATTTCGACCTCATACTCACCAACGACTCCAAGCAACTCAACGAAGTGGTGGTAGAAGGCGTGTTCAGCGGCCAGGCCCGAGCCATCAATTCGCAAAAAGGCAACCTTAACATTACCAATATAGTATCGGCCGACCAAATAGGCAAATTTCCCGATTCCAACATTGGCGACGCTCTCAAGCGCATATCGGGTGTAAACGTGCAGTATGACCAGGGCGAGGCCCGATTCGGACAGGTGCGAGGTACCCCCGCAGAGTTTAGCTCCGTGACAATCAACGGCAACCGTGTACCCTCGGCCGAAGGCGACACACGCAATGTGCAGCTCGACCTCATCCCTTCCGACATGGTGCAGACCATAGAGGTGAGCAAGACACTCACTCCCGACCAGGACGGCGATGCCATAGGCGGTGCCATCAACCTCGTAACCAAGCTCTCGCCCAACCGTCGCGTGATCAACGCCACAGCAGCATCGGGCTACAACTGGGTGAGCAACAAGGCTCAGATGAACCTTGGATTTACTTTTGGCGACCGTTTTTTCAACGACCGCCTCGGCCTGATGCTTGCGCTCTCGTACAACAACTCTCCCCGCGGCTCCTACGACACCGAATTTGTGTGGGAAAAGACCGACGATGGCCGTGTGTATATCAATGACTATCAGATACGTCGTTACTATGTGACACGCGAGCGTCAGAGCTACTCGCTGAGCCTCGACTGGAAGTTTGACAAGTTCAACAAGATATGGTTCAAAGGTATATTCAACAACCGCAACGACTGGGAAAACCGCTATCGCACCACCCTCAAGGACATAGACCCCGAGGGCACAGCCACCGTGCGTGCGCAGACCAAAGCCGGCTCGCCCGACAACCGCAACGCACGCCTCGAGCGTCAGCAGACTATGGACTTCTCGCTCGGCGGCGAAAACCGTATTGGCGCAGTCGATATGGACTGGAACACCAGCTACGCCCGTGCATCGGAAGATCGCCCCAACGAGCGCTACCTCGACATGCAGCTCAAAAAGCAGAAATTCAACATCGACCTCTCCAATCCCCGCCTTCCCCTTGCAACACCCCTCGAAGGCTCGACCATGACCCTCTCCGACGCATTCTCGCTCAAGACCCTCACACAGCAACAGCAGGAAATTGCCGAGCAGGACTTCAAGGCCAACATCGACTTCAAGACAGCCGTGACAGACAAAGTTAAAATAAAATTTGGCGCCAAGACTGTAATCAAGTCCAAACACAAGGACATTGAATTCTACGAATACACTCCCCTCGACAAAAAGGCTTTCATGACTGATGCCTTTGCCAACGTGACCAACCAGCGCACATCGCGATTCATGCCTCTCGCTGCCTATGGCGAGCAGGGCGGTATGTTTGTCGACAAGACATTTGTGGGCTCGCTCCAGCTCGACAACCCCGCACTGTTTGAAAAAGCCCAGGTGGCCGAAGAACTCGCCGGCGACTACAAAGCCCACGAGGCTGTGACATCGGGCTATGCCCGCATTGACGGCCGTCTGCGCAAAAACCTCAATCTCGTGGCCGGTCTGCGTATAGAGAACACATATATCAATTACACCGGCCGCAAGTATGACGACGCAACCGACAAGATAACCAAAACCGACCCCACCTCGTCGAGCTACCTCAACTTCCTGCCCTCTATCCTCCTCAAATGGGAGCCCAAATCCGACTGGGTGGTGCGCATGGGCTACAATCAGTCCATCTCACGCCCCAAATATGCCTCGCTCGTGCCCGGTTTCAGCATCAAGAGCTCGGACAATCAGGCCACTATCGGCAATCCCGACCTCAAGGCCACAACCTCGTCTAACCTCGACCTCAGCACCGAGTACTACTGGAAGTCGGTGGGTCTGTGCGGAGCGAGCCTCTTCTTCAAGCAGATACAGGGCTTCATCACCGACGAAGTGCGCTACAACACCGAGTTTGCCGGTCGCCAGTGGACACGCCTCATCCAGCCCAAGAACGCCGGTAACGCCAATGTGGCCGGTTGCGAGCTGAGCTATCAGCGCGATTTCAGCTTCATAGCCAAGTCGCTGAGCTGCGTGGGCTTCTACGGCACATACACCTACACACACTCCACCGTGACCGACTTCAACATCGAAGGACGCGAGAACGAAAAAGGCCTCTCGCTGCCCGGCTCGCCCACCCACACAGGCAATGCCTCGCTCTTCCTCGACAAGTGGGGCCTCAACGTGCGACTCAGCTACAATCTCGCATCGGCATTTATCGACGAGCTCGGCACAGAGAGCTTCTACGACCGCTATTACGACTCGGTCAATTATCTCGACCTCAATGCCTCATATACCTTTGGCAAAAAGGTGAAATGCACCCTCTATGCCGACTGCACCAACCTCCTCAACCAGCCCCTGCGCTACTATCAGGGCCAGAAGGACCGCACCATGCAGCAGGAATACTATGGCATACAGTTTAATTCGGGTATCAAAATAAACTTCTAAGAATGAAACGTTTTTCAATCATACGCATGGCCCTTGCGGCCGCAATCGCCGCAGGCTCTGTGGCTGTGGCTCCGGCCAAAGTAAAACTCATAGTTGCCAACGACCTGGGCCGCAACGGCGGCTATTTACAGCAGCCCATTGCCGATACAATGGGGCGCGTGGCCGAGCAGCTCGGGCCCGACGCCGTGCTCGCCGTGGGCGACACTCACCACTACATGGGTGTGCAGAGCACCTCCGACCCCCTGTGGCTCACCAACTACGAACTCATCTACAAGCATCCAGAGCTTCAGGTGCCCTGGCTGCCCGTGCTCGGCAACCACGAGTATCGCGGCAACTCGCAGGCCGTGCTCGACTACTCCAACATATCGCGCCGCTGGCAGATGCCCGCACGATACTACTCACAGACCTTTGCCGACGACAAGACCGGTGCCACTCTGCGAGTGGTGTGCATCGACACGGCCCCGCTCATCGACAAGTATCGCAACGAGACAGACACTTATCCCGATGTGGCCGCGCAGGACATGGCTCGCCAGCTGCAGTGGCTCGACTCCACTCTCACCGCAGCCCGCGAAGACTGGGTGGTGGTAGTGGGACACCATCCGGTCTATGCCCAAACCACCAAAGACCTATCCGAGCGCATCGATCTGCAACAGCGCTTGGAGCCCGTACTCAACCGCCACAAAGTGGATCTCTGCATAGGCGGTCATGTGCACAACTTTCAGCACATAGAGCATCAGGGCCGTCACTACATCGTAAATTCATCGGCCTCCCAGTCACGCAAGACCAAGCCCGAAGCCGAGACGCGGTTTTGCTCCTCCGAGCCCGGTTTCTCCACAATAGTCGCCGACCGCAAAACGCTCACACTCACAATGCTCGACAAAGACGGAAACACACTCTATACCTTAACATTACCACGTAAATAACCACACAGTCTGGCGTGAAGCCACAGGGGCGTGTGTGTGGTAGCTGTGGATTTACAGCTCCCTCACACGCCCCTGCGGTGTGTGTGGGTTATATACCGCTTATAGAAACCACGACACGGTGATGGTCCAGTAGCGGTTTTTGCCGGTGATTTCCCGGTGGTCCACATCGAGGCCGGTGGTGATAAACGAGGCCGATTCCTTGATGCTGAACCCGTAGGACACGCCGAGCTGCATGCTGTCGAAGAGCTCGAGGCCGGCACCGAGGTTCCACGACAGGTCGCCGCGACGCTGGCGGAATTCGTCGCGTATCTCGTCGGGGGTGCGGTCGTTGACAAGCACCGAGAGGCTGGGACCGGTAAATACGTAAGGCGCAAAGAACGATTCCTTAAACCAGGGCGTTTCCGAGAGCTTGAGCTTAAGGTTGACGGGTATTTCCATGTAGTCCTGCTGAGTTTTTACAAAGGTCTTTGTGCCGTAGAGCAGGTTGTTGCCGCGATTTATATACATGAGCGAGGCATCCACGCCCAGCCCTATGCCCGGGATTGTGGCCTCGGCTGTGAATCCGCCCGTGAAGCCCACGGTGTTGCTTTGGGATATGAGCTCCTCGTCGAAGTCGAGTTTGTTGACATTGATGCCTAAGCGGGGGCCGATTTTGATTTGGGCAGTGGCGGGAAGCATGGCACATGCGGCCGCCGCGAGCAGTAGAAGTAGCTTTTTCATAATGGTCTATTTTTTGGGATTTGCACAAAATTAGCATATTTATACCAAAAATGCAACAGTGCCGGGAGCATCTGTTGCATTTAAGAGCGTGTTTAAAAAATTATTGTTAATTTTAAGTGGACAG
>QLIP01025045.1_pt1 | contig 18460 bp, 15 predicted proteins | sample 1769771 | NCBI WGS metagenome assembly QLIP01 (sample SAMN09428762, study PRJNA476227) | Gut metagenome, whole genome shotgun sequencing project. | isolation source: cecum | host: Rhizomys sinensis | place: China: Jinsha town of Minqing, Fujian Province | collected 2013-09-23
GCTTGAGTCAACTCGCCTCAGACACACTCTATGAAACACTACCCGTTTTATTACAATTGTCATTATTGTCTAATATATTTTTATTATATTTACACATAATTACAACGATGAGCAACTAACTATTCTATGAAACTCAATCTTTGCAGTATTCTACTAACTTCAATTATATCTTGCATATTATTTGCAGGGTGCGCCAACCATCCACAAAATAAAAATTTACAAAAGGCAGATGAGTTGATGGAAACAAATTCCATAGATGCCCTTGCAATTCTGGACTCATGTGATGTATCTACACTTTCGAAATCCGACATACCATATCACGCTCTGTTTACAGCCCAGGCAAAAGCTAAAAACTATATCACTCTTTCGTCTGACTCTTTGTTATTAACAGCCCATAATGCATTGGGAGATCAGAAAGACAATTATGGGATTAGAGCAAACTTCTATTTTGGGATGCACCATTTTGATCACAAATCATACAGAAAAGCTATACCATATGCCCTAAGCGCCTATTATTTGTCTAAGGAGCTTGATGATAATTATTGGATGGGGAAAAGCACCGAATTAATTGCCGACATTTACGACGCTGTGTATAATTTTGAAAGCGCAATCAAGTATCACAAATTGAGTACTATATATTATCGTAAAGCCAAGAAAACGCTTTTTGAGAGATATGCTATTGCTGATTGGGCTTTTACTGCAATGAATTTAAAAAAATATGATGAGTGCATTCAAGTTCTTGATAGCCTTCGATCGGTTTGCGTTACAGAGAATCCCATTGATTCCGATTTTGTAAAATATTTACAAAACCCATTGGTGACATGCTATATTAGAAATGGTCAAGTTGACAAAATAAAAAATCTGAAAATTCTTTCGTTAGAAAATAATAAGAATCTCAGCTACGATGAACTTATATTGAGAAGCAGATTAGATGCAGACGCAAAAGATTCAAGCATAAACACTCTGATAAGCGAAAAGATTTTTAAATCCCCTAATCAGCAACATAAGGGAAGGTTGCTTTATGAGTTATATAAACGAGCAAAGAAAAATGGGGACTATACCTATGCCGTCTCTCTAACGGACTCTCTTCTGCTTATGCAAAGCAATATAGCGGAAGCGATGCTGAAAGAATCTGTCACCGCGGAAGAGCGTGATTTTATAGAACAACAGAGTATCATAAAAGAGCGGCAAGCCCACTCGCAAATCCTCTATTTAATTATTATCTGCGCTCTTATTTTGATAATTTCCATTTCTGCCATAGTAATATTTCATTACCGAGTCAAAACCCATAAGGAAGAGATTGATAACTTGGCTCATTCAATCAATATTTTAAGACTCGAATCTGAACATGCCACTATCGAAAATAAACTGGTTATCGAGCAACTGTTTACCAGGCAATGGCACACTCTAAATATATTATGTCGTGATTATGAAAATATCGACAGCGTACCAACCCTTCGCAACACATATCTGGAGAATATCAAGAACGAAGTTCAAAAATTGCGACTCAGCAGCAATTTAGATCAGGTTGAGGCTGCTGTAAATAGATATTGTGGCAATATAATCAGTTTATTCAGAACGGAATTACCATCAGCCACTTCAGATGAAATTCACCTAATGGCACTTAGCTGCACCGGGATGTCCTACAAGACAATTAGCATATTCCTCAACATCTCAATAAACACCTTATATCAACGACGCAACAGACTAAAGAAAAAGATTGAGAGCAGCGATGCCCCGCACAAAGAGCAGTTCATCGACCGCTTCTCAATACCCAAAAGCTCCACTTAGCATTCATCCCCCCATTATTAATGCTGAGAGGAACGAAATTCCAATGCAGATGGTAGCGGTATCAGTCGATTATCCAGCGGTCGATATTGCGCTTGCGCTTCGAGAAACTCATTCCGATGCGGAAGAGTTGGCGGGGGTCGTTGGCAAACTGTTCGCAATAACCATTGTCGGTAATCTGGTGTAGCGCTTCCTCGGGTGTGCCCTTAAGCTTAAGCTCCATTACATAGATATATTTCGGTGTTTTGAGGAGGATATCAATTCGCCCGCGAGCTGTGGTATACTCCGCCTCCACAGCAAATCCGAGAAGCGTGAATATAATGTAAAGATTATTCTGGAAGTAGCTCTCAGCCCGCCCCTTTGATAGGGTGTAGGGTATGCGGGCAAAGAACCCTTGCAGAGACGCCATCATCTCCTCCGGCTCACCCGAACGGACAGCATTGCGAATCCTGCGTACCACTCCGAGTGCTGTATCCCGGTCCTGGCCGGAATAGTATGGCAGTAGACACTTGAAAAACCCATTAGCAACTTCGCGATTGGGGATACCCAGAGTATACTCCATATCCTCTGCATCGTAATCCTTGATGGTAAGATAACCTGTTTGGAACATTACAGCTGTAAGATTTGAGTGCATTGTATCGCTGCTCGATAACGATGTGGAATCAGCCTCCGTAGTAAGCATGTCTCGAATATCCTTATCGCTTTGCTGCATCATCTTTACCAAAAACGTAGGTGTTCCACTCTCAAACCATCGATGAAGAATCTTATGCGCATCCAATGCATTTATCAGACTGAACGGATTATAAATATCCGGACAGTTTTCTGTAAAATGATATCCGTCGTAATTATCCTTCAGAATCTGCATCATCCCTTCGAAGTCCACACCTTCCTTGGCTGCAAACGATTCTATGCTGGGAGCAAAATACCTGCGCAACTCATCTTCTGTTATGCCGCATACAGTGCAAAACCGATCGTCAAGAGTAATGTCTTTCAAGTTATTCAGGTCGCTGAATATGCTGAGCTTCGAGAAGCGGCTTACCCCCGTTAGAATAGCAAACTTGATATGAGAGTCTGCTTCCTTGAGAATGCTGAACACGGGACGGAGAATCTTTTTCATCTCCTCATGGACCTCAGCCTCATGCATACTGTTGACCAATACCTTATCATATTCGTCAATCAGTACGACCACTCTCCTTCCTGTACTTTCATGCGCTTTAACTATGATATTGCGAAAGCGTTGCCCCATGGTCTCTGCCTTTTCCGTAATACCATACTCTCTTTCCCAAATAGAAAACTGGTTAGCCAGCACGCCATTAAGATCGGCAACCTCTGCCTTAGCCGAAACAAAATTGAGTCTAAACACCGGTCGAGGTGTCCAATCAACACCTTCTGCCGAACCGAGCCACAACCCTTCAAACAAACTTTTTCGTCCCTGAAAATATGCTTCCATTGTACTGAGCATAAGACTCTTGCCAAACCGGCGCGGTCGGCTCAGAAAGAAATACTTCCCCGACTGAGTCAATTTGTAAATTACCTCAGTCTTGTCGACATATGCATATCCATCATTGATAATATCGGCAAAGGTTTCGATGCCGACAGGGAATTTCTGGCTCATATCCTACACATTTATATATACAGGTACGTTTATACAGGTAAAGGAACGTTCAAAGCGTATTTGCTTGCGAATATAGTTACAAATCTGTGATTTACAAAATTTTTAAGCTTTTCAATTCCCTTAAGACCAAACTTAATGCGTTTAACTTACTCACCCTCTTCTTCGTCGTCATCCCAGTCGAGGAAGAAGTTATCGGCAGTGTAGGTATCTTCATGGAAGCGAGATAATTCGCGGCTATCCTTCTTGGTGGGGCGACCAAGACCCTTGCGACGGTCCACAAACCCTGAGATACGATTCATTTCAAGCAGCTCGTACTGTGAGGGTGCTGTGATATTTTCCAGATAATCAGGCACAAGTTTGGCACCCAACCGGTTGCCGGTAACCTGCAGCACACGGAATGTATATGTAATAGGCGGTTTGCGAACATCAATCACATCGCCGGGTTTGATAGAGCGGCTGGGCTTTACTGCAACGCCACCTATCGTTACGCGCCCTTTTTTGCAGGCGTCAGTGGCAATGGTGCGCGTCTTGAACACGCGCATAGCCCACAGCCATTTGTCAACTCTCTCTTCAGCCATATATATATATTTTTTTTATAAGTCGTTAGTCATTAGTCAGTAGTCATTAGTCAGTAGTCGTTAGTCATTAGTCAGTAGTCGTTAGTCATTAGTCAGTAGTCATTAGACCTTAAAGTTGCGTAGCCTCTAATGACTAACGACTAAAGACTAACGACTCCTTAATTAATTATAATGCGTCATTGCGAATCCAGGACCAGACAGTGCAAAGGCCTTGATGCAGTCTGAACACTTCTTGAGCACTTCGGGCATCTTTGCCATCTCCTCGGGGGGAAACTTCCCTAACACGAAATCTATCTGATGACCCTTGCTAAACTCATTCCCAATGCCGAAACGGAGACGGGCATAGTTCTGGGTACCGAGTTCGGCAGCTATGTTCTTAAGACCATTGTGACCGGCATCCGAACCCTTGCTGCGCAGACGGATGGTGCCAAACGGGATGGCAAGGTCATCGACCACTACCAACAGATTCTCGAGCGGCAATTTCTCCTTGTTCATCCAGAAGCGTACTGCCACACCACTAAGATTCATAAAGGTGGAAGGCTTGAGCAGCAGAAGCTCTACATTCTTGACCTTCACTTTTGCCATATCGCCATAACGGCACGATTCAAAACTTACACCGGCCTCCTTTGCCATATAGTCGGCAACCATAAAACCTGCATTATGACGTGTATCTACATATTCTGCGCCTATATTGCCCAGACATGCTATAAGGTATCTTTTCATATCTTGTTTTTCTATATCAACATCCGCATCCCCTTTTTTCCTCTTGAAGAAATCAAACAAACCCATATATTTCAACTATTTAACAAGTTTAAAACGTCAGTTTTAGACATACATTCTAAACAGTAGTTTAAAACAAGAGGGAGCCGCGTCCAACCTGTGTGGCATGCGGCACCCTCTGTGTGTTTGTGTTGTGTTGGTCGTTACGACCGAGCCTGGAGGCTGTGATTACTTCTCATTAGCCTTAGCCATTGCACCACGAGCGGCACGAGTGAGCTGAACGGCGCAAACAACAGCGTTCTTAGCGTTCATGAGTTCAAGACCCTCGAAGTGAAGGTCACCAACTGCCATAGACTTGCCAAGACCGAGCTTGTCAACGTTAACTACGAGACGTTCGGGGATTTCAGAGTAAACAGCCTTAACCTTAAGCTTACGCATAGAAAGAGTGAGCTTACCACCGGCCTTAACACCCTCGGCGTGGCCTTCGATCTTAACGGGAACTTCCATTACGATGGGCTTCTCAGGATAAACCTGGAGGAAGTCGATGTGGAGGATAGTATCCTTAACGGGCTGGAACTGAAGATCCTTCATAACCACCTTCTTAACTTCACCGTTTACAGTGAGGTCAACCTCAAAGATGTCGGGAGTGTAGATGAGCTTACGTACATCCTCACCGTTAACCACGATGTCAGTAGTGATTACACCACGCTTGTCGTCGATAGCAACTACCTTTTCACCAGCCTTGAGTTCGCCAGCATAGGGAAGTTCTACGATTACACCACCGTTGATAATTGCGGGGATTTTACCCTCCTTGCGGAGAGCGTTGGCCGACTTCTTGCCACAAGCTACGCGGGGCTCGGCTACCAATTCAAATTTCTTCATTTTCTTTAATTTTTGTGTTACTCAAAATAAGTCTGCTCCGGCATATCGCCTTAGGGAGCGGCCTCACAAGGAAGCCTGCAAATTTCCCATCACACGTTTTTGCTCAAAAGCGGTTGCAAAGTTAACACTTTTTCGCGAAATACCCAAATCCTCACATCCTTATCATCACATTATTTGTTACTTATAAAGGATTGGCACCTTATCGGCAACGCTTCGTAGCTATACAGGGTCTCTCAGCTTAGTCCAAATTGCTAATCTTTATAACACCGCTAATCAATTCATCGATATGAAGTATAATTCCTGCCTCCGCAAAATCCTCTCCGCAGTCGGCTGTCTGCTCGCTGTCGGGTTCATATTCACATCCTGCAAAAAAGATGACAACGGACCACTCCCCTCGCTCGAAAACAAGACATACACCGGCGCGGACCTTGACATTGAGTACAACGGCACCACTATGACCGGCAAATATGCCACCCTCGTCACCGGCTCCGAAAAACCGATGCTCCTGTTGGGCTCAACCGTCAATCTCGGTGAGTACCTCCCCGCTTTGGCGGCTGTTCCAGCCGTGCCGGGTGCCGGTGTGCTCCCTGGCACCCCCGTGCTTCAATTGCCACTGACACTTACCCCCGACGGCAAGGAATACCGCTTCTCAGGAAATGGAGAAACCGACTTTGTGACCTATTCATATTCCGGTGACATCACCGACGGCAAACTGGATATCGATTTCAATAACGTAACTCTCAAAAACAAAGGTTTGGGAGGGACCGCATGGAAACCGGCTCCTATCGGCAAAAACATCCCTGGTCAGGGTTATACCTCACTTCCGTTTCATATTGTTTGGAAGGCTGATATGCCCGGTATTGAACAGGTGATTGGAGGTGATATTCAAGACCTGCTGCAGGTGCTCACCACCCTCCCCACCATCCCGGTCTATAACGGTACTGCATATATGTCACCCGCACAAGCTATTGTAAGCGCAGTGCAAGCTCTGGGCATCAATGCCGACGGCAACATGATTGTCACCTACCTGCAGACCGTAAACGGGGCAGCCCAGTTTGCACAAGCTCCCAAATGCATGATACAATATGTCCCCACTTCGGCATCGAGCATACAGATGTTTATCAATCCGCTTGATCTCATCGGCCAAATTCTGGTTAACGGTTCCACGCATCCGGACCTTCCTGAGCATCCGTTTGGTAAACCCTCTCGTGCCGCAGACACAACCGTTCAGCCCGACCAGGCCATGATGGGTGCTCTTCAATACCTCCTCCCTATGCTTGCCAAGGGGATACCCTTGCAGGTTGCTCCGTCTGCTTCGGGACTCGCAGTGTATATGAATACACAGACTCTGGCTCCATTGATGGAAAAGGTTGTGATGCCGTTACTGCAAGACCCTGCAGTGCAGGCGCTCATCCTCACTAAATTAGGAGACAACCCCGCACTTGCCCCCAAGCTAGCATCGATGCAGAAACTATTCACCTATCTGCCGCAAATCGTAGCCGCCACCACACAGGTTGAAATAGGTTTGAATCTTATCAAATATCAATAAGACCTCAAAAGCACAAAACACAAAATGGGCATTTTCCACATCGGGAAATGCCCATTCTAATTTATTCGCAGGTTTTTTACATCAACTCCATGAGTTCAAGCAGACGGAGTTCAGCTTCGTCCAAACGCTCAATAACTGCCCCTATACGGTTGCCGGCTGCTATTATCTCTTCGTTGCCGAGCAAGCCCGACGACAATGCTTGTTCCAACTCACTACGCTCCTGCGCGAGTTGCTCTACCTCCTTCTCCAATTCCTCCATCTCACGTTTCTCCTTAAACGAGAGTTTGCGTTTGGGCTCGTTCATGCGGCGTGACTGTGCACTATTATCACTCTTCTGTTTGGCTGCCTCCTCCTTCTGCGCCTCCTTGGCACGCTTCTCTTCGACTGCCACACAGTGGCGATAGTTGGAATAGTCACCGGGGAAATCGCGCACTTTGGCATCCCCCTCAAACACAAAGAGGTGATCCACAATTCTGTCAAGAAAGAAACGGTCGTGACTCACCACTATTACACACCCCTTGAAGTTTACAAGATAATCTTCGAGCACCGTCAAAGTCATGATATCAAGGTCGTTGGTTGGCTCGTCCAGAATCAAAAAGTTGGGCGATTTCATCAACACCGTAGCCAGATATAGACGGCGCTTCTCACCTCCGCTCAACTTGTGGATATACTTTTGCTGAGTCTCGGGGGTGAATAGAAAATGTGACAGGAACTGCGATGCTGTGAGGGTAGTTTTCTCATCTATCTTTACCACTTCTGCAATTTCGCGCACTGCATCTATCACCTTTTTCTTTTCGTCAAATCCGGTGATACCCTCCTGACTGTAGTACCCCCAGCGCACGGTCTCCCCGATATCAAAATGTCCGGCATCTGGAGTCAGCTCACCCAACAACAGTTTGATAAAGGTTGATTTTCCGGTACCGTTCTCTCCTACGATACCTACCTTCTCGTAGCGGGCAAATACATATTCCCAATCCTTAAGTATCCGCTTATCACCAAACGACTTGGTGATTCCGTGGGCCTCAAATATCTTGTTGCCGATATACGAAGACTTCACGTTAAGCGCCACATCCTTGCTCGTCAGGTTAACCTTGCTGCGTGCTTCAAGGTCGTAAAAGCTGTCGATACGATACTTGGCTTTCGAGCCGCGTGCCTGCGGCTGGCGGCGCATCCACTCGCGCTCGGTGCGCAGCAGATTTTTGACGCGGGCAAGTTCGGCGCTTAGATTCTCCATCCTCTCCTCGCGCTTCTGTATATAATAATCGTAGTTTCCGTTATAGGTATAGATTGCCTGGCGGTCAAGTTCTACAATTTTATTACACACATTGTCAAGGAAATACCTGTCATGAGTCACCATCAACAGCGTCACCTTTTGCCGCGACAGATAATTTTCAATCCACTCCACCATCCCGATGTCAAGGTGGTTGGTAGGTTCGTCAAGAATCAGCATATCGGGTTGCGACAGGAGCACACGTGCCAAAGCCACACGCTTGGCCTGCCCACCTGACATGGTAGAAATCTTCTGTTCCATATCGGTTATCTTCAGTTGCGAAAGCATCTGACGAGCCAGGTCCGGTCCGTTACCCTCCTCGTTATGCTTCACATCGAGCGATGCATATTCAAGGGCTGTCAGTTCACCGTCCATCTGCGGCAACTGCTCCAGATACCCCACCCGCAACCCGTTGCGGAATGTGATACGCCCCGAATCATAATCTTCCTTTCCGGCTATGATATTGAGAAACGTGGTTTTTCCGGCACCGTTACGCGCCACAATACCTATTTTGTCCCCCTGCTCCACACCCATCGACACGTTTTCGAACAGTATGCGGTCGCCAAAGGATTTAGTAAGATTTTCAATCTGAAGATAAACCATTTTTTAAAGTCTTTAGGCCGGAGTCCGGCTGACATTTTTAGTCATTAGTCATTAGAGCTGCGCAGCGCCAGGCTCTGAGGGCTCTAAGGTCGCTAAGGTCCTTAAGGTCCTTAAGGTCCCTAAGGTCGTTAAGGTCTTTAAGGTCTTTAAGGTCTCTAAGGTCGTTAAGGTCCTTAAGGTCCTTAGGGTCTTATGCCAATTTCAAAAGTTTGGGCTGACTCCGAAGCCCGGCGTCAGCCCAATTATGCATTATGAATTCTGCATTATGCATTAGCTTAATTATGCATTATGAATTATGCATTTTGCATTAGCTTAAACTACGGCTACTACCTCGATTTCTACGAGTGCCTGCTTGGGAAGTTCCTTAACGGCAAATGCTGCGCGCGCGGGATATACTGCCTTGAACTCTTCGGCATAAACCTCGTTCATGGGCACGAAATAAGACATATCCGCAAGATAAACAGTAGTTTTAACTACATTGTCGAGAGTTGCGCCAACTTCAGCAAGGATACCCTTGATATTGTTGATCGACTCACGAGTCTGAGCCTTGATATCCTCGGGCATTTCACCGGTCTGAGCGTTGATGGGGAGCTGACCTGATACGAAGATAAGGTTACCGGCCTTTACTGCCTGGCTGTAGGGACCGATTGCACCGGGTGCGTTTACGGTTTTGATTTCCTGTTTCATGGGTGTTTATATTTAAAGTTTAGTTCTTGTCTCTGACTTTATTCTTTTAAGTTGTTGAGTTTTATGACTGAAGTTGTTCTAAGGATAGAACCTCTATCTGCCTCAAAAACAAAGGTGTTTGAAATGCCCAAACACCCCTTGAGCCGCAAATGGGACTCGAACCCATGACCTTTTCGTTACGAATGAAATGCTCTACCGACTGAGCTATAGCGGCATGCCGACGCCAGAGTGCTCTGCCGTCCGTGCAAAATTAATCATTTAGTTTGAATTATGCAATTTTGAACTCTTTGTTCTAAAATTGTACTTAACTTTACAAGTAAACTTTACAACTAAGATGCAATCCTGTTAACTGCATATTCACTTTCATGAGCTCTTAGCGTAGCAAGTCGGGGCGCAACCGCTTGGTGCGTTCCAATGCCTGCTCATACTTCCACTCGGCAATCTTCGCTTCGTGACCCGATAGGAGTATATCCGGAACTTTCCAGCCGTTATAGTCTGCCGGACGCGAATAGACCGGAGGTGCCAGCAGGTTATCCTGAAACGAGTCGGAGAGTGCCGACTGCTCATCGCCGATTACACCCGGGATAAGACGAACCACGGCATCGGCGATTACAGCTGCCGGCAACTCACCGCCGGTAAGCACATAGTCACCTATCGAAATCTCCTTGGTTATGAGATGCTCGCGCACGCGCCAGTCAATACCCTTGTAATGCCCGCACAGAATAATTATATTGTTGAGCAATGAGAGGGAGTTTGCCATGGGCTGATTAAACGTCTCCCCGTCGGGCGACGTGAATATCACCTCGTCATAATCGCGTTCCTTCTTAAGAGCCGAAATACAGGCATCAATCGGCTGAATGGTCATTACCATACCGGCTTCTCCGCCAAACGGATAGTCGTCAACCTTGCGATGCTTGTTGGTGGTATAGTCCCGCAGGTTATGCACCGCAATTTCCGCCAAACCCTTATCCTGCGCCCGTTTCAGAATGGAGCAGTTGAAAAAGGGCTCGAGCATTTCGGGCATTACCGTAATCAAATCTATTCTCATCAGTCTTGATTTATAGAATCAGCACGGAGAGGTTTTATCTTTCCGCCCCGTGCCGATTATTCTTCCATTTTATGCTTTGGCATACATTCTCTCCTTGGCAGCAGCAACCTTCTCATCCACGATATAATCATCGTAGTCCATCATCTTGTCAATGATTCCGTTGGGAGTCAACTCAATGATGCGGTTGCAGACTGTCTGGATAAACTCGTGGTCATGACTCGACATCAGGATTACACCCTTGAAGTTCTGGAGTGTGTTGTTAAAGGCCTGAATCGATTCGAGGTCAAGGTGGTTGGTGGGTGAATCGAGCACAAGTGTATTGGCGTCGGTAAGCATCATGCGTGCAATCATACAACGTATCTTCTCACCTCCCGACAGCACACTTGCCTTCTTAAGCACCTCTTCGCCCGAGAAAAGCATCTTGCCGAGGAAACCCTTAAGGTATATTTCGGAAGAGTCCGAGCTATACTGGCACAGCCAGTCAACCAGATTAAGATCCGACTCAAAGAACGAGCTGTTGTCGAGCGGCAGGTAGGCGTGGGTAATGGTCTGTCCCCAGTCATACTCGCCGGCATCTGCCTTGCGCTTGCCGTTGATGATTTCGAAGAGAGCGGTCATGGCACGCGGGTCGCGGCTCAGGAACGCCACCTTGTCCCCCTTTTCAATCTGGAAGTTTACATCCTTGAACAGAACCTCGCCGTCAACACTGGCGCTGAGACCCTTGACTTCAAGAATCTTGTTACCCACTTCGCGGCTGGGGGTAAAGATAATTCCGGGATAGCGACGCGATGAGGGCTGAATCTCCTCCACGTTAAGCTTCTCGAGCATCTTCTTGCGGCTGGTGGTCTGTTTGCTCTTTGCCACGTTGGCCGAGAAGCGCTGGATAAATTCAAGGAGCTCCTTGCGTTTCTCCTCAGCCTTCTTGTTGGCGGCCTGCTGCTGACGCAGGGCAAGCTGCGACGACTGGTACCAGAAATCGTAGTTACCGGCAAATATATTAATCTTGTTGAAGTCGATATCAAGAGTGTGGGTGCTGACAGCGTTGAGGAAGTGACGGTCGTGACTCACCACAAGCACGGTGTTCTCAAAGTTGGCGAGGTAGTTTTCGAGCCAGGTCACAGTCTCGAGGTCAAGGTCATTGGTAGGCTCATCGAGCAGCAGGTTGTCGGGGTTACCGAACAGAGCCTTGGCAAGAAGCACACGCACCTTCTCGTTGGCACTCATATCCTTCATAAGCATATAGTGGCGGTCCTCCTTAATTCCGAGACCGCTGAGCAGGGCTGCTGCATCGCTCTCTGCATTCCACCCTTCAAGCTCGGCAAACTTCTCTTCGAGTTCGGCTGCCTTGATACCATCTTCGTCCGAGAAATCCTCCTTGGCATAGATTGCATCTTTCTGCTGCATAATATCCCACAGCACGCTGTGACCGCGGAGCACTGTCTCGATTACGGTGCACTCGTCGTAGGCAAAGTGGTCCTGCGACAACACAGACAGGCGCTCGCCGGGACCAAAGGTAACACTACCCATTGTCGGGGAGAGTTCCCCCGAAAGTATTTTCATCAAAGTTGACTTTCCGGCACCGTTGGCTCCGATTATACCGTAACAGTTACCACGGTTAAAAGTCAGGTTTACATCCTGGAAAAGCACACGCTTTCCAAACTGCATGCAAAGATTGTTAGTCTGAATCATTTATCTTAATTTCCTTTAATTCAATTTGTAATTTCTATCTGCGACACTCGGGCACCTGCACATTGTGGGCGTTGAATATTCGACGCGCCCCACGCTCAAACAGCTCAAAATGCCCCTTCTCGGCGGCCGGTATCGAGTCCGGCATCCACGACGGTATTACCCTGAAGTTGCGATTGCCGTTTGGCTTAGCAGCATACACAGTGTTATAGGTAGCATTCTTGAAGCGGGCCACACCGTTGCCGTCGCGCCCTACCGTGACATTCACTATAGCACCGCCACGGGTGTCGCCGGTCTTCATATTCGAAATGAAGTTACCAAGCGAATACACCACCAGCACATCCTTACCCTCACGTTCGTTGCGAATCACCTGCATCGGCTGCACCACATGCGGATGCCCACCTATAATAAGGTCGGCACCGTTGTCGGCAATAAATTTTGCCAGTCGCTCCTGATTGCCGTTCTGCAATAAAACGTATTCCACACCCCAATGTATCGTCACCACCAGTATTTCGGCCCCAGCATCGCGAGTACGCTTCATCTCGTCGGCAATTCTCGCGCGGTCTATGAGCGATATTTCAGCTCCCTGTTTCGGTTCGATTCCGTTGGTGCCATAGGTATAGTTGAGAAAACCGAATTTTATACCCTTTATATTCTTTATAAACGGTACGAGCCGACTCCGCTCCGCGGCATCATGATATGTGCCGATATGGTCCACACCCAACGAATCGAGAGCTGTCAGCGTGCGACGTGCCGCACGGTCCCCCCGGTCCAGACAATGGTTGTTGGCGGTAAGAAACATGTCAAACCCCGCATCCTTAAGAGCCACGGCATATGAATCGGGTGCCGAAAAGCACGGATAACCGGAGTAGGTGGGACCGCCACCCAATGGGACCTCGAGGTTTACCACTGCATAATCGGCCTGCCTAACAGTCGGGGCTATCATCCCGAAACAGTCGGTGTAGTCATAACCTTTGCCACCTCCCAACTGCAGGGCGCGGTCCAGCTGCGCCTGGTGCTGCATGGCATCGCCGGCAAACAGCAACTCCACATCCTGCGGTGCATCGGCCATGACCGATGTGCCGCACACCATGGAGAGTATGGTAAATAACAGTTGCGAAATATTCATGACCATTCTGGGTTTGGTGCCTGGCCTGCTTCGTGCCGATACACTCTTGGTTTTATATGCTTTGTTATATCTCAAAGAGTGTCCGGACCAAAATCCGGACACTCTCCTAACCTATTCATTATATATTCTCACCCCGGTAAAGAGGGAGATATTCTCTTATTTTATTATCTGGCGGCTAAACGAGAAGTACACCTTAGCCTTGTTCAGATTAAGCTCGGTCATGGTGGGACGCCCTATGTAGGGTGCACATCTCACCACATACGATACTGCCGAATAAGTATAAGGATCTGTTTCGGTCTCGGTGCCTATCACTACCGGTACAAGCACAAACTCTTCGTCCTCATTCTTGATTGAACCCTGTTTCTTGATTAGTTCAATCATATAGTCGCGCATTCCGGAGAATACATACCGCTCGTTGGTGCTGTCGTAAGCGGCATAGAACGATGTCTTACCGTCGGGTATCTTGTTCTGTGCAAAGAAGCTGTCAACCTCATTCTTCTTAACCATGAGCAGATAGGGGGCGGCTTCGATTCCGTAGTCGTTTTTAACAACCTTGGCAGGTATTTCAAACGCCATGCTTGACACCACCGACAGGCGAGTAAGCTTATCCTTGTACATATCTATAATGTCACGCACCGGGAAGCGGAAGTTTACACGATATCCGCCGGGGGTGGTGATAATGGTCTTGCCTGCGTCTGCCATCCCTTTCAGCTTATCCGATACGCGGTATAAAATACGGTTGGACGAGAGCACTTCGGGTTGCGATGCAAACAGACATACCGAGTCGCGATGTATCTGCGGCACCTTGATATATTCGTCGCTACCCTCCTTCTTCTGGCTCACCATGCGGGTATAATGCCAATAGAGATAGAACCTTGTGCTCGAGATCATCCCGACACATCCGTTACCGAAGTTCTGCTCCACATAGACACCATGAAACTTCTTCTCAAAGTTCGCGGGCCAGGCAAAGATACTCTTCACCTTGTTTTCGTCGCGATATGCCTTAAACACATCCTTGGCCATATGCTGCGGCATCATTACCGGGATGTTGATGTAGCTCGACAGGTTAAACAGTGAGTCCCCCACCGACAGAGCAGACAGCGTGTAGCTGCGCGAACCTAGCAGAGTGGAGCTGTCATAATACCCGGACGGATTAAAGTTGCTCTTTATATCCTTGGGCAACGTCTTGCTGAGATAATAAACCTTAAGCTGCTGTGGAGTCAGCGAGTCGCCGGTGAGCGCACCGCGAGGCACCGACAGCACACAGCGCATGGAGTCCACATCTGCCACCGAGATTGAGTCGGGAACATTCATTTTGGTGGAGCACATCAGCTGACTCACAAACGAGCACTCCAGGCTACCGTATTCGGGCACATTGAGACGTCCAAGCAACTTTGCCGACGAACGTCCGTCAAACTCCTCCTGGTAATCAGACTTTGCATCAAAGTTAAGCTTAACCTGAAGGTTGCCGACAGTCTCACCGTTAACAAGCGTGTCGGTGATAATCTCAACTTCGTTCTGCACCAGCGAGCTTCCTACAGGGCTTACGGCATCGTCGCAAGAACCTAAAAATGCTATCGACACTACTGCGCCAAGCGTTTTGATAATGTTTGCTGTTTTCATAAATTGCGAAAGCAACGTGTGTTAATTGTTGAAAGAAGATACTCTCTTCGGTGGCTGTCCACGCCTGCTTCAGAACTCACCTCTTATGACAGAAGCGACTGATACAGTTCGTGATACTTATCCTGATTATCCTCCTCGGGATTTAATTTTAGTACCGGTATGCCGCGCGACTCTGCAAATGCCACAAGTTCTGGGTCGGCCTCACGGTTATTGAACACCACAGCGTCCGAGTTGGCTATGCCAAGCTTATGCATCAACTGCACGCTGGGGGTTTCGTCCATAAATTCTCCGATAATCTCAGGCCCGAATCCGTCCTCGGCAAGCTTGCGCATCATCTCAGCATCAATCGGTGCTGTTTCTGCCTCATCAAGCACTGAATACACAATCTTTGTGCCGGCAAACGAAACACCGTCCGAAAAGACATGCTTCACATACATCGGCACAAAAGATGCCAACCACCCCGAAGTGTGGAGGATATCCGGCTCCCAACGAAGCTTGCGTGCTGTGTCCACAGTGCCACGCGAGAAGAAAATGGCTCTCTCGTCGTTATCGGCACGGTCGGAACCTATCGGATCGACATCGCTGTCGAGTTTCTGGAAATAATCGTCGTTGTCGATAAAGTAAACCTGTATGCGGCTAGGCTGCATCGACGCCACCTTGATAATCAGCGGATGGTCCGCATCATTGATAGGTATATTGATGCCGCTGAGGCGTATCACCTCATGCAGCTGATTGCGTCTCTCGTTGATGGTGCCAAAGTTGGGCATAAATGTCCTTACCTCATACTTCTTGCCGTTCATCGCCGTGGGGAGCGCATTCCCCAGACGGGCGTTCTCACTCGCAGGAAGATAGGGTGTAATCTCCGGAGAAACGAATAAAATTCTTTGCTTTGCCATATTTATAATCTATCAATCCACAAAATTAGTAAAAAAATCCGATATTTACCCTATATAACCCCCATTCACCCCCATTAACTACTCTTAAATTATGTGAATTGGGATATTTTATTGCTATTTGCAAAGAATTGATTAAATTTGCAGATTGAAACGATTGAGGATGTTGAGGTTATCCACCTTCCGGTGGATGCTCTGAGCCCGCAGTTGCTGTGATGGCTCCCGCAACACTCCTGCATTCCTATTTACAATATGTTAGTAATCAGAAAAATAACAGAGCTCTTAGGCTTTATTGAGCAACGTCGGGACAAGGGTCTCTCCATCGGATTCGTACCAACCATGGGGGCGCTCCACGACGGACACATCTCTCTTATGGAGCAGGCTGTGGCACAGAACGATGTGACCGTGGCCTCGGTTTTCGTAAACCCCACCCAATTTAACAACCCCGATGACCTCGCTTCCTACCCCCGCACCGAGGAGGAAGACTTCATGCGTCTCGAGCAGAGCGGTGTCACCGCAGTGTTTGCGCCGTCGGTCGACGAAATGTACCCCGGCGGTCCCGATGCCCAGCCCAGACACGAATTTGAACTCGGCACTGCCGCCGAAGTCATGGAGGGTAAATTCCGACCCGGTCACTTCCAAGGGGTGGCGCAGGTGGTGAGCCTCCTGTTCCGCTTGGTTAATCCGGACCGTGCATACTTCGGTGAAAAAGATTTCCAGCAGATTGCCGTGATTCGCAACATGGTCGATACCGAAGGGTTTAACGTCGAGATTGTGTCATGCCCCATCAAGCGCGCCGACGACGGACTGGCGCTCTCAAGCCGCAACGCACTCCTCACACCCGAGCAGCGTGCCGTGGCTCCCGAAATTCACGCCGCACTACAATACTCGCTCGAGTACTCACGCGACCACTCCGTGCAGGCTACCCACGACACCGTCGTGGAGCGCATCGACGCCGTGCCGCACATGCAGGTGGAATATTTCGAAATTGTTGACGGTCGCACCCTCCTCCCCGTTACCGACTGGGACCAGAGCGACTATATCGTGGGTTGCATCACCGTATATTGCGGCAAGGTACGACTCATCGACAACATCACCTACCGAAAATAATTTTCTACAGAAAAGATAACTACGATGCTTATTGAGATGATGAAATCGAAGATTCACCGCGTCACAGTGACCGAGGCGAATCTCAACTACATAGGAAGCATTACGATCGACTCCCTGCTGCTAAAAGCATCCGGCATCCTCCCGGGGCAGAGAGTATATATCGTGAACAACAACAATGGCGAACGCTTTGACACTTACGTGATTGAAGGGGAACCAGGCAGCGGCGTAATCTGCCTTAACGGGGCGGCTGCTCGCAAGGCGCAGCCCGGCGACATTGTCATTATCATGACCTACGCCCTCTGCACCCCCGAGGAGGCTGAAACACTCCAGCCCACCGTAATTTTCCCCGACACCGCCACCAACAAACTTTAACAAAAGATACTCCAAGATATGTTCAACTCCCTATCGGAACGTCTTGAACGTTCGTTTAAAATCCTTAAGGGTGAAGGACGAATCACCGAAATCAACGTGGCTGAAACACTCAAGGATGTGCGCCGCGCACTCCTCGACGCCGACGTTAACTACAAGGTGGCAAAGACCTTTACCGACACCGTAAAACAGAAAGCCCTCGGTCAGAACGTTATCAACGCTCTCCGCCCCAAGGAACTGATGGTAAAGATTGTACACGATGAGTTAGCCACTCTCATGGGTGGCGACGAGGCTCCCCTCAACCTCTCGGGCAATCCCACTGTAATCCTTATGGCAGGTCTGCAGGGTGCGGGTAAAACCACATTTACCGGCAAGCTTGCCAAGAAGCTGAAATCAACCAAAGCCAAGCGCCCCCTACTTGTGGGTGCCGACGTTTATCGCCCTGCGGCTCGCGAACAGCTCCGTGTTCTTGCCCAGAGCATCGATGTCCCCGTATATACCGAGGAGGAGAGCAAGGACCCCGTGCAGATTGCACTCAACGCCATCGCCGAGGCTAAGGCAAAGCATTATGACCTCGTGATTGTCGACACCGCCGGTCGTCTGGCTGTCGACGAGGAGATGATGGACGAAATCGAACGCATCAAGAATGCCGTTAAGCCGCAGGAAATCCTGTTCGTGGTTGACTCAATGACCGGTCAGGATGCCGTGAACACTGCCAAGGCGTTTAACGACCGCCTCGACTTTGACGGCGTCGTGCTCACCAAGCTCGACGGTGACACCCGCGGTGGTGCCGCTCTCTCCATCCGCTCGGTGGTAAACAAGCCTATCAAGTTTGTGGGTACAGGCGAAAAACTTGAAGATATCCAGGAGTTCAACCCCGAAGGTATGGCAAACCGTATCCTCGGCATGG
>QLIP01107139.1_pt1 | contig 18162 bp, 16 predicted proteins | sample 1769771 | NCBI WGS metagenome assembly QLIP01 (sample SAMN09428762, study PRJNA476227) | Gut metagenome, whole genome shotgun sequencing project. | isolation source: cecum | host: Rhizomys sinensis | place: China: Jinsha town of Minqing, Fujian Province | collected 2013-09-23
GAGACAATCGTTTTAAACTTTCCAAAAATCCGTTGAGAATTTTAGGTATCTTTTTTTTGTTTTTTTATAATTAATTTATTAATTTTGTAGATAATAAATTGTCTGAAAACTAGAAACATATAATCTGATTAAATTTCTAAAAAAAAAGTTGTATGAAAAAATATGTAAATATAATATTGATATCATTGTTTGGGTTGTTATTCACAACTTGTAATCAAAATATCGGTGGAGAGGATATTCAAGAAATAGGTATCAAGAAAGATATATTTATAGACATTCCTGACACAGCAAAGTCAATTAATATGTCTAAAGCATTAATTGTGGCTCAAAACTTTAATCAGTTAAATACCACTCGTTCTGTATCCGAAGTTAAGAAAATTGATAAGATTGAAATTTACAAAAATAGCAAGAACGAGAGTCTGTTTTATATAATTAATTATATGGGACATAACGGATTTGTGTTGATTTCTGCAACAAAACACACAAGTCCTATATTGGCATATAGTGATACTGGGTCTTTTACGTTGGATTCTTTAAAGAGGACAGGTTTGGAACTTTGGATTAACGGTATTGAACATGAAATTGGGAATGCTCGCAAAGATACCACTTCTATAGTTCATCATGCCGTAGAATGGTCTAGATTGTTAACACATAAGGTATCCCTATCGCAAACAAGAGCCTATGATTATATATCAGAAGAGGATCAAAGTTATATTGAAAATTGTATAAGTGAATGGCAGAATGAAGGATATACAGTCTACCGAGTAAAAGATGTAGAATTAGGAAGTATGTCAAGCATTCCATCAGCGTTAGATCAAGCAATTCTTGAACTAAAAAATAATCCACAGGAATCTACATTTGGTCGCCCGTTATATATGGATTCGTATATACTGGAAAAAACGGAGATATACAATACATTAATAAGACCATTAATAAAAACAAAATGGGATCAGGGATGGCCATATAATAAGTGTTTGAGTAATGTATTTGCTCCACTTGGATGTACTACTGTTGCTGTAGGACAAATATTGAATTATTATGCTAATATATCATCTTTTGATTTTAATAAAATAAATAATCCTCAGTTGGATGGTTTTTGGGAATGTTCTTCATTTTTGACATCTGTTGGCCGTATTCTGCAGATAGACTATGATCATGGGGATTACAATGCTTCATTGGGAGATATTTTAAATGCTTTTAATTATTATAATTATTCCTATTCAGTTGATGTACAGGGAAAGCTTAGTGACATAGAAAGTTGTGTGAGCAATGGATATCCAATATTAATGACAGGATATAATTCTTCAGATGTGGGTCATGCTTGGGTATGTGATGGGTACGGACGATCGGAAGGAGATGTCCATTATAAAGTCGTAGTGCCAATGGGAATGCCAATCGACATAGATGGTGTTTTCTTAGATTATGCAACCTATACACAGACCTATCCTAAGATTCACTCTGTGCATTATAACTGGGGGTGGGGAGGCGATAATGATGGTTATTTTTATCTCAAAGGTGTCTTTTTAGGGGCAGAGCAAGCGGATTTTAATCGAAATAGAAAGCAAATAATGAGTATAAAACCGAAGAATTAATATGGTGGTATTCAAAAACTTCTGTTTTGTGTAAAAAAATATAGAGATGTTTGACTTTATTTTTGTAATAATTGAAGTTGCTTATTGAAATAAAGGTGAACTTTATTATTTTATAAATCTTTGAGTTTTTTTTTAAGTTGTTGTTCCCCCTCTCATCGGAATAAACCGAAATATTGCGATCTCTTGGAGTGAATAAATCAGCTTAAAGTTTAACGCAATTCTTCATAAATAGTAGGTTTAAACAACTTCTATATTAATATACAAAGAAGATGTTTGATATTCACAAATACATTGAGATAACTTATATTTGTTTATTATGAGAAGAGTTAAATTGGTAATGATGATGTTGCTGTTAGTTGCTGGTGCAATTAGCGCGCAGGAGAGTGTTCCGTCAGGATTTTTTGTTGAATTGTTAGGTGGATTTAATAAAATCATAAATGAGAGTAAATTAGTTTTAGGTGACGATGCTTTGCAACCATTAACTTCTTATGCTGAAATAAATAGGGCAGCGGTTAAGGATAAACTGTATATTGTACCATCAATAGGGTACACAATCAATGATAAGGTAAATGTGGGCTTTAGGTTGTCGTACTCTTTGGGAGAAAAGAGCTTGTATAATTGGACTGGTATTCCTCAAAAGTATACCAGTGCTTCGTTGTTTTCGCAATATAAGTTTATTCGATATGGTAAAATTTCGTTTTTCTCTGAGTTTGCTGCTTCGTTGGATTATAATGTCGGGGCAAAGTCAGATGATGACACCTCTATATATGATCCGTTTATGCCGGAATTCTATAAAGGTAATGTATATCGTTTAGGAGCATCGGTTGGCGCGTCATTGCAACTCACCAATCACGTCAGCTTTCAATTAGAATATATGAATCTAAGCCTGATGGGCGGTCCCGGCCGTGAGAATTATAGGTCCGGAAAAAATGTGTATGGAAATGAGTGGTTATTGCTCGATTTTGGAAAACGTACGCTTCGTGGTGGTATACGTTACCAATTCTAAACATCATCAAAGGTTGAAAATTTGCACGAGTAGGATATTGATATGAATCGAAGCCAAAACAACCAATACCTTCAAATAACTTTGTTGTTGATTATTGTAATTTTTTCAGTTTTATCTGTAAAAGCAGAATCTAAGATTAATGATGACACAATCAAAGTAAAAATACTTGAGGATTTTGAGGTTGTTGGATATAGAAATCAGTCAATTGCCCTCTCTTCTAAATATATAGGAGCTATTAGTATTCCCTATCTTTCTATTGTGCGAACTCCGGTGGTGCTGGGGGAGAGCGATGTTATCAAAACATTGCAAATGGAACCCGGAGTATCATCCGGAGTAGAGGGTTTTGCCGGACTATATGTGCATGGGGGTGACTCGGATGAAAATCAATATTCAATTAGCAATGTTCCGTTGTATCAAGTTGGACATTTGGGCGGACTGTTTTCAGCATTCAATACACATACAATAAAAAGTGTAGATTTTTATAAAACAACGTTTCCGTCTCGTTATGATGGACGTTTATCATCGTATGTCGATATTCTTACGCGCGATGGGGATGCTAATCATTACCATGGCTCGTTTACATTGGGAGTGACGGCGGGTTCGCTCTATCTTGATGGTCCAATTTATAAAGAGCGTACAAGTTTTTCGCTTGGTATACGAAAATCTTGGATTGATCTTTTATTGCGTCCTGCTCTTAATTATTATAATAGTAGGATTCTTTATAGTAACAGTAATTATTTCGATTATGGTTTTGTGGATATGAATTGCAAGATTGTTCATAGGTTTAATTCGCAGAGCCGTGTTTATGTCGAAACATATTTTGGGAACGATAGGATAGCTGTTTCGCATGGCGATGAAGCAAAAGACTCTAAACAAGAAATAGAAAATCATGTTCAGGCCAATCTTTCTTGGGGCAATTTAATGGTTGCAACTGGATGGGAACATGAATATGATAAGTCGTTTCAACAACGCGTTTCATTGTCATATTTAAAATATGGGTCATATCTTACACATGAATCGGATAAGAAGGTTATTGAATATACAATGAGTGGGGTTGGTGGATCAAAACAAGTGAGAACCTCTAATATAAATAACATAGTTAAGACCGACAATTCAATTAAAGATATCTGTTTGTCAACAGACTTTGTAAGGAAATCTGATCGCAGCACAATGCGTTTCGGGTTTTCAGGAATTATGCGACATTTCCTTCCTTATACCGAAAAAAGAGAAAAATATGAATCATTGAAGATTGAGGAGAAAGATTCAGTGCTGTTTGATGGGGCACTTTCTGTTGCGAGAACGGATTCAACGGAAGCAAAAAATGGAATTGAAACTCATTTATATTTAGAGAATGAGCTTCAGTTATCAAAAAAATTACTGATCAACTTGGGAATTAATCTTTCGGGATTTGTATTGAACAAACACAAAACAGGCGCTATCTCCCCTCGATTTTCTTTAAATTATCGCCCCTATGAAGTTTTGTCGTTAAAGTGTGGCTATAGTCGTACGGCACAGTATGTGCATCAATTAACGCAATCATTGCTCTCATTACCTACCGATCAATGGTTGCCAATCAACGAAACCCAGAAGCCTGTCACGGCCGATAAGATAGCATTGGGAGGATATGGTAGTGTATCGGATGGCATGACATTCTCTGTCGAAGCTTATATGAAGTGGATGCATAATTTAATAGATTATGTTGATGAGGTTTATCTACTTCCGCCTTTCCAACAGACCAAAGATGCAACTGCCGTGGGAAGTGGGCGAGCCAAAGGTGTAGACTTCAAGCTAACTCGAGAGGTCGGAAAACTTACGGGGCATCTTGCGTATTCGCTTCTCTGGGCCGATCGCCTCTTTGCGGCAAAAAATTACGGTAAACGTTTTCCTTCTCGATTTGACAATCGACATAAGATAAATCTCTTTCTTATGTATAATATGTCGAAAACGTGGGAATTTTCAACGACATGGACGGGCATCTCGGGTAATATGATTTCGTTGCCATTTCAGAGTACCGATATTCCTGGGGGGACCGGTGAAATAAAAGAATCAATCAATAATTACCGTTTACCATTCTATCATCGTATGGACTTGAGTATAACAGGCCATTTTGAAATAGGAGATCTGAATTTAGGAATCTATAATGTCTATAATAAAATGAATGTGGTCGGAATTATTAAGAGTGGAACGATTCAAGATCAAAAATATAAAAAGATAACGTTATTCCCAATTATACCGTCGTTGTCTTATACTTACAATTTCTGATAGGAAAGCATCTTATTGAGAATAAGACTCATCATTATCCTCAAATTTCTTAAGTTTTAATAGAGATGAGAAGGGGTGCCCTCACGGGCACCCCTTCTGCGATTCCACTATAAACTATATCTAACTAAACTTTCAACATTCAAGCTTTCTCACGAAACCTTGAACATCTATCCATATTGCTTTGTACTATTAGAACGCATGGTTCAAATGATAGTTGTTTGATTTATTAGAGTTTGATTTTACTTAACACTCCTTAACGCTTGCAATATGAATTGTTGAGCATTTAACAATTAGCTCGCAAAAATTTGGCAAAATGCTCATCTTAAATGTGAATTTGATGCGGGATTCATGGCTATGCATTGAAAAAGACAGTAATCGCTTTTTTGATTTATATCAAATTTTTTTAGCCGTTGTTCGATTAATTTTGCAGTCGGAATTTAAACTTAATGATCAATATGCAAAATAATACGAACATTGCTCAATCGAGACCACATTATGAAATTTTGGATGGTTTGCGAGGCGTAGCAGCTTTAATGGTGCTGTGGTATCATTTCTTTGAGGGGTTTGCAAAATCACCTGTGACACAGATTGTGAACCATGGCTATCTGAGTGTGGATTTTTTCTTCATCCTTTCGGGATTTGTGATTGGATATGCTTATGATTCGCGCTGGGAGAAGGGGATGACAGCGCGCGAGTTTATGCGACGCCGACTTATTAGACTTCATCCAATGCTTGTGGTGGGTGTCGTGTTGGGTGTTATTGCCTTCTTTCTTCAGGGGGCGGTGCAATGGGACGGCACTAAAGTTGCTGTAACTTCGGTTGCAGTTGGCGCTATATTGAATCTGTTTATGATACCTGTTATGCCGGGAAGTCGTTTTGAAATTCGAGGAAACGGCGAGATGTTCCCCATTAACGGACCCAATTGGTCGCTCTTTTTTGAATATATCGGCAGCCTGCTTTATGCATTTTTTGTTCGTAGATTGTCAACGCGCAATTTGGCGATAATGACCTCGCTCTTGGGTGCAGGATTGGCATATTTCGCTATTTCAAATATGTCGGGTTATGGGCATATAGGTGTGGGATGGACCTTGGCCGATAATAATTTGTTGGGTGGATCGCTGCGTATGATGTTCTCCTTCTCGATGGGATTGTTGTTATCGCGCATTTTTAAGCCTGTTAAGATTCATAATGCGTTTCTGATTTGCAGTATCGGTGTAATTGTGCTTGTGGCGATGCCGTTTGTTGGTAGCCCTGATAGTCTGTGGCAAAATGCTCTATATGATACGGTTTGCATATTGTTGCTATTTCCTATGTTGGTATGGATAGGGGCTTCGGGTGTGCATAGAGGTAAGCAATCAGAGAAAGTGTGTAATTTCTTAGGACGTCTTTCATATCCGTTATATGCTGTACATTATCCGTCGCTTTATCTCTTTTTTGCGTGGATCTGGGCAGAAGGATTTGCGGTTGCCGATGTTTGGTGGATGTGTATACCAATCTTTGCATTCAATATCGGCTTGGCATATCTATTGTTGAAATATTACGATGAACCGGTGCGTCGCCGATTGTCGGCTAAATATCTAAAAAAGTGATTAGCGTCCTCTGAGACGGCTTAGGGTAGATTGATTGATGCCGAGGTATGAAGCGATGAATCCGAGGTTGGCACGACGGCACACTTCAGGAAATTGTTTCTGAAAGGCTTCGTAGCGTTGAGCGGCAGGGAGTGTGAGACGCTCTTTGTGCGATTGATGAATTCTTCTATATTCATCCTGATGGATGACACTCCACCAATTAGTGAAGTCGATGTGAGTATGAATAAGGTTTTTGAGATCGGGGATTGATATCGCATATGCTTCGACCGGCTCGAGAGCCTGCACGAACTCTTCGCTTATACGGCCGTAATATAATTCATCCATGCTGAACACGATTGCGCCTTCGGTGGTGAATGATGTGGTATATTCCACGCCATCCACAAGCCAATAGGAGCGTGTCAGACCGGTTTCAATAAAATAAGCGTGACCACACTTCGTTCCTTCACGAACGATGAGGTCACGCTTATTGAATTTTATAGGTTTTAACAAACTAAAAAGTTTTGCCAGCGTCTGCTCGGACACCGGATATGATTCTGTGATTCGTGATGTGATATTGGGTAATATCATATTAGCCACAAGCAGCTTTTTAGTCTTTTTTGTCTTTATGATTGATAGTGACGAAGAAGGCGAAAGTTTAGCATATCGCGTTCTTCGGGCGTTTGGATGTCGTTGAGAAGACTTTCGGCTTCGGCTCTATCCATCTGTGTGTGGTCGAAGAGATAGCAAGCCAGGAGACGCGATTCGCGCACGCCGCGATCGTCCCAGAGAGCCTGGGCCAATCGACGACGTTCTGCGATGGTGTCATTTCCGTTATTTTGCGACTCTATGCGTGCTATAATCTGGCGAGATATCTCGGCCAATTGCGGCACCTGCAAGCCGAAAATCACCTTATAAGGCATTCCTGCTTTGCGGAGAGCATCGGCAACGATTCCGTTGCGATAGGCATAGAATTCCTGTTTTATTTCGCGCAACATGAAGAGTTTGGTTTGCGTGTCAACGGTGAGTAGTCGCGACCTAAACGAAGCATCTGTTCGGTATAGTTCTCCGGGTATGAAATTGTGACGTCTACAATCTCATTCTTGTCGTTATAGACCGGAGTGTAAACCGGATTTACAAAACCGCGATAGGGCGGGATATTGAGTTTCGAGTAGCGATTTAATACCTCTTTATGCAATTTCGGATCAACCTTTACTGCATAACGTTGCACCATCTCGTTGCCGGCTTTGTAGTCGCCTTCGCTCTTGATGCGCTGAATCTCGGCAAGAAGTTCGCCTGTAAGAGTGCGCATTGCATCGTAATCATTAATCTTTACGAAGGTCTTGCCATTCTTTTTAACGAGTTCTACGACATCTTTGCCACCCTTGGCGCGTTTGCGACCCTTCTCGAGAATCCAGCGAGCAATAAGTTGACGGTTACGCATATGAGCCTCCTCAACATCACAGCCCGGTTCGATGCGGTTGAGCTGAGTCATGAGTCCGTTAAGCATATACTTGTAGTATTCCGCTTTGTAAGCGCTCGGGTTGTCAAGAATGCCGATTTCAATCAATTTCGGATCGGCAAGATAGTAGAGCGCAAAGAGGTCGGCGCGAGTCTCTTCGAGAGTCGAACCATGCTCCTTTAGAGCGTCAGGATCTGTGCCAGGAAGAAGTTTGCCTGAACCGTGGCCGAGACATTCGTGCAAGTCGGTGTGGAGCATATCGGTGATATAAAGGTACTGATCCATCAACTTGCGTGTCGGCTCGTCGATAACGAACTCCTCGTTGAAGCCATTACCGCGCGAAGCCATGGCATAAGCTTCGGTGATATTCTCGATTGTAACCGATTTCGAACCATACTGAGCACGAATCCAGTTTGAGTTCGGAAGGTTGATACCGATAGCGGTTGCGGGGAAGGCGTCGCCACCCAACATTGCTGCTGTAATCACTTTTGCCGATACACCCTTCACTTCATCTTTCTTAAAGCGCTTGTCGACGGGTGAGTTATCTTCGAACCATTGAGCGTTGTTAGAGATAATCTCAGTGCGCTCGGACGATGGCTTATTCTTGAAATTAACGTAAGACTCCCAAGCACCGGTCATTCCCAGCGGGTCGCCATAGCTTTCAATGAAGCCGTTAACGAAATCTATATCCGACTTTGTATCTTTTGCCCAGAGAATAGAATACTCGTCGAAATCACGGAGTGAACCTGTAATATAGAAATCGATAAGCTTGGTGATATAAGCCTTCTGAGCATCGTTCTCCGCTACGCTCTTGGCCATATCGAGCCAGTATATAATCTCTGCGATGGCCGGACCATAGAGGCCATTCAACTTGTAGACCTGCTCCTTGATTTTGCCGTTCTCCTTTACGACGCGGGCATTAAGACCATAAGAGACGGGTGTCTGATCGGCGGGATCCTTCATCTTTGCATAGAATTCCTCAACCTCAGCCTGAGTTACGCCGGGGCCGTAAAGATTGTTGGCCGATGTAGCCACCACATCCTGCGAACTGTCTTGATTCACACGCTTAGCCATCACCGACGGATCGAAGATAACGGGCATCAGAGTCTTCTCCATCTCAGCGCGTGTCTGATGGGGAGCGAGGGGCAACTGACAATCTTTCAGCTTGCCTATCTCTGCCACCAAGAAGTCTTGCGAAAATTCGGGACGGAACTTATCGTTCGAGTAGTGGTGATGGATACCGTTTCCGAACCAAACCTGCTTAAGATACTTTTCGAAAGCCTTGAAATCTGCAGAATTGCGGTCTCCGTTATAGTTTGTGTATACCGCTTCGAGCAGCTGGCGAATCTGAAGATTGTGTGCGCCATTCTGATCCCAAAGAATATCGCGTCCCATCTGTGCGGCCTGCGACAGATAATAAAGCATCTTCTTTTGGTTGAGAGAAAGCGAAGCATATTCGGGCACCTCATATCGAAGCACCTCGATGTCGGCAAATCGGTCGACATTATAATTGAAATCCTTGTTTTCAGCAGCTTTAACACTGATTGTTACCATAGATCCAATAAGAAAAGAGGTTAAAATCTTATTCATATTAAAACAAATTTAACTGAAGTAGCATCTGCTACTTCAGTGTATTAATGAAGTTGTTTAAACTTATTATTCTACATAGAGTACCAAGCCCTTAAGGTATTCACCCTCGGGATGAGAGAAGTCTACCGGGTGGTCGGCGGGTTGCGACAACTGATGCAGAATGCGTACGCGACGTCCGGACTTTGCAGCGGCCGTAAAGACTGCCATGCGGAACATATCTTTAGTAATCGCCTGCGAGCATGAGAAGGTGAAGAGAACACCGCCGCTTTTAATCTTTTCGAAAGCCTTTGTGTTGAGCTTGCGATAACCAATTAGACCATTCTTGATTGCACCGCGGTGCTTTGCAAAAGCGGGCGGGTCGAGAATGATAAGGTCATATTTATCTTTGGGCATATCGGCCAGGAACTTGAAGGCATCTGTGTCATGTGTATGATGACGCTCGTCGTCGGGGAAGTTGAGGGCGATATTGGCATCGGTCAGCGCAACCGCCTTCGAAGAGGAGTCGACAGAATCTACAGACTTAGCGCCGCCTCGCATGGCATAGACCGAGAAGCCTCCTGTGTAGCAGAACATATTCAAAACATGACGATCGCGGGCATAACGCTCAAGGAGCGAACGGTTTTCACGTTGATCGACAAAGAAGCCTGTTTTCTGACCCTTAAGCCAGTCGATATTAAACTGCAATCCGTTTTCAATGGCGATGTTGCCGTCATAACTGCCGATGAGATATTCATTCTCCGGGTCAAGACGAGCCTTGTAAGGGAGCGTAGTGTCGCTCTTGTAATATACGTTACGGATACGCGCTTCGGGGATAAGAGTGAGAGCCTCGGCAATGGTGTGGCGAGCAAAGTGCATGCCGGCCGAGTGGGCCTGCATCACGGCTGTGTCGCCATAGATATCGATTACCAATCCCGGAAGGAAGTCGCCCTCGCCATGCACCAAACGGAAGCAGGTGTTGTCTTCGCGAATCAAACCCAAAGTCTGACGTAGGCGGAATGCAGATGTAAGACGGTTGAGGTAGAAATCCCCTTCCAACGTGTCGGTGCCAAAATCCAGGATACGCACAGCAATGCTTCCAATCTGATAATGACCAACTCCGAGCACATTGCCTTTGTTGTCCACAACGCAAACCTCATCGCCCTCTTCAATCGAATCGGGCATTGAATCGATGGCACCCGAGAAAACCCAAGGGTGACGACGCAGGAGAGAATCCTCCTTCTTCGGTTTCAGTTTAATTATGTTTTTACTCATATGTAGATTCATTTGAAAAGTCTGATAATATCCATTCCGTTGGCATAAACAAGCAGAATCAGCAGGATAGTCATACCCACCATCTGGGCACGCTCCATGAACTTCTCGCTCGGTGGGCGACGGAAGATTACTTCATAAAGGAGGAACATTACATGACCGCCATCCAATGCCGGAATGGGCAGAATGTTCATGAAAGCCAACGCCACGGAGAGGAATGCCGCAATGTTCCAGAACGCAATCCAATCCCACGACTCGGGGAAGATTGAACCGATGGCGCCAAAACCGCCAATCTGGCTTGCACCCTCTTTTGTAAAGACCATCTTCATTGACTTTACGTATGAGGTGAGCTTCTCCGTTCCCATCTCAATTCCGCGCGGAATAGATTCGAAAATATTGTAGTTAATCTCCTTTGTCTTCCAGAATTTCGACGGATCTATTTCCAATTCAACACCCATCTTTGAGTATTCCGACAATTTAACGGGGAGCGTAAGAGTGTCGGGCGTTGTTTTATTGCCACGCACCAATGTCACCATAACCGTTTTGTTGTCGTGACCGGCCAGGGCAGGTAGGAAGTCATCGAGCGATGGTGTCTTGACGCTGTCGATAGCAATAATCTCATCGCCCTCCTTGATGCCGGCTTTAGCTGCGCTTTCGCCCGGAGCCAACCTCACGATGCGGGTGGGCATTCGGTAGGTCATGAAATTAATCATGGCCGTATCGCTCTTCATCTCCTGATCGAGGTTGAAAATCAACTTCTTGGGAATGGCGATGTTAACGGTGTCCTTGCCATTGCGCAAAACCGTAACCTGCTTGGCCTGAATCATCTTCATGCGCGCCTCGCCGGGATTGTCGAGCGCTTCGCCATCTGCAGCCAACGGGATATCGCCATTCTGGAATCCGGCCTTTCGAGCCTCGCCCGAGTATGCCATACCCATATGAGCCTCGCTGAGTGGCACATACTTCTCGCCCGTGGCAAAAACCAGACCGGCATATATGACGATTGCAAGGAGGAAATTGAACAGCACACCGGCAATCATGATAAGAAGACGTTGCCAGGCGGCTTTCGAACGGAACTCATCGGGCTTGGCTGGCTGACTCATCTGTTCGGTATCCATCGATTCGTCGATCATGCCCGAAATTTTGCAATATCCGCCAAGCGGAAGCCAGCCGATACCATATTCTGTGTTTCCCCAGAACGACTTGCGTTTCTTTTCCAACTCTTCGGGCGACGACTTAAGCTTCTTTTTCTGTCCGAGTCCGCCAATGTAGTCTTTGGGTTTCCACTTGAGAAGTTCTGTCCAAGGATTGAAGAAGATATAGAACTTTTCGACCTTAACGCCAAAAATTCGGGCAAAGAAAAAATGACCGAACTCATGGATTATTACCAGAATCGCGAATGCCAGTATTAGCTGAAAAGCCTTTATGAGAAAAATTTCCATAATTAAAATTCTAAAATGTGATAAGTGTTTTGAAATAAGTGTGTTAAATAGAATAGTTGTCGAGGAGAGATGTTGCTATGGCGCGGGCTTCACTATTAGTGTCTATGAGATCTTGGAGTGAAGCAGAGGCAATGAACGGAGTCTTCTCCATAACCTCGGCCACTAACTTAGGCATATCGCAGAAAGCAATTTGACCACGAAGGAATGCCTCAACACCCTTTTCGTTAGCGGCATTTAGAATACAGGGCATATTTCCGCCCATCTTGATGGCATCGAAAGCATATGCCAACAACGGGAAGCGAACCATATCCGGTGCTTCGAACGACAGATTCTGATATTGACGCAACGAGAGCGGTTCGCGACTACTTTCGAGTCGTTCTGGATAGCTTAGTGCATAGCTGATGGGGATGTGCATATCGGGTACGCCGAGCTGAGCTTTGATCGAGCCATCATTAAACTCAACCATTGAATGAACGATCGACTGCGGATGAACCACAATCTCAATCTGATCGGGTTTGCAATCGAACAGCCATCGAGCCTCAATCATCTCGAAACCTTTGTTCATCATCGATGCCGAGTCGATAGTTACCTTTGCACCCATGCTCCAATTAGGATGGCGCAAGGCATCCTCAACTGTAACATATTTCAACTCCTCGGCAGTTTTTGTGCGGAAAGGGCCGCCGCTTGCTGTGAGAATAATCTTGCGAGCGCTGCGAGCCGTTTCGCCGGTGAGGCACTGGAAGATGGCAGAGTGCTCACTATCAACGGGCACAATCTTTGATTTCGAATTCTTCAAGAGATTAGTAATCAATTCTCCAGCCACAACAAGTGTCTCTTTGTTGGCAAGAGCGATAATCTTACCGGCTTCGATTGCACGAATGGTGGGGATAAGTCCGCTGTATCCCACCATGGCAGTTACTACGGTATCGACTTCGGGCAATGCGGCAGCCTCGGCTATAGCTTCGGCACCGGCTTCAACCTCGATAGGTAAACCGGAAAGGTTCTCCTGTACATATGGAAGGAGTTCCGGATCGGCGATTACAACACGACGTGGCAGGAACTTACGTGCCTGTTCGCACAGCAACTTCCAATTTCGACGCGCCGTGATTACATATGCTCTGAAAAGCGAGGGAAATTCCTCGATGATATCAAGCGTTTGTGTACCGATACTACCGGTGCTTCCAAGTATTGCGATATTTTTTACGTTTTCCATTTAGTTCAAATTATCTTCCCCGCGGAGCCTCGAATGGGGCATCCTTTTCAATTGCGGAGCTTATGTTTCCTATATATTCGAATGGGATTACGGGAAGGGCGTTGTGCCACATCGAGACGTAAACCAATCTATGTCCTTTAGAGTCGCTTTTGGGCGAGAGAGCAATTACCTGATTGCCTGTTAAGATGTCGCCGTTTGCGACGACAGGCGAGCCAAGACCTGCAATTTTACTAACGAAACCCTTCGAGTGCTGAATTATAGCTACATAACCGTTTTCGGCCACCGAGTAATAGAGTGCTAAAACCGTACCGTCGGCCGGCGCACGAATCGGTTCGTCGGGCGGGAGAATCACCGTACCCTTGTTGCTATTGCGCGAGGCATTGGTGAAGATGCTGCCGTCGGCGATGGGCGAAAACATAATACCATCGGCCGCCAACGGCGCCAATACTGAAATATTAAAGCGTTCGCGCTCCTCCATCATCTTAACGAAACTCGATTCAGCCGACGAGGCCGTGATAAGGGAATCGGACGAAAGATTGCGTGAGTTTATAGCAACTCCCGCCGAGTCGCTTGGGGTGCGGTCAACATCCATCGCCTTGAAATAAGAATCAAAATATGCCTGGTTTTGCTGGTATACAGCCAGAACCGAATCCAATCGCATCAGATTCTCCTCTGTGGCGGAGCGTTGCGACTGCTTCATGTAGCCCGGCAGAAGAGTGCGAAGGGGAGTAACCATGATAATTGCGCCTGAAATAATGAGTAGAATCACGAATGCCACGATGCTCGAAAAAATGAGTGTGACACGTGTGAACGAAAGGTCGGCAATGGTTTCGAGCCGCGATTCATTCTCCACTTTAATTCTATATTTTGGGCGTAGCTTCATTATTAATGAAGATGTTTAGTCAACTTAAATGCGAAGTTAACTAAAAATCGCGGAATATTAAAATTTTATGGTCTTACAACGATAAAAACCGAGTAAAATGAATGGAAAAACAAACAAAAAAATCAATTCGGATGTTGATATATTGAAGTTGTTTAAATTTATTCACAAATCTTAAAAGGATATTGCTATCAGATAGATTTAAATGACAAAAATAAAAAAGAAAAACAAAGAGAATAATATAAACCTCTATTCTTAAATTTTTTATTATGAAAGCAAAGAATCTTTACTACGCAATGGCGGTTTGTGCGGGAGCAGCAGTAGCTCTTCCGGCAAGCGCACAGGATGTTTTCGTAGATGAGGCAACAACAGTTACCGAATTCACCTGCGATAACTCCACACATTATTTTACCAATTGGCGTAACAATTGGTTTATTCAGCTTGAGTCTGGCGTCAACCAGCCGTTCGTAGAGCGCGGTTATTACAAGACACCGGGCGACAACGTGAACAAGTCGAAGATGACACTTACCTACGGTGTTGGTGTAGGTCGTTGGGCATCTCCGTTCGTAGGTTTCCGTATCCGTGCCAATGGCGGAGCAATGCACTGGAACGCCCCTGGCATCGATGATAAGACTGATGGATGGACACGCGCAAAACATGCCAACCTCCAGGCTGAGGTAATGTGGGATATGTTTAACTCACTTGGTGGAGTAAACGATAACCGCGTCTTCTCAATCATTCCATTTGCTGGTCTTGGTGGCGATGCAATGTGGGACTACCGCGATGCAAAGGGTAATCCTGCGTCAGCCACAAATATCGTCAACCGTCATGGTGACGTCAAAAAAGTACAGTGGACACTGCCTGTATCTGCAGGTCTTCAGTTCCGCTTCCGCCTAAGCGAGTATGTAGATTTCTTTGCTGAAGCCAGAGCTTCATTCTATGGCGACAACTGGAACAATTTTGCACAGGGTGAGTCGATCGATGCTAACGTAGCTGCAGTTGGTGGTTTCAACATCAACATCGGCGGTCGTGAATTTAACAGCTACAACGAGTGCAACACCGCATCTCAGATTGCAGCTCTTAACGGACAGGTTAACGACCTTCGCGCACAGCTTCTTGCAGCCGGTGCAGAGGTAGCAGCGCTTGCATCACAGCTTCCGTGCCCCGAGCAGAAGCCCGTCGTAGCAGCCGCTCCGCAGACTCCGTTGATGGCAACCGTACGCTTCACCATCAATTCAGACAAGATTATGCCCACCGAGCAGGTGAACATCTTCAACATGGCTGAATGGATGAAAGCCAACCCGACTCAGAAGGTTGTTGTAACAGGTTATGCCGACAAGGATACCGGTACAGCTGAATACAATATGGATCTTTCACAGCGTCGTGCTCAGGCTGTGGTTAGTTCACTCGTGAACGACTATGGTATCTCTGCCGATCGTCTTAAAGTTCAGTTCGACGGTTCAGACGTACAGCCGTACAACACCAACGACTGGAACCGTATTGTAATCTTTACACAGAAATAAAAAAATATAGAAAATGAGGACACGACAAAAGGGTCGTGTTCTCATTTTTCGCAAGAAGTTGTTTAATCTTAATAAAAGAAAAAAATTCAAATTTATTTTAGATTCGTAAATAAGTTTAAATAACTTCTATAATACGCCACTGAAAAACTATAGAACTTAACAATCTGTAAAAACAGGAAAGAAATAGGTGTTGCAAAACATAAAAAATAACGATGAAATTATTTTGCCAACAGAATAAAAGTTATTAAGTTTGCAATCTATTCAAGTAATGAGCCGTCAAACACAAGCAAACTGAAAGGAAATGCGCTGGCGGATCATTTATCGAGAGTCCATTATAAACAAACCATAAATCTAAACATACAGACATGAACATTAACGAAATCATGGCCAATCTTGAGGCCAAACACCCAGGTGAAAAGGAATTTCTCCAGGCTGTAAAAGAGGTTCTTATCTCAGTAGAGGATGTATACAATCAGCATCCGGAGTTTGAGAAAGCAAAGATCATCGAGCGTATGGTAGAACCTGATCGCATCTTCACATTCCGCGTATCGTGGGTTGATGACAAGGGTGAGGTTCAAAACAATATCGGCTACCGTGTTCAGTTCAACAACGCTATCGGTCCCTACAAGGGCGGTATTCGTTTCCATGCTTCAGTAAACCTTTCAATCCTTAAATTCCTCGGTTTCGAGCAAACATTCAAAAACGCACTCACCACATTGCCGATGGGCGGTGCAAAGGGCGGTTCAGACTTCAGCCCGCGTGGCAAGAGCGACGCTGAAATCATGCGTTTCTGCCAGGCATTCGTTCTCGAACTTTGGCGCAACCTCGGTCCGGACCGCGACGTACCGGCAGGTGATATCGGCGTAGGTGGCCGCGAAGTAGGCTATATGTATGGTATGTACAAGAAACTCGCTCGCGAAAACACAGGTACATTCACAGGCAAGGGCCTCTCGTTCGGTGGTAGCCGCATCCGTCCCGAAGCAACAGGTTTCGGTGCTCTCTACTACACTCAGTGCATGCTTGCTGACCTTGGCACAGATATCAAAGGCAAGACAATCGCTATCTCTGGCTTCGGAAACGTGGCTTGGGGCGCAGCTACAAAGGCTGTAGAACTTGGCGGTAAGGTAGTTACTATCTCAGGTCCCGACGGATATATCTACGATCCGGAAGGTTTGAATGCCGACAAGATTGAATACATGCTCGAACTTCGTGCTTCAGGTAACGACATCGTTGCTCCGTATGCCGACAGATATCCCGGTTCAACATTCTATGCAGGTCGCAAACCGTGGGAGCAGAAAGTTGACATCGCACTTCCCTGTGCAACTCAGAATGAGCTCAACGGTGAAGATGCAAAACAGCTTGTTGCCAACAACGTACTTCTCGTTGCAGAAGTATCAAACATGGGATGTACACCCGAAGCCATCGACTGCTTCATCGAGAACAAAATACCCTATGGCCCGGGTAAGGCAGTTAATGCCGGTGGCGTAGGCGTATCAGGACTCGAAATGTCGCAGGATGCCGAGCACCTCCAGTGGAGTGCAGAGAAGGTAGACGAGATGCTTCACACAATGATGCGCGACATCCATGCATCATGCGTAGAGCACGGCAAGCAGGCCGACGGCTACATCAACTATATGAAGGGCGCAAACGTTGCCGGCTTCCTCAAGGTTGCAGACGCAATGCTCGCTCAGGGTATTATCTAATCCGACACCAACCACAAAACAAAAAAAGAGTTCAGTCCCTCGGGGCTGAACTCTCTTTTTATGTGTATCACACCATGGAAGATATGCTTCCAAGCATGTCACCATGGGCGTTGCGCTTCCAAGCGCAACTTTAAAAGGTTCGTGAGATTATTTTTCAGAAACAAATATGGGGGGAATGGAGTTTTAGTTGGGGGTGGATTCGTTGCAGTTGCGGCAACAGCCGGCAATGACATAGTTGACCTGATGCACCGTGAAGCCTTCGGGAAGATCAATTATGGGGACGCGTTGCTCTTCGAGACAGTAGGTTTGGCCGCAAGAACGGCAGTGAAAGTGAGGATGCAGATCATCGTGAGAGTGGGAGTGCGCACGGCACGGCTCGTATTTGGTTGCACCCGTGCCGTCGTCAATGTTGTGAAGTATCCCTTTCTCCAAAAAGATGGATATGGCGCGGGTAATCGAACTGCGATCCACCGTATCGAGACGACGTTCAATGTCGAGCGACGACAAGGGGCGTTCGGCTTCGAATAAAGTCCTCAGTATTAAAAGTCTCACTGCTGTTGCGCGCACCCCGTGCGACTCCATCTGTTTGATTAGTTCTTCCTGCATTGTGTTGTGTTTTATAGATTAAAAGTTGTTTAAACAACTTCGAAGTTGTTTAAACTTATTTACGAATCAT